>Ga0256835_1000763_pt1 | contig 21455 bp, 18 predicted proteins | sample PIR30metaG_FD_185972 | JGI IMG/M metagenome (GOLD analysis project Ga0256835, IMG submission 185972) | Hydrothermal vent microbial communities from East Pacific Rise, Pacific Ocean - PIR-30 | ecosystem: Environmental > Aquatic > Marine > Hydrothermal vents | place: Pacific Ocean: East Pacific...
TGGTTGGCCGATCAACGATGGTGAGCATTTCCTTGGGGATGGCCTTGGTTGCGGGAAGGAACCGCGTTCCCAACCCGGCCACGGGAAGGACCGCTTTTCTGATCATAGTGCCCCCCTATCTCGCTTGGTTTCTGGCGTTCTCGAGGGGATGTTAAGCCTTCTTGGGAAAGATGTGAAGCACTAGAGTTCTTTTTCGAGCTGTTCCTGGGTGCTGAAGAAGGGATGGTAGAAGTCTTTCCAGATCTTTTGGCCCTTTTCCAGGAGGTCGGGGAACCGGCCCAGGTCTTCGGTGTTGACCACCATCTGGAGGCTCTTGAGGAAGGCCGGGCGCGGGTCCAGGCTCTTCACCGTGTCCGCCACCCAGACGGTAAATATCTGGCGTCTTTCGGGCATGGAGAGGCGGTTGAGGATGTCGAGGAAGGGCCGCAGGAGCTCTTCCCCGCAGACGAGGACCACGAGCGACGGGGTCTGGAAGCGCAGCCATTGGGCGAGAAGCGGGGCCTTCTTGATGCTCCGGACCTCATAGCCCAGCCCCATGATGGCCTTGAAGAGGGGGGCCTTGTCCTCGTTTCTCTGCCAGTAGACCAGGGAAAGGGGCTTTTCGAGCAGGAACTCCCCCTGGAAGAGGCCCTCGTCTCCGCTCAATTCGAGCATCCCGCCGCACTGGGGGCAGGGGAGGGAGAGAAAGTCCATGGCGTTGGGGTCTCCCTTCAGGCGATACCTCTTGCCGCAACCGACGCAACGGGCTTCGATCACCATTTCCTCCCGATACGGTTGATTTCGATCTCCAGCTTGTCTTCTTCGAGCTCGCTCGTCTTTTCGCCGCGCTTGGCCTTGACGTAATCGATACCCCGGCCCACCACGTCGCGCCTGGTGCAGTAAGCCAGGGCCACCTCTTCGTCAATGAGGCCCTTCTCGTAGAGGGCGAGAAGGTGCTGATCGAAGGTTTGCATGTGATAGGGGGATCCCTTGCTCATGATGTCGTAGAAGGAGCGCGCCTCGTCTTCCCCTTTGACGATGGTCTCCTTGGTGCGGATGTTGTTGTAGAGGATCTCGAAGATGGCTATGCGCCCCTGATCCTTGCGGGGGATGAGCTTTTGGCCCACGATCCAGCGGATCGTGTCCGCCAGGCGCAACCGCACCTGGTGCTCCTCGTCTATGTTGAAGAAGCCCAGGATGCGGTTGATGGTGTTTCCGGCCCCTACGGTGTGCATGGTGGAGAAGACCAGATGGCCGGTTTCCGCGGCGGCCAGCGCTATTTCCATGGTCTCGCGATCCCGGATCTCCCCCACGAGGATGACGTGCGGGGCTTGACGCAGGGCCGCGCGCAGCCCGCTGGCAAAGGTGTCGAAGTCCTTTCCCAGCTCACGCTGGTTGAAGGTGGCCTTGACGGGCTTGTGGAGATACTCCACCGGGTCTTCCAGGGTGACGATGTGCAGGGGTTCGGTATGGTTTATCTCCTCGAGGATGGCCGCAAGCGTCGTGGTCTTTCCCTGGCCCGTGGCGCCGGTGACGAGGATGATCCCGGACTTCTCGCGCGCCATGTGATAGCAGGCCTCGGGTAGCCCGAGGTCCTTTATGCGCGGCGGGTTGGACGAAAGACGCCGCATCACGATGCCGTAGGTGCCCTGGCGCGAGAAGACGTTTACCCGGAAGCGGGTCCCGTCGGGCAGATAGTAGGAAAAGTCCGCCGAGCCGTGACGAAAGAGGTCCTTTAAGAGGCGACGCTCGCGCCCGATGAGGGAGAGGGCGAGGATTTCGGTCTGAAAGGGGGTGAGCTCGTCGAGCTTGAAATAGGGAAGCTCAACCGGGTGCAGCTTCCCGTCGGCAGCCACCTGAAGCGGGCGTCCGGGGGTGAAGATGAGGTCGCTGATCCGCTCCCGGCTCCGCGCCATCTGGGAGATGAGGTTGGCTACTTCTGCTGGTCTGATCATCCTGGCACCTCAGTGAAGTCCGCAAGGTCGGTCTTTTTCACCAGGGGCAGGAAGCGGCCCTTGTCCACGGCCTTGTTGAGGGCTTCCTCCGGGCTGATGAGGCCCTTCTGGAGGAGGTCCATGATGGAGTCGTCCAGGCTGACCATGCCGTAGCGGCGCCCCGTCTGGATGACGGAAGGTAGCTGATAGGTCTTCCCTTCCCGGATGAGGTTCCGCGCCGCCGGGGTGGCCACGAGGATCTCGAAGGCCACCACCCGACCCGGACGGTCAACCCGCTTGAACATGGTTTGCGAGACCACGGCCCGCAAGGCGTCCGCCAGGGTGGAACGTATCTGGGGCTGCTGGGCGTGGGGAAAGATCTCGATGATTCGGTCAACGGTCTTCGGGGCGTTCAGGGTGTGGAGGGTGGCCAGCACCAGATGACCGGTCATGGCCGCTTCGATGGCCAGGGAGATGGTCTCGAGGTCGCGCATTTCACCGACCATGATGATGTCCGGGTCCTCACGGAGGGCCGAACGCAGGGCCGAGGCAAAGCTCTTGGTGTGTATGCCCACCTCGCGCTGGTTCACCAGACAACCGCGGGACTGATGGACGAATTCGATGGGGTCCTCGATGGTCAGGATGTGGTCCTGGCGGTTCCGGTTGGCGTAATCAATGATGGCGGCCAGGGTGGTAGATTTTCCCGATCCCGTGGGACCGGTGACCAGGACCAGCCCCTTGGGCAGCATGGCCAGCTTGGTGATGATGGGGGGAAGCCCCAGCTCCTCGGCGCTCTTCACCTTGCTCGGAATGAGCCGGAAGACCGCGCCGATGCCGTTTTTCTGCTGGAACATGTTTACCCTGAAGCGGGCAAAGCCGGGCAGTTCGAAGCCGAAGTCAATGTCTCCGGTCTCCTCAAAGACCTTGATCCGCTCCTCGGGCGTGATCTCGTAGAGCATGGCCTTGAGCTCGTCGTTTTCGAGCACCTTGTACTTGATCTTCTGGAGATCGCCGTGGATGCGCAAAAGAGGCGGGTTGCCCGAGGCCATGTGGAGGTCGGAGGCCCCTGATTCCACCATGAGTTTGAGAAAGGCGTCTATTTTGGCCATGGTTCCTCCTTCGGTGTCTGGAGAAAAAATCGGCCGCTGGCCGATAAGGCTTAAAGGATGTTGGTTGATAGGCCGAGGGCGATTGCTATAATCCGAAGCAACCGAAAGAGATGTCCGATATCCTTCGCTTAGAGAGAGTTTCCAAGTTCTACGAGCCCAACATCAGGGCCCTGGACGATGTCTCCTTCAGCCTGGAAAAGGGGGAGTTCGTCTTCATCACCGGTCCGAGCGGCGCCGGGAAGACCACGTTGCTCAACCTCATCTTCCGCGCGGAGCGTCCCACCTCCGGGGAGATCTTCTTCGAGGGGCGTCCGCTGTCCTCCTACACGCGCAAGGAGATCCCCTTTCTGAGGCGCCAGATCAGCTTCGTCTTCCAGGACTTCAAGCTCCTCCAGCAGCGCACGGTCTTCGAAAACGTGGCCATTCCTCTCGAGGTCATCGGCCTTTCGGATTCGGAGATCAGGAGGCGCGTCTTTTCGGTCCTCGAGTCCCTCGGGCTCTCCGGGCGCGAACGCCAGCCCGTGAAGCAACTTTCCGGCGGCGAGAAACAGCGGGTGGCGCTTGCGCGCGCGGTGATAAACCGGCCCCGTCTCCTGCTTGCCGACGAACCCACGGGCAATCTCGATTCGCAGCGCACGGAAGAGGTGATGGAGATCTTCGAAGAACTGAACGCCCAGGGCACGACCATACTCCTGGCCACGCACGACGAGGCCCTCTTCGTGGATAGGCACCGGCGGGTCCTCGTGCTCGAAGAAGGGAGGTTGCTCAACCCGTGAAGCTTCTCAAACGGGCCCTTTCCGAATGGCGTACCGCTCCCGGCATGCACCTGGCCTCCACCCTGGTGGTGGCCCTCTGCGTGACCATCTTCACCTTCTTTGGGTTCCTCTATCTGAACCTGAACCACTTTACGCAGGAGATCGCCCGGGAGCTCGTCTTAAACGTCTATCTGAAGCCGGGGATCTCCGAGGCGGAGGTCAACGACCTGAAGAACACCCTCCTCGGCAACCCGCAGGTGGCGGGCGTGCGCTATCTCTCCTCCGTGGGGGTGCTTGAGGAACTCAAGCAGCTCTTTCAGGACGAGACCCTGCTCGAAGGGGTTGATCCTTCCTTTCTGCCCCCGGTGCTCGTGGTCTCCTTCAAGGACCCTTTTGCCGTGGTGAAGGACCTTCCGCGGCTTGCGGCCGCGCTTGCGGGACGGCCCGAGGTGGAAAAGGTCCAGTACGCCAAGAGCTGGCTCACGCGTTTGTCCGGGCTCAAGCGTTTCCTTGAGCTCCTATCCTTTACGGGGCTCTTTCTCTTGGGGGTGGCCACGGTCCTCATCATCGGGCTCACCGTGCGGTTTTCCCTCTCCGAACGGCGGGAGGAGCTCGAGATCCTCTCTTTGGTGGGGGCCACCGCGCGGTTCATCCAGGCCCCTCTCCTCTTGGTCGCCCTGGTGAAGGGGCTCGTGGCTTCGGCCCTGGCCCTTTCGGCCATCTTCTTCGTCAAGCTCTACCTCGACGGCGTGATCAAGGGGCTCTTTCCGGGTTTTACCTCTGGTTTGGTCTTCTTCGGACGAGGGGAGATGTTCATTCTGGTTACAGGGGTGGTGGTGCTTTGTCTCTTCGGCTCTTACTGGGCTTCGCGGCGTTATTTGCGCTATTGATCCCTTCTCTTCTCTCGGCGGGACTCAAGAAGGAGCTCGACCAGAAGGAAGAGGTCCTTCGTCGCCTCACCGCCAGGGAGAGGGCCATCTTGCAGGAGCTCGAAGACCTGGCCCGCAAGATGGAGGCCAAGAGGCGGGAGATCGAGCGGCTGGAGGAGGAGATTGCGACCCGCAAGCTCTCCCTGCGGCAGCTCGCCCGCCAGGTCGAGGAAAAGAACAAGGAGCTTGCGGAGCTTGAGGCCCTCTTCCGCAAGCGCCTCCGGGCCCTCGCCATGACCGGGCGTCTGGGCTGGTTGAACATCCTCCTTTCCCCTTCCGAGGTTTCCTCCTTCCTGCGAAGGGAGGAGTACGCCTTTCTCATCCTGGAGCACGACCGCCATCTGGCGGAACGCATTGCCCAGGAAAGGCAGGCCCTCCTCGAAAAGAAGGAACGGCTCGCCGAGGAGGAGAAGCGCCTGGCCCGCCTCAAGAAGGAGTTAGAGCTCGAATTGCAGGCCCTGGAGAGTCTGCGGAAGGAAAAGAAGGCCCTCCTTGAGGAAGTGCGCCGCAACAAGCGCCTCTACGCCGAGACCCTGCGCACCCTGAAGGCCGCCTATCTGGCCATCGAACAGATGGCCCAGGAGCTCAAGGCCACGCGCGAGGCCCTGGAAAAGGCCCGGCAAGAAGCCGCAAGGGCCGAGCGGCGGATGCGCGAGAGGCAGAAGAGACGCCCGCCGCTCCTTGAGGTCAAGGGCTATCTCCTCCCTCCGGTGGAGGGCCAGGTCGTCAAGTTCTTCGGTCTGGATCGCGACCCGGTGACCGGAGAGGAGGTCTATCAGCCGGGCATCACCATCTCGGCCCCTCCGGGAACGCCGGTGAGGGCCCCTTACGGCGGGCGCGTGGTTCGCGTGAGCAGCGTGCGCGGGAAGGGATTTGTCGTTTTCATTGATCACGGTTATCACTTCTTGTCGGTTATCGGCGGTCTCGGTAAGGTGAAAGTCGTTCTCGGAGAAGACGTTGATACCGGAGAGATAATCGGGGAGGTGGGGGCCCTCCCTTTTGGTGAGGAAGGGGTTTATTATGAGCTCCGATACAAGGATCGTCCCCAGAATCCTTTGGATTGGCTGGACACCAGTAAACTGAGATTTTTGAGGTGAGCCCATGAAAAAGAAAGCGCTCTATTTTTCCTTCTTCTTGATGGTTTTCCTTCTGCTGTGCACCCTCGGGTTTTCCTATCATCACGAAGCTCGCTCCGCGCGCCAGGAAAAAGACATCTATCAGCAGTTGCGCCTCTTCTCTCAGGTCCTGGACATCGTCCAGCGCAGCTACGTGAAAGAGGTTGACGTGCAGGAACTCATCTACGGAGCCATCCAGGGGATGCTTTCCAACCTCGATCCGCACTCCTCCTTCCTCAAGCCCGACGACTACAAGGAACTGCAGATCGAGACCAAGGGGAGCTTTACCGGCATAGGCATCGAGATCACCATCCGGGACGGCGTGCTCACCGTGGTGGCCCCCATCGAGGGCACCCCGGCCTGGAAGGCGGGGCTCAAGCCCGGAGACAAGATCATCAAGATCAACGGCAAGCCCACCAAGAACATGAGCCTCATGGAGGCGGTGAAACTCCTGCGCGGGCCCAAGGGCACCAAGGTGACCATCTCGATCCTGCGCAAGGGATGGACGGAGCTCAAGGACATCACCCTCGTGCGCGACGTGATCCCCATCAAGAGCGTGCGCTATCGCACCGTGGAGCCCGGTTACGGCTACGTGCGCATCTCCAATTTCCAGGAAAAGACCCCGCGCGAGCTGGTGAAGGCGCTTGAAGCCCTCGAGAAGGAGAACAAGCCCTTGAAGGGCCTGATCATAGACCTTCGCAACAACCCCGGAGGCCTCCTCGACGCGGCGGTCAAGGTGGCTGACGAGTTCATTGACCACGGCCTCATCGTCTATACCGAGGGCCGCATCAAGCAGCAGAACATGCGGTTCGAGGCCACGCCCAACCGGCGGAAACATCCCTATCCCATTGCGGTCCTGGTGAACGAGGGAAGCGCCTCGGCCTCGGAGATCGTGGCCGGTGCCCTTCAGGACCATCGCCGGGCCATCATCGTGGGTATGCCCACCTTCGGCAAGGGCTCGGTGCAGACCATCATTCCCCTTCCCGACGGTTCGGCCATTCGCATCACCACGGCCCAGTACTACACCCCGAGCGGGCGGTCCATTCAGGCCAAGGGAATAGAGCCGGACGTGGTCGTGCCCCTGCTCGACCCGGCCTGTCTAAAGAAGGCCGAGGAGCACCATCCCATCCGCGAGAAGGATCTCGAAGGGCACCTCGAGAACCATCAGCTCGAAAAGAAGAAAAAGAAAGAGGAAGGGAAGAAGGATTCCACCGAGGAAGAGCAGAAAGAGGCGGAAATCGAGAGGTTCAAGTACGACAGCCAGTTCCAGGAAGCCCTGAGACTCCTCAAGAGCTGGGGCATCCTTTCCCAGATGAAGATAACCCAGTAAGAAATGGCCCGCCGACGCAAGAGGAAGAGGCCCGTCCCGGGGGTGCTGGGATGGGCCTGTCTCCTTCTTTTCGCCCTGCTCACCTTTCTTGCGGCGCTCTGGGTCTTGCGGCCCGTGAAGGTCCCTCCCCGCCGCGTGAAGCGTCCGCCCTTGAAGATCGAGAGGATGGAAAGGCGGGCCGTGGGGACGCCTCGCAAGCGTCCTTCGCCTCCGGCGGCATCTGAAGGCGGAAAGCCTTTGGCCACCATCATCATTGACGACATGGGCCAAAAGCCCTTCCTCGAGAGGAAGTTCTTTTCCCTGAAGGTCCCCCTGAACTTTGCCTTCCTCCCTTACGCCCCCTTCACCAAGGAGTTGGCGCGGGAGGCACATCAGCGGGGTTTTGAGGTCCTCGTGCACATCCCCCTCGACGCGGGAAACGGAGAGCGCGTGCCGGGTCTCATTTCCTTGAAGATGGGGAAAGAAGAGGTTAAAACCCGGGTGCGGGAGGCAATCCTTGCGGTTCCCTTTGCCGTGGGAGCCAATCATCACGAAGGGTCGAAGTTCACGGAAGACATGGTTCACACGCGCTGGTTGCTGGAAGAGATAGCCGCCCTCGATTTCTTCTACGTTGACAGCCGGACCACCCCGCGCACCGTGGTGCCGAAGGTGGCCCTGAAGCTGGGGCTCCCCTTTGCCGAAAGGAGGGTCTTCCTCGACCACAAACCGGAAGAGGCGGAGATAAAAAAGGCCCTTGAGCGGTTCATCCACCTGGCGGAGAAAGAGGGCGGGGCGGTGGCCATAGGGCATCCCCGCGCGGTGACCTTGAGGGTTTTGCAGGCGGAGAGGGGCCGTCTGCAGGAGAAGTTGCGGCTCGTTCCGGCCAGCGTCTTCATCGAACGTACCTGGAGAAGGCCATGATCAAGCCCTATCTGAAGGAACTCAAACCGTATCCCCCGGGAAAACCTATCGAGGAGCTCCGGCGCGAGCTGGGGATCGAGGGGCCCATCATCAAGCTCGCCTCGAACGAAAACCCCCTGGGGCCCTCTCCCAAAGCGCTTGAGGCCATTTCCGGAGCGCTCACAAACCTCCATCGCTATCCGGACGCCTCGGCCTTCGAGCTGAGGCGCGCCCTGGCCGAGCGCTACGGAGTCGAGCCCGAGGAGGTCGTGCTGGGCAACGGTTCAAACGAGGTCATTGATCTGCTGGTGAAGGCCTGCGTGCGCGAAGGGGAAGAGATCATCATGAGCGAGCCTTCCTTCCTCATGTACGAAAAGTTCGCCGAGGCCGCCGGGGCCCGGGTGGTCAAGGTGCCCCTGCGCGAAAGGAGGCACGATCTGGCCTCCATGGCCGAGGCGGTCAACGAAAAGACGCGGCTCATCTTCCTCGATCATCCGCACAACCCCACGGGTTCCGTCCTTTCGCAGGAGGAGTTCTCTGCCTGGCATCGCGGCCTCCCGGATCACCTGGTCGTGGTGGTGGATGAGGCCTACGGAGAGTTCATCCGGGACGAGGGGGCGGTCAAGGCGCTTTCCTTCAAAGAGGCCACGCCTCCGGTGGTCCTCCTGCGGACGTTTTCCAAGGCTTACGGTTTGGCGGGGTTGAGGATCGGCTACGGAATCATGTCTCGTCTCCTGGCCGACGTCCTGAACACCATTCGCCAGCCCTTCAACGTGAACGTCCTGGCCCAGGTGGCGGCTCTGGCGAGCTTGAAGGACGAGGGCTATCTTCCCCGCGTCCAGGAGATCATCTGGCAGGGGCACGACTTTCTCTTCTCGGCCCTGCGGGATCTCGGGCTCAAGCCCTTTCCCTCGCAGGCCAATTTCCTCCTCGTGGACCTTGGGCGTCCGGCAAGACCCATCTACGAGGCCCTCTTGCGCCGGGGAATAATCGTAAGGAGTATGGAAGCCTACGGGTTCCCCACCTGTCTGCGGATCACCATCGGTCTTCCGGAAGAGAACCGGGCCCTGATCGAAAAGTTACGGGAGGTCCTCGATGCGTCCTAAAGGGCTCCTCGTGACCATTGACGGTCCCGCCGGGGCGGGCAAGAGCACCATCGCTCGTCTGCTTGCGCAGAAATTGGGCTATCTCTATCTGGACACCGGGGCCATGTACCGGGCGGTGGCCCTTGCGGCCAAACGCCGGGGGATCTCCCCCGAAGACGAAGAAGCGCTTACCCGTCTCTGCCGCGAGCTCGACCTGAAACTCGTGCCGCGGGGAGACGGTCTGGCGGTGATGCTCGACGGAGAAGACGTCTCCGAGGAGATCCGCACGCCGGAGATAGACCGGCTCTCCTCCATGGTGGCCAAGGTTCCCGGGGTGAGGGAATGCCTTAAGGAAAGGCAACGGGCCCTGGGGGAGGCCGGGGGAGTGGTGGCCGAGGGTCGGGACATGGGAAGCCACGTCTTCCCCGACGCCGACCTCAAGTTCTTTCTCACGGCCTCTCCGGAGGTGCGGGCCAAGAGGCGCGAGCAGGATCTACGACGCAAGGGATACAGCGTCTCCTACGAGAAGGTCCTTCAGGAGATCCTCGAACGCGACCGAAGGGATCAGGAGCGCGAGGTCGCCCCGCTGGTGGTCCCCGAAGGGGCTATTCTCATCGATACGTCCTCCCTCACGACGGAAGAAGTCCTCAAAAGGCTTCTTGAGGAAGTCGAACGCCGCCTTTCCTCCGTTTCTTAGTCGCGCTGAATTCTGATCCTTGGTTGAATTGCCTCTTTCGGAGTGGTATAAGGTGCAGTCAAATTTAGGGAGGTCGAGGCTATGGAAAACTTGGCGGAAAACCAAAATACCAATCCCACAGAGGAGAACTTCGAGGAGCTCCTCTCGGGCGAATTCAAGACCATTTCCCGCGGGGAGGTCTTGAAAGGCACCGTTTTGCGCATTGGTCCCGATTGGGTGATCATTGACATCGGCTACAAGAGCGAGGGGATCGCCCCTACGGAAGAGTTCAAGGGACCTGACGGGGAGATCAAGGTCAAACCCGGCGACACCGTGGAGGTGCTGGTTGAGAAGACGCGCACGCCCGACGGATTGGTTCAACTTTCCTATCGCAAGCTTCAGCGGCGTAAGGCTTGGGAAAAGGTCGAGCAGGCCAAGGAAACGGGCGAGCCTTTGGAAGCCTACGTGTTGGAGCGCATCAAGGGCGGTTTTGCCGTAGACATAGACGGTCTGCGGGCCTTCTTGCCCTTCTCCCAGGCCTTCTTGCGTCCTCCCAAGAACCCTGAAGAGATCGTTGGTTCCACCGTGCGGGTGCAGGTCATCAGCAGCAACCGCAAGCGCAACAACATCGTGGTTTCCCGGAAGAACGTGCTCGAAAAGGAGCTTGAGGAAAAGCGGCGCGAGCTCCTGGAGAGCCTTGAGGAAGGTCAGGTGCGTGAAGGGGTGGTCAAAAGCATTACGGACTACGGGGTCTTCATCGACCTCGGCGGGGTGGACGGTCTCCTTCACGTCTCCGATATCACCTGGGGTCGCGTGAAGCATCCCTCCAACTACTTCAAGGTGGGCGACAAGGTTAAGGTTAAGGTCATCAAGTTCGACCGCGAGAAGGGAAAGATCGCCCTGGGGATCAAACAGCTCACCCCCGACCCGTGGGAGAGCGTGGCGGAGAAGTACCCCGTGGGCACCAAGGTCCAGGGGCGGGTGGTTTCCCTTACGGACTTTGGGGCCTTCGTGGAGCTCGAGCCCGGGGTGGAAGGTCTGGTTCACGTCTCCGAGCTTTCCTGGACCAAGCGCATCAAGCATCCGCGCGACATGCTCTCGGTGGGCGACCAGGTGGAAGTGGTGGTCATCGGTGTTGATCCCGAAAATCGGCGCATTTCCCTGAGCCTGAAGCAGGTAGAACCCAACCCCTGGGACGTGCTCACGGAGCAGTTTTCCGAGGGCATGGTCATCGAGGCGCCGGTGAAGACCGTCACGGATTTCGGCGTCTTCGTGGAGGTCATGGAAGGCATTGACGGTTTCATCCATGTCTCCGATCTTTCCTGGGGTCGCATCAAGCATCCTTCCGAGCTCTACAAGCCCGGAGACACCATCCAGGCCGTCATCTTGAAGATCGACCGGGAAAAAGAAAGACTCGCCCTGGGGGTCAAGCAGCTCACCCCCGATCCGTGGGAGAGCGTGCCGGAGAAGTATCCCGTGGGTTCCGTGGTCACGGGCAAGGTCTCCAACGTCACGGACTTCGGCGTCTTCGTGGAGCTCGAGCCCGGGGTGGAGGGTCTGATCCACGTCTCCGAGATCTCGGACAAGAAGATCAAGACCCCTGTGGGGATGTTCGAGCCCGGCCAAGAGGTGAAGGCCAAGGTGGTCAAGATGGAACCCGAGGCCCGTCGGCTGGGGCTTTCCATCCGCAAGCTCAAGGAAGACGAAGAGAAGCGCGAATATTCGGAGTTCACCAAGGAGCAGAAGGGGGGTAGCATCACCCTCGGAGCCTTTCTCAAGGAAAGTCTTGCGGCAGACCGTAAAAAGTAAGGTCTGAAAATGTCATCCCGAAACGTTCTGGTCGTGGGGTTAGCATTTCTGGGGGGGTTTTTTCTTTTTTTGATTCTCCTCCTGGTGATCGGTCTCTTCTGGGCGCTTAAGGGAAAGCCGTCCTTGCCCCACGGTGACCAGATCGGGGTGATCGAGATCAAGGGCCTCATCTCCGAGGCCGACGGGCATCTCGAAGACCTGCGGAAGTTTTCCAGAAACGACGCCATCAAGGCGATTGTGGTCAGGATAGAGAGCCCCGGAGGGGCCGTAGGGGCTTCGCAGGAGATCTATCGCGAGCTCAAGAGGATCTCCGAGAAAAAGCCCGTGGTCGCCTCCATGGGTTCGGTGGCGGCTTCGGGCGGTCTCTACGTGGCGCTGGGGGCCCGCAAGATCGTGGCTGACCCGGGGACGCTCACGGGAAGCATCGGCGTCATGATCCAGATCCCCAACATCAGGAAGCTCCTTGAGCGGATAGGGATCGAGGCCACGGTGCTCAAGAGCGGGCCCTACAAGGACACCGGAAGCCTCCTGCGTCCGCTGACCAAAGAGGAAAAAGAACTCCTCATGGACACCATTCGCGACGTCTATACCCAGTTCGTGCAGGCGGTGTCCGAATCCCGGGGCATACCCGTGGAAGAGGTGAAGAAGTTTGCCGATGGGAGGGTCTTTACCGGTCGTCGCGCCAAGGAGCTGGGTCTGGTTGACGTCCTGGGGAATTTTGAGGACGCCGTTGACCTGGCGGCGGAGATGGCCGGCATCAAGGGCCCCCCGCATCTCGTGTATCCGGAAGAAGAAAAGCCCTGGATCAAATGGCTCATGACCAAGAGTCTGGCCCCGAAAGGACTGGTCCTCCTTTTCGCACCCCTTTACCTGGCAGAGATCTAATCATGGTCAAGAAAGATCTAGTCAATGAGCTCTGGCTCAAGTTCCCAGATTTTCGCAAAAAAGATCTGGAATTGGTGGTTGATCTCCTGTTCGAGCGGATGGCGGACGTCCTGCGCGAGGGCAAGCGGATCGAGATCCGCGGGTTCGGCCGTTTCATGGTCAAGGAGCAGAAGGGGAGAGTCTTCAGGAACCCCAAGACTGCCGAGGTGCGGGAACTGCCTCCGCGCAAGCGCATCATCTTCAAACCCGGAAAAGACCTGAAAGAGCGCCTGAACCAGGAGGCCTGGGCCAGCCTGGACCTGGGGACCCAGACCTTTCGTCTCCTGATAGCCAAGCCCGGAAAAGACGGTCTGCGCCCCATTCTCCGCCGGCGGGAAAACGTCCGTCTCGGGGAAGGGCTTGCGGAGACCGGCCGGATTACGGAGCAGGCCTTTGAGCGGGGTTTGAAGGCGCTTGAGTCCTTTCGTAAGGATCTGGAAAGGGCGGACGTGCGCCGCTATCTGGCGGCGGGAACCGCTGTTTTCCGCAAGGCGAGCAACGCCCGGGAGTTCCTCGAGGCCGCCAAAGGTTTGGGGTTTGACATTCGCGTCCTCTCCCCGGAGGAGGAGGCCACCTTTACCGCCCAGGGCGTGCTCTACGGAATGCGCGTCAATCCCCAGAAACCCACCCTGATCGTTGACGTGGGCGGGGGGAGCACGGAGTTCATCTTTTGCCGCAACGGAGAGGTCCTCGCCAAGGAGAGCCTCGAGCTGGGGGCGGTGACCTTCACCAAGGCCTATCTGAAACACGAGATCCCCAAGACTTTCGAACTTACCACCCTGGAAGAGAAGGTGCGGGAGGCCCTTTCGTCTCTTAATCCGCCGTTTGATCCCGAGAAGCTGGTGGCCACCGGGGGCACGGCTTCCTGTATGGCGGCCCTGAAGTTTGGCTTGGAGCGCTATCATCCCGATCTTATTCATGGGCGTTGTCTTCACGAGGAAGATCTGGAAAATCTGTTTGAAAAACTCCGTCGCATGACGCTGGAGGAAAGAAGGGCGCTCAAAGGCATGGAGCCGGGCCGGGAAGACATCATCCTTGCGGGAATCAAGATCTACGCCCTGGTGCTGGAAAGGTTCTCTCTGCGGGAACTGTGCGTGAGCGAGACGGGGATCCTCGAGGGGCTCCTCTTGCATCTTGCGCAATCCGTTACCAATATTTCGGCATCAGCCTAAAAAGTTCTCATCCGAAGGGGTGATTTCATGCTCAATCTTCCTATCGAAGAGGCCTATACCTTTGATGATCTTCTACTTTTGCCCGCCGAGTCGGACGTCCTTCCCAAGGATGTGGACCTGCGGACCCGCATCACCAAGAAGATCCAGCTCAACATTCCGCTCCTTTCCGCGGCCATGGATACCGTTACCGAAGCCCGCATGGCCATCAGCATGGCGCGGGAAGGCGGCATCGGCATCATCCATCGCAACATGAGCATCGAGCAGCAGTGCCGAGAGGTGGAGAAGGTCAAGAAATCCGAGTACGGCATGATCATTGATCCGGTGACCGTGGGTCCTGACGTCCCCATCAGAGAGGTCCTCAAGATAATGGAAGAGTATCGCATTTCCGGTGTTCCCGTGGTGGAGGGTCCGGAGAAGAAGCTTCTCGGCATCGTCACCAACCGGGACCTGCGTTTCGAGACTCAGCTTGATCGCCCGGTGCGCGAGGTCATGACCACCGAGAACCTCATCGTGGCCAAGCCCGGGGTGACCCTCGAGGAAGCGAAGAAGATCCTCCACGAACACCGGATCGAAAAGCTCCTCATCGTGGACGATGATTTTCACTTAAAAGGCCTCATCACCATCAAGGACATCGAGAAACTGCGCAAATACCCCAATGCCTGCAAGGACGAACTGGGGCGCTTGCGGGTGGGGGCCGCCGTGGGTGTGGGCCCGGAGCGCCTGGCCCACGTGGAGGCCCTGCTCAAAGCCGGTTGCGACGTCATCGTCGTTGATTCGGCCCACGGGCATTCGAAGAACGTCATCGAGGCCGTGAAGGACATCAAGGCCCATTTCCCCGACTGCAACCTCATTGCGGGGAACATCGCCACGGCCGAGGGAGCAGAGGCCCTCATTCGTGCCGGCGCAGACGGGATCAAGGTCGGCGTTGGTCCCGGCTCCATCTGCACCACGCGTATCGTGGCCGGCGTGGGGGTGCCCCAGCTTTCGGCCATCCACAACAGCGCGGTGGTGGCCAACAAGTACGATATCCCCGTCATCGCCGACGGAGGCATCAAGTTTTCGGGAGACATCACCAAGGCCATCGGCGCCGGGGCCCACGCGGTGATGATTGGTTCCCTGTTTGCGGGAACAGACGAAGCCCCGGGAGAGATGGTCCTCTATGAGGGGCGCACCTACAAGGTTTACCGGGGCATGGGGTCCCTCGGGGCGATGATGAAGGGTGGTGCGGAACGTTACTTCCAGAAAGGAGCGGCCAAGTTCGTGCCCGAAGGCGTAGAGGGCCGCGTGCCTTACAGAGGGCCGGTTTCCGCCATGATCTTTCAGCTCATGGGCGGGTTGCGTTCGGGAATGGGTTATTGCGGTTGCCGCACCATCGAAGAATTGCGCCAGAAAGCGCGCTTCGTGCGCATCACCCCTGCGGGTTTGCGTGAAAGCCACGTCCACGACGTCATCATCACCAAGGAAGCCCCCAACTACTGGATTGGTCGCTAAATAAACTTCCCCTCGTTTTTTTCCGAAAGACTTGAAAAAAACGAGGGGAAGTGCATGCCAGTCTATGAATGGGTAGGGAAAAGTCCCATCGGAGAGACCCTTCGGGGCGAGATGGAAGCCCCGGACGAAAAGATCGTCCGCCTCAAGCTCACCCGCCAGAAGATCACACCCGTTAAGATCAAGCCCAAGGAAAAGGGGCTCTTTTCCGGTCTCAGGAAGAAGAAAGTCTCTCCCAAAGAAGTGGTCATCTTTACCCGTCAGTTAGCCGCCATGTTGGAAGCGGGTCTCCCGCTGGTTCAGGGGCTTGAGGCCCTCGCCAACCAGCAAAAGAACCCTTACTTCAAGGAAGTGATCTTCAAGATCAAACAGATGGTCGAGGAGGGCACGCCGTTTGCCGAGGCCCTGAAGCAGTACCCCAAGATCTTCGACCGCTTCTACTACTACATGGTCTCTTCGGGTGAGGCGAGCGGAAACCTGGACCTCGCCCTGAAGAGGCTTGCGGTTTACATCGAGAAGTCCCTGGCCCTCAAGGCCAAGGTCAAAAAGGCGATGATTTATCCTTGCGTCATCCTGGTGGTGACCACCATCGTCCTCAGCATCATCATGATCTTCGTGGTGCCCACCTTCGAAAAGATGTTTGCCGAGATGGGACACGCGCTACCTCTTCCCACGCAAATCGTCGTGGAGCTCAGCCGGATGACGAAGAAGTACTTTCCTTACGCCTTTGTCGGCGCGATCGTAGGCTTTTTCCTGCTCAAACGCTACTACAACACGGAAAGCGGCCGCCAACGAATAGATGCCTTTTTGCTGAAGCTACCCCTCTTTGGTGAGCTGTTTCGCAAGGTGGCGGTGGCCCGCTTCGCGCGCACCCTGGGGACCCTTATCGCCAGCGGAGTTTCCATCATCGACGCCCTGAACATCGCCGCCAAGACCGCGGGGAACGTCATCGTGGAAAAGGCCATTTACGATGTGCGTCAGAGCGTCCAGGAGGGGCAATCCATCGCCGAACCCCTGGCTCGTAGCGGGATCTTCCCCTACATGGTCATTCAGATGGTCAGTGTGGGCGAAGCCACGGGAGTGCTCGAAACCATGCTCAACAAAGTGGCGGACTTCTTCGAGGAAGAGGTGGACAACGTGGTTGACGCCCTGGCGCAGATGATCGAGCCGATCATGATCGTTTTCCTGGGCGGTGTCATCGGCGGGATCATCGTCTCCCTCTATCTCCCCATCTTCCAGATGGGAAGCATCGTCTCCGGGGGCTAGAGGGAAAAAGGAGTGATCCCGAGCCTCTTCAGGGCCTCGGCGGCAAGGTCGAAGACGCGGTCGGCCTGATCCACGAGAGGGGCGTCGGCTGAGGCGAGGAGGGGCACCCCGCCCTTCAGGGCCTTGTCTGCGGCTGATTGCAGTTCCGTTCGCCCCCGGATCTCCTTCTCTTCGAAGAGTCGCCGCACGAGGGCGGCCAATTCTCCGCTTTTGGGAAGCGGACGGTCGAGGAAGAAGACCACTTCTTCCGGCTGGATTTCCTCAAGTATCCGGAAGACGGTTTCGAGCACCTTGAGGACGGTCTCGGAAAAGCGGAAACGCCGCGACAGTCGCCGCACGTCCCGGACCAATCCGTCATCGGCAAGAAAGACGGGTTGCCCCACCAGGCCGGATTCCACGGTGATGATGACGTTGTGTCCGTCAACGAAGAGGATCTTTCGCGAAACTTCGGAGGGTGGGACCAGCTTGAGGCGCCTCCTTTCGGCCTCTTGAGGCGGGAAGACGGCCCTTTTCAAGACCTCCCGCTCAGAGGCACGGAGGGTCCAGCGGTCCCCCAAAAACTTGATCGCGGGCTCTTTGTGATACCCGCGATCAAGGAGATAACGTAGGTCTTGGGCTACCTCTCGCAGGAGCTCAAGGCGCAGATCAGAGGCCGAGTTCGGCGAGTTTTTCAAGGAGTTCTCGCTGCTTCTTGGTGAGCTTTTTGGGGATGTCTATCTGGACGACGAGATACTGGTCCCCTTTGAGACCGTCTCGGCCCGGAAGCCCGAGCCCCTTCAGCCGGAGTTTCGTCCCGCTCCTGGTCCCGGCGGGGATCTTAACCCGCACCTTCTTTCCGTAAAGGGTGGGGACCTCCACCACCGTGCCGAAGACGGCTTTGGTGTAAGGGATGTACCATTGGAGATAGAGGTCCTTGCCTTCCCGCTTGAAGAGGGGATGATCCTCGATCTTTACCTTGAGATAGAGATCCGCGCGGCGTCCGTCGGGCCGGAACCCACCCTGAGCCGGGATGCGCAGTTTCTGCCCGTCTTCGATTCCCTGCGGGATGCGCACCTTGAGGCGTTCGGGTTTTCCGGTGGGGGCAATGGAGATGACCTTTTCCGCGCCCTGGGCCACCTCTTCCAAGGTGACGGGCAACTCCAGCACCAGTTCGGCCTCTTGGGGTTCCTCCCGCCGATAGGCGGATTCCCGATGGAAATGCCAGTCCTCTTCGGGGGAGGTGCCGAAGATCTGGCTGAAGATGTCACCCAGATCAAAGGAGAAGTGTCCGCCGCGCCGGCTGCCGCCAAAGCGGAAAATGCGGTTGAAATCGAAACCTATGCCCAGATCCCGGAAAATGTTTTCGAAATCGAAGCCGCGGAAAATGTCTTCCTGGCTGTAGCGACGATGGAACTCGGTGGAACCGAACTGGTCGTACTGACGCCTCTTTTCGGGGTCAGAGAGGACGGCATAGGCTTCGTTGATCTCTTTGAATCGTTCCTCGGCTTCCTTGTTGCCCTTGTTACGGTCGGGGTGATATTTCAAGGCCAGGCGCCGATAGGCGCGCTTGATCTCCTCCTGGCTGGCGTTTCGAGAGACACCTAAAATCTTGTAGTAGTCTTTGGCCATAACGTCCGGTCCTTATCCATTTTTTGTAATTTTTTTAACCTTTCGGCAAAAAGGTAAAGGGACCTCAAGACTTGTCAAGAAATGGTCCCCTGTGGGCCAATTGAGGGATGGAGGTGGGTATCTGGTCGTCTGAGGGTGGAGATCTGAGGGGGGAGACCCACAAGGGGACCAAACTGTTCTTAATTTCCTTTCAAAACCTTTGTGGCAAATTTGACTCAATCACCACTACAATTATTCCCAAAAATTGTCAAGAGGTGATACGAAATTCGGCTCCGAAGTAGCAAAAGTGATGATAAATAATCAAAGATTTTCGGCTATAAGCCTGGCATAGCGACGGGCTGCTCCTCGATGGCGTTTGGCCACCATGAACGCTTGCATACCAAACTCTCTAGCGCGGGGCAAGAGTTCGGCCACGGTTTGGGCGAGGTTTTCGGGATTGGGTGACACCATCTTCCCCCCGCCCGCGTTTTCGAGCTCCTCGGCCAGATCGGAGATGCTTTCCACGTAGGGACCGAAGAGCACCGGTTTCCCCCAGAGGGCGGGTTCGAGGAGGTTGTGGCCGCCGACGGGCACCAAGGTCCCGCCCACGAAAGCCACCTCGGCCAGGGCGTAGAGGAGACGCAGTTCTCCCAGGGTGTCCACGACGAGGACCTGTGCCGGGCGGGGCTTGCGGCGGAGAGCCACGCGGAAGCCGCGGGCTTCGGCTTGGGCGGCGATTTCCGGGGCCCTTTCTATCTTTCGCGGGCACAGCACGAGGGAGCCCTGGCCGAGGTGCTTCAGGGCCTCCAGCCAGAGTTCCTCTTCACCGGGATGGGTAGAGCCGCACACGATAACCGGGGGCTTGAGCAGGGGAGCCAGCTCCCGGATGAGGCTCTCGGCCTCTTCGGTCCTAGGGAGAGGCACGTCGAACTTGAGATTTCCGAGATAGAGGATCTCCCTTTCGGGGAAGAGGGTCTTTAAGCGCTCGGCGTCTCCCTTCGTGGCCGCTCCGATGACTTTGAAGGGCGCGTAAAGGAGATTCGCCAGGGAGGGCCATCTTTTGAGCCGCCGCAGGGCTCTTTCCGAAAGGGCGGCGTTTGCCAAGAAGAGCGGGACTCCTTTGGCCTTGAGGCCCCAGATCATTTCGGGCCAGATGTCCGTTTCTACGAGGACGAAGGCCCTGGGGGAAAGGGCGCGCAGGAAGGTTTTTACTACGGGGTAGAGATCCGGAGGGGAGGACCAGAGGTAATCGTAGAGGTCCGAGAGTTCCCTTTGTGCAAGGTCGAAGCCGGAGACCGTGGCCACGGTGAAGAGGAGCTCGTGTTGGGGTAGCTCCTCACGCAAGGCGCGCAGGAGCGGGGCCGCGGCGCGGGTCTCTCCCACGGAAAGCGCGTGGACCCAGAGGACCTCTTTGTCCGGCGGAACGGGCGGGGGCCTGAGCTTCTTGTGCCAGAGGGGGCGCCTCTTGCCGAAAAAGAGCGGAAGGAGGAATAGCGGCCAGCCCAGGACCTGAAAGAGGCGGTATAAAAGGAGCGTCCTCATGGACCAAAGACTTAACCCGGTCTTTGGTCTTTCGTCGAGAAAGTGCTAGTCAAAAAAGGTGGGAGGTCTTAGTTTCCCAGTAGGAGCTCCTTTGCGGCAGGAGGGCATCATGGCGGAGAAGAAAGAAGAGGCCAAGAAAGAGACTCGCAAGAGGGAGATCCCGCCGGAGGTCATCGAGCGTGTCAAGAAGCTGAGGGACGAGATCGAGTACCACAACTATCGCTACTACGTCCTCGATTCTCCCGTGATCTCCGACGCCGAGTACGACGCCCTCATGCGCGAGCTCAAGGAACTTGAGGAGAAGTATCCCGAGCTCGTCACCCCGGACTCCCCCACCCAGAGGGTCGGTTTCCCGCCGGCCAAGGAATTCCGCCAGGTGCCCCATGCCGAACCCATGCTTTCGCTAGACGACGCCTTCACGGAGGAGGAAGTCTACGAGTTCGACCGCCGGATAAAGCGCTTCCTCGGGCTCCCGGAGGACGAGAAGATCGAATACACCGTGGAGCCCAAGATAGACGGTGTGGCCGTAGAGCTGGTCTACATTGACGGCGTCCTGACCGTGGGGTCCACGCGGGGAGACGGCTACGTCGGAGAAGACGTGACCAACAACCTCAAGACGATCAAGTCCATTCCCCTGCGTCTGATACGCCATGAAGGGCTCCCCATCCCCAAGCGCCTCGATGCGCGAGGCGAAGTCTTCATGGAGAAGGAAAAGTTCAAGAAATTGAACGAGGAACGCCTGGCGCGCGGGGAGCCTCCTTTTGCCAATCCTCGCAACGCCGCGGCGGGTTCTCTGCGGCAACTCGACCCCAACGTCACGGCCCAGCGGCCGCTCGACATCTTTTTCTATGGTGTGGGGAAGGTGGAGGGATATACGTTCCGGACCCAGTGGGAGGTTCTGACCACCCTTCCCAAGTGGGGATTGAAGACCAACCCCCATTGTCGCCTGGTGAAGGGGATCGAGGAGGCCATCAAGTACCATCACGAAATGGAGAAGAAGAGGGAGGATCTTCCCTACGAAATAGACGGGATCGTCATCAAGGTGAACGACCTTTCTCTCTGGCAGAAGCTGGGGACCAAGGCGCGGAGCCCTCGTTACGCCATAGCCTACAAGTTCGAACCCACGCAGGTGACCACCCAGGTGCTCGACATCAAGCTCCAGGTCGGGCGCACCGGAGCCGTCACCCCGGTGGCGGTGTTGAAGCCCGTGAAAGTGGGCGGGGTCGTGGTCTCCCGCGCCACGCTCCACAACGAGGACGAGATCCGGCGCAAGGACATCCGCATCGGGGACTGGGTGCTGGTGCAGCGGGCCGGAGACGTCATCCCCGAGGTGGTGATGTCCATAAAGGAGCGGCGCACCGGGAAGGAAAAGCCCTTCAAGATGCCCGAGACCTGTCCCGTGTGCGGGAGCAAACTGGTGCGCAAGCCCGGAGAGGCGGTGTGGCGCTGTCCTAATAAGAACTGTTACGCCCAGCTCGTCCGTCATTTGCAGCACTTTGCGAGCCGTAACGCCATGGATATCGAAGGCCTGGGGGAGAAGGTGGCGAAGGCCCTGGTGGATGCGGGTTTGGTGCGCGACGTGGCGGATCTCTACTATCTCACCATCGAAGACCTCCTTCAGTTGCCGGGCTTTGCCTTGAAGAAGGCCAAAAACCTCTACGAGGCCATTCAGAGGAGCAAGAAGACCACGCTCCCGCGTTTCCTCTACGCCCTGGGGATCCGTCACGTGGGAGAGGTCGTGGCCCAGATCCTTGCCGAACACTTCAAGAGCCTAGGGCGGCTGATGAAGGCCTCGCTCGCCGATCTCATGGCCATTCCGGGAATCGGCCCGGAGGTGGCCAAAAGCGTGGTGGAGTTCTTCCGCAATCCCCGTAAT
>Ga0256835_1000764_pt1 | contig 21446 bp, 20 predicted proteins | sample PIR30metaG_FD_185972 | JGI IMG/M metagenome (GOLD analysis project Ga0256835, IMG submission 185972) | Hydrothermal vent microbial communities from East Pacific Rise, Pacific Ocean - PIR-30 | ecosystem: Environmental > Aquatic > Marine > Hydrothermal vents | place: Pacific Ocean: East Pacific...
ATGTATATCTACACATATTTTTATACCGTATTCTTGATGTATAACTTCAGATATTGGTTTACCTGCAATTAATCTAAGTGTTCTTGTCCTTATTGTTCCTTTTACAGGAGAGACTTTTTCATAAACAGCCACAATATGTGGGTGTGTAATAAGAAGAGCATTCCCTATTAACGGCTTATAATTTTCTAATTCTTTTTTAATTTCTACAATAATTACATTTCCAATTTGATCCCAAGAAGATGGCAATAAATGTTCAAATTCTTTAGGAACCACAGCTTTCAAGGCATTCTTAACGGAAATGAAACGTTTGTTTTTTGGAAGTGATTTTTTAACAATTTTACCATTAGGAATAGAAAACTTGAGATCAGGAGAAAAAATTATTGGGAAATAAACAAAATTTTCATCTCTCAATGTTTTTCTAGTTGGATCTAGTAACTTTCGAGAGCTTAATAATTTTCTTGCCTTTTCAGCATCATTTTTAGGAATTTTAAAGGCATAATTATTATTAATTATCTCTATGTTAGTTTCATTATGGCAATTTTTCTTCATAATTGAAAACCCTCTTGAATTGGAAAATCATTTGGAAAATTATGGAATCGATCTATCCAATAGTTATCAGTTAATTTCGAGCTTTTTTTACCTGTGATAGTGTATTCTGCCATTATTTTACCAATTGCGGCCCCTCTCATAATTCCTATTCCCTGAAAACCAGTAGCTAATAAAATAATTTTTTTTTCCGGATGACTTCCGAGCAAGGGGTAAGTATCAGGTGTTGCTTGGCAATGCCCACTCCAAAAATTCATTATTCCAGATGATTGTGATGCAGGATAAAGTGAAATTAGAATACTACTGAGATGCTCAAGAAATTCTAAGGGAGGTTGCCTTTGAATATTATCAGGATCTGTTTCAAAATGTTCGGTTCCGTCCCCAACAACGACATTCCCATTTACTTCTCTTTTGAAATAAGCACCCGTATCTAAATCATGATGTGGCACCAATTTATTGCTCCCTTCAAAAGCTTCAATTGAAAGTGCTTTAGCTCGGTAACTCTTCAAAGGAATAGAAAGATCTAATTTATTGACTAATTTTTTCGACCACGCCCCAGTAGCAATTATAACTTTGTGAGATAAGATTTTGTTACCAGTTGAGGTGTATATTAATATCCCTTCATTTGTCTCTTTAAAGCCCACCACCTCTTCATATGCTTTTGAGAAAAATTGTTCCTGATCTCTCGTACGCCTAATAAACCAATTAGACCAGTCGTTTCCACTTCCAAACGCGTCTGTTGGGGTATATACACCTAATTCAACCTGTTTTTCATCGATAGAGGGGCTCAATTTTTTAATTTCTGCTGGGCTTAGCAGTGTTGTTTCAGGTTTAACTTTTTTCCAGCTAGAAAATTTTTTTTCTAAGTATTCAACTTTCTTTTCATTTCCTGCTGTTGTAAGAAAACCAGTTTTAACAAATTTAGGATGTTCTATTCCTCCACTTACGCTACCAAATTGAGAATAAAATTCTTGAGATTCTTTTACTAGCCATGAGTCAGTAACATGGGGCAATTGAATAGTCATTATACCCGCTGCTTTTGAGCTATTTCCATTTCCATATGAATTTCTATCAATTATGAGTATTTTTCTGTCATATCCAAGTTGCTTCAACCAGTAAAAAATTGAAGAACCAATGATACCTGCACCTATAATCAAAATATCCGTCTTTTCAGGTATCTGTTGTTTAACCATTATTCTCCCTCAAAATATTTTTTGGCCTCTTCTATTATTTTTACGCCACTACTAGTTCCAATACGATTAGCACCAGCATTAACCATTTTAATTAAAGTTTCAAAATCTCTGATTCCCCCACTAGCCTTAATTTTTGCCCGATCTCCAATTGTGTTTTTGATTATTTTGATATCTTCAACTTTGGCACCTGCAGTCCCAAATCCAGTACTTGTTTTTACAAATGCAGCACCTGCATCTACTGCTAATTTACTAGCTATAACAATGTGTTCTTTACTTAGATAACATGTTTCAATAATTACTTTTACAAGGGTATCTTCAACAGCTTCTACAATAGAATGAATTTCATTCCTAACATATTCATATTCACCAGCGATTAAACGGCCAATATTAATGACCATATCAATTTCATCAGCACCATTTAAAATTGCATTTTTAGCTTCGAATACCTTAGTCTCGGTAGTGTTACTACCGAGTGGAAAACCAATGACAGTAGCGATTTTTATGTCTGTATCCTTAAGCATTTCATAAACTAATTTTACATATGAAGGGCTCACACAGACTGCTTTAAAATTCCATTTTTTTGCTTCATTTACTAAATTAATAATTTTCCTGGGAGTATCCGTAGGTTTTAATGATGTATGATCTATTAACTGAGCGATTTCCTTAATATCTTTAAAAGGAATGTTATTCTTCATATTAATCAACAAAATAAAGGGGAAACGCTAAATAATTAGTTTTTAGGTATTTTAACTCTATTGGCATGAAGTCTTATTCCTTCTGGGAAAAGATTGGACATGAAATGAAAGCCAATAAGATCAATTATGTGTTATTCAAGGTAAGTATTCTTAACGAAACGAAAATTCTCTCGCAAAAGCGGTGTAGTTTACTAGAAAACTAAGTTGCTTGTAATAATAGCCTATATTTTCCTTATTTTAGGGTACCAATACTTCTTATTGCCAGCTTTATTTTTGTCTTCATCTAAGTCATGGAGTATTTTAACTGCTTCATTAGCAGCTTTAATAGCATTTTCTTCGCCTTTAACACCAAATTCATTAGTTGCCCTATTCGCATAAACTGCAGCAATAGCACCCGCTCTCATTCCTAATATATGTGACAAGGTAAATATTAAGGACGCCTCCATTTCAAAGTTTTTTACTCCACTTTGCTTCATTTCTTCATAGACCTTTTCTGACCAATGACTGATGTAACCTGTTGGTAAAGGTCTTCCTTGTCCACCATAAAAAGAAGAAGATGAAGCAGTTATTCCTACGTGATAAGGAATATTGTTTTCTTCGCAAGCTTGAATTAAAGCCATTATTATCTCATAATTAGCAATTGCTGGGAATGTAGGTCTAACATAATGATGACTAGAATCTTCTAGTTTTACTGCAGCAGTACTAATAACCACGTCACCGATCTCTATTTCCTCCTGAAGTGCACCACATGAGCCAACACGGATAACATCATGAATACCAATAGCATGAAGTTCCGGTAGAACAATTTCACATGCTGCCGGACCAATTCCTGTTGAAGTTACTGAAATTGGTGTTCCTTTATATTTCCCAGTATAAGAGATAAATTGACGATATTCCGCTTTTTTTGTCTTTTCATCCCATTCAGAAACAATTTTGTCTACTCTTTTTGGATCACCTGGTAATAACACTACACCCTGTAAGTCCCCTGGCTTAACTCTTAGATGATATTGAAGACCTTCTTCTGTTTCTGGGTGGTTCGCACTTTTAAATTGCATATTCTATAGTTATATTAACTAATATTTCTGCTTTATTTAACCAAAATTAAAGCAAAATTAAGAGAAGTTAAGTATAAAAAACAGACTCAAAAATTATGTAAGTTACCCCTTGCCAAGCAAGGGGATTCCTGCTTCACTGAGAAGACTTATCCCGAAACACCACTTCCTTTATTTACTGTAAGAAATGATCTGGGCTAATGACATTCCTGCCTTTTTTCTGTATTTCACAGTTATCAATAATAAATACGGTAAATATAAAAGAGCGTCTGTATCGTCTCTCATCCTCCACCTCGCGGAAGAGGAATTCCTGCCGATATAGTTAAAAAAAAGGGAGGGGCCGTAATTTTCTTACAATATTAATTTTCTAATTTCGACCAGTAAACTTTTTTAGAAGCTCTTCTGCGTAATCCATTCTGATTTTCTTATCTTCTACCATTTTCTTAGCGATTTTATCGATAAGTTCCCCTGTTGCCCCTACACTGGCAGCAATATTTCTAGCATGCAACTTCATATGTCCTTTTTGTATTCCCTCAGTTGCTAACGCTCTTAATGCTGCAAGATTCTGTGCTAATCCTAAAGAAGCAGCAACTTGCGCCAATTCAACAGCAGTCTTAACTCCTAAAATTTTAAGGGATAACTGCGCAGTGGGATGTGCTCTGGTAGCACCTCCAATTGTTCCAAGAGCCATAGGTAGTTCGATAGTACCTACTAAATCTCCATCTTTATTTTTCTCATAAGTAGTTAATGAGCCATAATAACCAAATCTAGCCGCATACGCGTGGGCACCAGCTTCAATTGCACGAGTATCATTACCAGTTGCTAAAACAAGGGAAGTGATGCCATTCATAATTCCCTTGTTATGAGTTGCAGCTCTGTATGGATCCGCATCTGCAAACGCATACGCCGCTAAGATCCCATCAACAACTTCTTCACCACCTAATGCGTCTTTGTCAAACACCGCCCGGGCTCTTACTAAACGGCGATCTGCAAGATTAGAAATAATACGAAGCAGTACCTTCCCACCAGTTATTTCCTCGATGTCAGAAGCAATACCTTCAACCATAGTATTTACCGCATTTGCTCCCATCGCATCCCTGCAATCAACTAATAAATGAACTACCACCATTTCTTCGAGTATTGAAGGAATTACTCTCACTTCTAAGTCTTTAGCACCGCCACCAAATTTTACTAAAACAGGGTCTAAGTCATTTGCTTTTTTAAGTAATCTTTCTTTTTCAGATAGGATTTTTTGAGCTGCAAAAAATGGAGTATCAACATTTAATACTTGTATTTGTCCGATCATTACAGGATCTGTTGTTGTAGCGTAAAAACCACCTTTAATCCTTGCTATTCTAGCGGCATTACTTGCCGCAGCAACAACAGAAGCTTCTTCTACGACCATAGGTACTAAGTAATCTTTTTCGTTTATTTTGAAATTTGTAGCTACTCCGAGAGGGCTAGGGAAATAACCAATGACGTTTTCAATCATACGGTTAAGAACATCTCTTGGGACTGTTTCCAGAGACAAAAGTTTTTTGTCGTCCTCAGTAAAACCGACCATCTCACCAATTTTATTTCTTCTTTCTTCTACCGTAAGATCCTTAAAGCCGGGTATCCTCGAATTGATAGTCATCAATTAACTGCAAGAAAACAACGATATAACATTTTGCTATAAAATTAAAAAAGGCAGGAAAAACAGTGATGAGAAAAAATAATAAAAAATTAAGAATATACTTTTCCTATCAAGTTTTTGAACCACCCAGGCATGGTATAACCAAGATATGCACTGGATACTGAAAAAGCAATAAAAATCCACGCAAAATAATAAAAAACTGTGAAATGAGTACCTTGAATTTCTCCAGAATAAAGATTTAATGAAAAGAATACAAAAGTAAGTACTAAAAACAGACCAAAAAAGGAAATAAAAAAGAAACCGGCTTTCATTATGTTATCATCTAATTTACGAATTTCTCTTAGTGATAAATAAAAAACCAAGAAATAAACGATATTAATGCATGATAAAGAACAAATGGAAACACATTTTCTAAAATACCTTGTCTAAACTCGATTCTAGGAATAAAAAGACCCACTGTAACAGAATCTAATAATTATCAAAAAAATAAATTTTAGGTTTGTTTCATCGAAATAAAGTTCATTGATAAATATTATAATATATATGTTTGCTATAGCTACGAAAATATATCCGATTATAGCGATGGCGTCTGTATAGTTGTCCCCTTTGGGAATACCAAAAACAAGATAGTCTAGTAATTTCCCAAGACCACTAGAAATAACTGAAAGACCATAGAATAAAAAGGCCATCGACAACGTTAGACTAAGCTTCCTTTTTATTTTTAGATATCTTTGCAAGAGTGTTATAAATACAATAATTACGAATATTCCAATACTTAACTCTATTATGATTGCTAACAATGGAATACCATTTTTAACAATCATTCGTGATGACCCCTATAGTATTATGCATTTTCTAATCGTAACATTTTTTTGAAACAAGGTGGTAGTAGATATCCTAGATATGCAAAAAATAAGGCGATTATACCCAATATAATCGCTGCAAGATAAACAGTATTATGGATCTTATTTCGATAGTATAATTCTACCCAATAAGTGAAAAACAGTAATAAAACAGGTTAAACAATAAACCAAAGAGACTAATAAACAATAGGCCTGCCTTAGCAGACCTATGTTCTGTTCTTAGCATTTCTAAATAACTGTTTACAGCAATACTACTAGCTGCATATATTGACAGTGAACTATCCCTTGCTTTTGCTAGGGGCTTCCTGCTTCACAGAGGAGACTCTCTCCACAGGCGCTACGGGCCTTCCCAGCCCTGCAAGAAAAACATATAAAAAAACATATAATGTTTTCGGCTTTCATCCCCTCCCTTTCGGAAGGGGATTTTCCGCAGAGAAAGTTAAAAAAAGGTATCGTGTTGCTTTTTTTCTTTTTTGTAGCCATCGGTTAAATATAAGCACAGTCAGTGTTAATATGAAAATCCCTAAGAAAAGGTCTAACATAAAAGTAGCTTCAAAGATGACGCCGTTTACTTCCATTTATGGCACCTCACCATAGGCATTCTTTCAGCTTTTTAGCTACGACCGGAATACTGGCTTCTTTTTCCCATTTTTTAATAATTTCTGTTAATGTCTTGCCGGCTTTCCCTTTGAAAGAACTTAGGACCTCGACGTCCAAACCATCTAATTCTTTTTCCCATTTTTTAATAGCCATATTTATTTCATTCACTAGTTTAGAATAAGTGTCCATCTCACCTTTTTTACTGAGAGGGATTAAAATGGTAATAAAATAATTTTTACTAGGATGAATTAGTATCAAATTTTTTTCTGTTTCGAAAATCCTTGCTTCACCTATTTCAACTTCTTTTAAGAATGCTTGAATGGCTGTTAATAAACCTGAAAAAAGAATAACATTGTTGTTATCCCTCTCTTTTGAAAGCCGATCTGGACGATAATAATAAATAGGCACCCCAGTAGTATGTATAACAAGTAGACCGTCCAACACAATTATTTAATACCTATTTTTTCGATTATAAAAATTTTTAAAGACAGATGATTAATAAAAGAACGTTAAATAAACGTAAAAACACAATATTTTTGTCACTATTTAGGCAATAGCATAAATAGTACCCCATATTGACGGGCAAAAAAAACTTTGTATGATAAAAATAAGAATTCTAATTTTTTATAAATTATTTTTAAATATAATGCACAATTACAAGACATTACAAGAAATTGATTTTGGGGATAAGTCTTCTCTAAGAAGCAGGAAGTCCATTGAGAAAAAAGGATATAACCGAGAGAAATTATATAAAACCAAACAACTAATTATTACTTTTTCATTTTATTATCTCTTAATAATACCATTTGAGACCGATTAGATAAATCCCACTCCTTGGGAATAATTACATCAACTATTTCTTTGGCATTTTCAATGACTGCAGGTGTGTCCCCAACAATTTCACCTTCAGCTTCAACAGGTAGTGTTCTTTCAGAATATATCTCAATCTTATTTGCTTTCAAGACTTCTACTTCTTTCATTTCTAAGTGCTTTCCTTCAGTAAATTTAGGGAACATTTTCAGCATAGTAAGAGTACTCATATCTCTAGCGATCAACATGGTCAATTTATCATCACTAAACCTCGCAGGAGGAAGCACATTCATCCCAGAACCAAAAGTTTGTCCTCTACCTATAGCCGTCAGTACAAGTCGTAATTCTCTTTCAACACCATCAACTACGATTTTAGTTTTTGGTAATTTATAGAAAGGAATCGTCTTCAACGCTAAAAAGGTATATTTTTTCCGGCCATGTATCCATTTAAATCTTTTAAGGGCAAGTTTAGAAACGATACTACTCACACCAACGTCAATTACATTGAAAGAATAAACTCCATTATACTTTGCTCCGGACAATTTAACTTTCTTACCCGAAACAAGTACATCTATAGCATGTTCTATATTATCTGGTATATAACCCAATCCTGCTGCCAAATCATTTCCGCTTCCGAAAGGTAAAAACCCAACGGGAAGACCAGATTTAACCGCCCCATTCAGGACTTCATGACTAGTACCATCCCCACCAAAGGCAATTATCCTAGTAAAACCTTCTTTTTTGGCTTCTGCAGCTAGTCTTATTGCATCCCTAGGTTTAGTAGTAGAAACAAGTGAATAATCAATGCCTTCTTCTTTTAATACTTCTTCAACTCGAGACCGAAATTTTTGTATCATGTAATCTTTAGAGACAGGATTGTAGATTATTTTATATGAGGCCATTATTAATCAACCCATATAATCTTAGGATGAAGATAAACGACAAATAAAAAGTTCAAATTCAAAAATGAAATTCGGAGTAAAAACTGAAGAATAATTATTAAATATAGACGGCTCAAAAAGTTCTAATATATCTTTAGAAGTACTATTTTTCTTGGAATTAATCTTCTTTTTTAGTAAGAGAGCTTCATTTTCTGCAAGTAGTAAAAGCTGATAAAATTTGATTGTGGATGCCGTCATAATACGTTCATTCCTTATTGAATAAGCTATGCTCATAAAATTTGCGAAAAACAATTATTTTATGTACCGCTAACAAAGTAATATAAAAAATAGTTACTCTAAAAAATAAAGAGATTAAAAGCAATGAAGACCATCTTTTTTAGGAAGATATTATGCTTTTTTTTATTTTTTTTGAAGAAAAAATATAATCATTAAATTAAAGAAATAAACATGCTATTTAAGGACAAAACATGGATTGAGAAACTTTCTTTTATCGTAAGCATAATAGCTGGTTTCTTGTTTATTATATTTGGACTAAACCAGATGTTAGGATTTATGGGTGATGTTTTCATTGGAAAAAGTATTTTTATTCAGTCGAAATTAGTAGCTGGGATAATTGATATTATTATCGCAATAATTATACTATTGCTGGAATTTGAGTTTATAAGTACAACAATTACTGATAACTATCTATTTCGAGGAGTATTATACATCATCTTTGGTCTTGTATTAAGCCTATGTGCAACAATCACTACAGGAGGGTTACTCTACATTATTGCATATTTTATTATACAAAGATAGTTTATGAATACAGGCTAAAGTAAGATAAAGACAAAGATTCTGTAAAAACGCTGATTTTTATTTTGGTTTTATTATCATGTAATCTTTATATTAATCCATTTTTGAGAGTATTAATTATATTTTTGCGTTTAGCAAGCCTAAAGCGCAAAACTAAAAAGTGATTGCTGGCAGAACAATATAAAATATGACTGCATAAACATAGTCGGGATAGAGTATTTAATTAAAAATAGTGTTAGAAAATAAAACAATTGATTAATATATGTGTGGGGTTTGTTCTGAAGAATATTATATACATGACATTGCACTTATATTAATAAGTCAATCAATTTGGGATAAACATTATGGAAAATTAAAAAGCCTCAAGTTATATGTCTAAGACATTATTTCTAATGTCTTTTGTGTTAATAATTAATTTTCATTTTTTATTTCGATTCAATTGAGGGAAAAACATGTTTTTTGCTATAAAATCAAGAGTGTTATTTGTTATTTTCTTAAAATTTGAAAAAAGGTTAACTAAGTAATAAAAAACATTAAAGGAATTATGATAATTTTATTATTGAGGTCGATTACAAACTATGCGTGCAGATTATTTGTTAAAGGTTATTGCTCTTGGAAATGGTGGCGTTGGAAAAACTGCGATAACTAGAAGATATGCAACGAATAAGTTTGAGCACGAACACAAAATTACCATAGGAGTTGATATTACTACTAAAGAAATAGAAATTGATGATTATGTTGCTCAGCTTACTATTTGGGATACTGGTGGGCAGGAAGCATTTCAAGAGCTTATCCCTATGTATTACAAAGGTGCTTTAGGAGCGTTAGTTATTTACGATATAACCAATAGAAAAAGTTTTGATTCAGTGGAATACTGGGTCAATGAAGTCAAAAAACACTGTTCCCCCCTTATCCCTGTTGTGATATTGGTCGCTAATAAACAGGACTTAAAGGATCAGAGAGAAGTAGATGATAAAGAGGGAGAAAAAAAGGCTACTGAACTTAGCAAAATAATGGGTAAAAAAGTACTATTTTACAAGACTTCAGCTAAAAATGGTGAAAATATTAATAGTTTATTTGAAACATTAACAAGAAGAATTTTAGAAGAATATAATGAAGAAGATTAGTGTATTCTAAGAAAGTTTTATGGGATAAGGGGTTTCCCACTTCCATAATTCTATAAAACATTTTTCTATATCGGGAGCTGTTTTTAGAGAGGCAAACCTATTAATGTGGGTACCAGGGATGTACGGCTTACCATCTTCTTTTTCAAGAGTATCAAGATATTCTTTAACAGTTGGTGAAAAGTCTTCTGCCACAATTACGCAATATGAAGGGAAATAAGGGAACACTTCAGTATCTTGACCCTCTTCTTTTTTAATTCCAAATTCCTGCATTAATTCTATGAATTCTTGAACTTCCCCTTTTCCCGCAACGCCCTCAATTACTTTAACAAAGACTACATCTTCAGTGAAGCCTTTGAATAACTTAGTAACGATTTTTGCACGTAAGTGTTCTGGTTTCTTTTTACCTCTATCACTAATTATGTCGATTTTTACTTTTTTTCCTGTTTTTGTAGTAAGAATCGGAGTTATGGATAATTCCCCGCCATATTCTTTCTTAATGAATTTTGCAACTTTAATTATGAATGGTGTTTGTGTTTCTTTAAGGATTTCCTCCAGATCTTTTTCGAAACTTTCGTATTTTTCAGTTTCTGGAGAAGTAATATCTTCAGGAAATTTGTGTTCAAATGCTTCCGCAATTTTTATTCCTAAGGAATAAACCCTCTCAAAATCTTGTTCTTTTGAAGTAATTAATGCTACCAAAATTTTTTGTCTTGCTACAATGTATAACGTTTTTTCATTAGTTATTAGAGAAGATAATGAACCCAAAGCCATTTCTTTAGAGAAACTGGTAATTGCAGAGATGAAACCAGAGACTAAAGCATCATCTATTTCTTCGTTATCTATTTTTGAGAAAAGAGGCATACCACTTTTTATATCTATTATCAAGATTGCCTCGATATCGGCTATCTTTATCACCAATAGTTTAAAAGAAATTAAATGGTTTAATTTTATCGGTATAAGGGCTTAAAAAGGTAATAAAATAAGTAAAAAGAATTATTCTTTTAGCACCGTTTATGCAGCGCTTTGTGCTTGTATACCAAGGTCGGTAAGGAGTTCTACTTGGATATGTATGCCTTCCGTTTTTGCTTTAACGATCCCTTCAGCAGCTAATTCCTGAATGATCTTTCTTACGGTCTTAGAACTAATACCTAATTCTTTAGAAATTTTCTCTTCATCTGTTGGTGCGCCTAATAACGTAAGAAAAGTTAAAGTTTGATATTTAGCGTCTTTTTCAGTTATTGCTTTAAAAGTGTTAACTAATTGTTCTAATTCTGCATTTCTCACTTGTAGGGACTCTGCCTCTTTCTCTAGCTTCTCTTTTTCTTCTGTACTCATTGCTACTTTTCCAGAATATTTCTTTAATTCTTCCTTCAACGTCTGAGTCTCAACTTCTAATGTTTCTTTTATTTCTTTTACAATATTATATTCTTCTAAGATTTTCTGGTATTCTTTTTCCTTCTCTTCTTTTTCTTTATTTGCTTTTTCAATTTCTGATTTTAATACGGAAATACTTTGTTTTGCTTCTTCGTTTTCAGCTTCTAGTTCTTGAACCTTTGCAGTTAATTCATCAATCTTAGACTGTAATTGAATTTTTTCCTTCTCAAGTTGTTGTAATTTCTCATTTGCTTGTTTCAGCTCTTGTTCTAGTTTTTGTACTTCCTCTTCCTTTTCTTTTAGGATTCGTTCCATTTCTTCTTTTTTATGTTTTAATGTTGTTTGTTCAAGAATTGCTTGTCTTAACTCTTCATTTTTATTGGTAAGCTCTTTCTTTACATTAAATAGTTCTTCTCTAAGTTTTTCTATTTCTTGTTCCAAATCAGAGACATACTTGTCTCTCTCACTTACTTGTCTAGAGACTAATTCTTTTTCTCGTTCTTTTAATCTCTGTATTTCTTCTTCATAATTTGCAATTAATTGTTGTAATTCTTCAATCCTATTTCTGGCGCGGATTAATTCCTGTTTTAATTGGGCGATTTCTTCGTCTTTTTCTGCTAGTGCTGTTTGCAATTCTTCTGTTTCTAACCTTTGCGTCATCATTGAATTTCCTAAGTTGTCAATTTGGTCTTCGAGTCTTTTAATAGAACTGGTTAGATTGTTTATTTCTGCTTCTTTTGCTCTTAGTTCTTGCTGTAATGCTTCTAATTCTTGGTTAAGTCTTGTGTTTTCCTCAGTTAGTTGTCTTACCATTTGGGATTGTTCCATGAGTTTAGTTTCATACTCTTTTACCTTGGCATCTTGTTCTCCGCTTGACAGTTTTCCTTCTCTTGCGAGTTTGATCTCTTCCATTATCTCTTCTTTTACGAGGTCTGCGTTGATTAATGCTTGTTCGATAGCGGTTCTTATGACCGAGGCTGCTGTTTGGATCAGAGAAAAATAGACTTTATTCTCATACAAGTCAAGATATGCATTTTTTAGCTGTTCAACTAAGTTATCAACATCGCTTCTAGAGAACTGTGACCCCGGTCTTTCGGAATAGAATTTAGATTTTATTTCACTTGCAGTAGTGGAAATAGTAGTCTTCACTATTTGTTTATCACTACTCATTTTATTTAGAAATGACAAAACTGCCTCTCTAACTACATATACTGAGCCTTCTGCAGCCTCACTCATTATTACGTCCACCGTTTTTGTTGTTTTAGTTTAACTTCTTTTTATTATGGGTTTAATACTCAATTGGTTAATAGTTCTTACTTGCATTAATACATGCAAGTCAGTTAGCCTTATTCTTATTTATCAAACGTATTTACGGCAAAAAAAGATTTCGCACGTTTTGGGTTTAAAAGTTCGTGGTTTAAGAGGTTTTGTTTTTTATTATTACAATAAAACTTAATGTTAAAAAACCCTTTTTCGTTTTTAAGAAACGAAAAGGAAAATGACGAGAAAAGTTATTTTTAATGTCCCATGGATCTCAATACCTCTACTTAAAAAATACTTGAAGACAGATTGGGAAATTATTCCTTTCAACCCTCAGTGGAAAAATGGAATAGATTTAGATGATGAAATAATTGCGTATGTTGGATTTAAGCCAAGTAAAGACCTATTAAAATCGATCAAAGGGTTAAAATATCACATTACTCAGAGCGCCGGCTATGAATGGGCAGATGAAGAATTTTATCGAAAGCAAGGGATTATATTAATTAATTCACATGCAAACGCTGTTTCTGTTGCAGAACACGCTATTGCTCTTTTCTTTGCCCTAATGAAAGATATTGTAAATAGTGATAGACTAGTCAGAGAACGCAAAGGAATTTGGCTTCCTTTAAAAGAGAATATGGTCATGACTTGGGGGGCCAGAAATAAAAAAGCATTAATTTTTGGTACCGGTGCTATTGGTAAAGAAATTGCTAAAAGATTAAAAGCCTTTGAAATGAAAATTATAGGGATAAAAAGGAAAAAACAGCATGTAGAGTATTTTGATGAAATTTACACTTTAAACGAATTTAAAAAAGTCTTAGGAACGGTAGATGCTATATTCATTGCTATACCACTCAGTAATGAAACAAAAAACTTGTTGAAAAAAGAAGAAATGGAACTTATTAAAGAGACAGCATTTATCATTAATGTTGCTCGAGCTCAGATAATTGATGAGGAAGCACTTTATAATGCTTTAAAAGAGAGACTTATTGGTGGTGCAGGACTTGATGTACATTATGTTTTACCCTGGGAAACTACAAATGGTGACAAAATAATGTACCATTTTCCGTTTCATGAACTTAACAATGTTATTTTAACTCCTTACCGAGCATGGTACTCGGACGACACTGTAATTAGTACTGCTAAAGACATTGCCTACAAACTTGATTGTATTGCCACAGGCAAAGAAATACCTGATGTTGTAATACATCCTTAGTAACTTATAGTGTTCATGTTTTTATTTATTCATTTTTCGCTTTTTTGGAGGAAGCAATATAGGAGTGGAGGCAGAACGAAACCCTAATTTGCTTTGTTATGCTTTATGAGATCGTTATGTCCGTAAATAGTTGGAGAGAAGATGCTATTGAAAAATTAAAATCTGAAGAGTTTGATTTAGTTGTAATTGGGGGAGGTATTAATGGTGCAGGAATTGCTAGAGATGCCGCATTAAGAGGATTAAAAGTTGCGTTGATAGAAAAAGATGACTTTGCGGAAGGAACATCATCTCGATCTAGTAAACTTGTTCATGGTGGTCTTAGATACTTAAAATATTATGAATTCAAATTAGTCCGGGAAGCAACTACTGAGAGAAAGACTTTAATGAATATAGCGGGACACAATGTTCATAGATTACCTTTTTTGGTTCCCATATTCAAATGGTCAAAAGAAGGAAAATTTCTTTTGATGATGGGATTGACGCTCTATGACATTTTGTCTTTGCCCAAAGGTATCGGATGGCACAAAATGCTTGACAGGGAAAAAATTGTTGAAAAAGAACCAGTATTAGAAACAGAAGAACTTGTTTCTGGAGCTATGTATTATGATTGCCAAATGGATGATGCTCGTTTATGCGTTGAAAATGTTGTATCCGCCGTTAGATTTGGAGCAGTTGCTTTAAATCATTGTGAGGCGATTGATTTCCTTCATGATGAAGACGGAAATGTGAATGGAGTAATTGCAAAAGAAAAGTTTACAGGGGAAAAAATAGAGATCCATGGTAAAGTAGTAATAAACACAGGCGGGCCATGGGCTGATAAAATCCGGAATTTAACTGGAAAGAATGTTAAAAGATTAAGAACAACAAAAGGCGTTCATTTAATAGTACCTAAAATGCTTAATGATAATGCGGTTATTTTATTTTTAAAGGATGGTCGAGCGGTGTTTTTAATACCATGGCATAATTATACAATGATTGGGACCACTGATACTGATTATAACGATAAACCAGAACTTGTTAGTGTTGATGCGGAAGATGTAAGATATTTAGTAGAAAACATAAAAGATGCTTTTCCAAAGTTTAATATTAAATATGAAGATATAATAAGTGCATATGCCGGTCTTAGACCATTAGTACGACAAGAAGGAAAAAGTGAATCTGAAGTAAGTCGTGAACATAGGATTTTTGAAGATGAAGATGGATTAATAACCCTAATTGGTGGCAAATACACAACATATAGAACAATGGCAAAAGAGCTCGTAGATCTTGCAGTAAAAAGATTAGGATACAAAGGGAAACGATATCAGTGTATTACTGATAAAGTACCGCTAGTTGGTGGAAATTTCGAGAATCTCGATGAACTAAAACAAAAAATCAAAGAAAGATCGGGTCTTGAAGACAAGTACGTAGAACACTTGGCTAATTCATATGGAGCGGAAGCATTAAAATTAATTTTATACGCTAAAGCAAAGGATCTGTCTTTAGAACCAATAGATATTGACTTCCCATTTTTATGGGCAGAAATTGATTGGACAATTAGAGAAGAATTTGCCTGTAAACTTAAAGATTTCATGTGGCGAAGAACATACTTCGCTTTGACACCAGGACAGGGAATACAAGTTGCAGACAAAATAGCGAAAAGGATGGCAGAAGTACTAGGATGGGATGATGAAAGAATTAAAAAAGAAATAGAGGAATATAAACAGACATTAGAACTAGTTAATAAGTGGAAAAAAGAAATGGATATTTAATACTTTTATAATTAATTTCTAATCTAATTCTGAATAAATATTATTTTTCTTCGATTTATATATACTATTTTTTATAAAAATGTATTATTACCCAACTCTTAATTTTAGTTTTTAACAAGAAATACTTGCCATTCGTCAAATGGAGTAACAATTCTTCTACCGGAAAAACCTTCTGCGGTCCCATGATAATGCGATACTTTTGGTTCATTTTCTTTCCAACATAAATAAACTGGTTGCCCCATCCTTATTGCTAAAAAGTCAACAATTAAAGGATTAATTTGACGAATGTAAATGCGTTTTTCTTCTAAAGATTTCATAATTTCAACGATTTCATATTCAAGTATTTCAAGCTCTTCATTAGACACATTATCAGATTTGTTTTGAGCTAAGGACTGAACTAACTTAGTATATCTATTGTGCTTTTGTTTTAATTTTAGAAGAAGAGGAGATATCTTTTTAAGTTCTTCAGTGGCCGTCTCGGGTGTATACACTTTTCGTCACTATTAAATTAATGGACAAATTAACATAAAATTTTGGACTGCGGAATTGAACATGATATAATCTATTAACGTGAGCTTTATTAACCAGATTGTTTGAGGAAAGCATAGGTTTAGAGAGGTTGATCATTGTGGGAAACATCCGTTCCAAACAAATCAAAAGAATATCAAAACAAATTGTTGTTAAATTCCAAGACCAGCTTAGTTTAGACTTTGAAAACAATAAGATGGTTGTTCAACAAGTTACGAACGTACAATCAAAGAAAATGCGTAACTTTATTGCTGGTTATGTAACTAAAATAATGAAGAAAATGGCTGAAGGAAAAGTTCAAACTGTAGAAGAATTAGAAGTTTAGACTAATTGTTCTTAGATTTAGCCTTTTATTCTCTAACTATTTTACAAGAAATATCTAACGGTCTTATTGTATGGGTGAGCGCACCCATTGAAACATAATCAATATTATTATCACCATATTCTTGGATGTTTTCAATAGTGATCCCTCCAGATACCTCTATAATTACTTGAGGAAATTGTGATTTTAATTCTTTAGCAGCTTCTTTTGCTTTTTTTGGAGAAAAATTATCTAACATGATTATGTTTGCTCCACTTTCAGCAGCAATGATTGCTTCTTCGAAACTTTTTGATTCTACCTCAATAACCATTTGTGGACCAAACATAGATCTTATTTTAGCAATTGCTTGTTTAAGATTTCCAATATATTCTCGATGATTATCTTTTAGCATAACTACTTCGCTTAAACCAAAACGATGGGGATAACCACCACCTACGATCACTGCATATTTCTGTAACGTTCTTAAACCTGGAAGAGTTTTTCTGGTTGCAGCAACCTTTGTGTTTACTCCAAGAGACTCTAATTTTTTTACTGCTTTCTTTGTTTGTGTTGCAATGCCACTTAAATGAGTTAGAACATTAAGCGCCAAACGTTCTGCCCTAAGTACTGAGCCAACATTTCCTTCCACAATGTAAATTATTTTCCCTCTTTTGATCTGATCTCCATCATTCACTACAGACTCAAAATTAACACCTACATATTCATAAATCTTTTTTACTACGGGAATTCCTGCAATAATGCCTTCAGTTTTTGCTTTAGCAACTGCCTTTACTGTTAGTTCTTCGGGAAATACCGCCATTGCAGGATCTAAGTAGGGTATATCTTCTTGAAACCATTGAATAATTTGATTATTAATCCATTCAGGAATTAGTGGATACATTATTTTGTAACGGGTAAAAATCTTTAATGAAGATTGCTTTAAATGTAGGAATAAAAAATAGAAATGAGAATATAAGACTATTTAGGGCTTATTTTTTGTTCTTATAATCTCTTCTTTTTTTATCAAAATATTCAGGATCTAGATCCCATGGTCGTGTTCTTTTGAGAAAATCTTCATGGTAGTCATTTACTTGTGAAATAATAAATTGGCCAAGTAACAAAAGTAAAATTATTACTAATAAACCAATTCTAAAGGAATAATAACGTTTATTCTGCCATCCAAATATTCGTTCTACAAGCCATATGGTTCCAGACCATAAAACAGAACCGATTGCGGCACTTGCACGACCACCAACTTGTGTAAGACCAAAATATTTCCCTGTTTTTCCGTTAGGTGCTAATTCAATTACGTACTGCCGGTTTACAACCCAACCGCCTCCCAAAGCAGGACCAATAAAGAAGGCCATTAGATATGCAAATTCTTTAGGTAAACTTATAGGGCTATCAGGGAAATTAACAAAAATTCCAAAGAAAAATGCTAATAACCAAAAGGCAGTAATCATTTTGAAACCTTTCTTAGGACCTATTTTCTCAGTAATAATACCAACAGGATATGTTAAAACAACTGCCCAAAAAATACCTGCTGCTAATATGATGATGTTTTGTTCTTTTGGTAAGAGTAATACTTCTCTTAAGATATCCCCCATATATAGAATTACAGTATTAGCTACTTCTACGTAAATCAACCATCCGATTACATATATTAGCATTTCTCGATGGGTATGATAAACATCTTTTATTGTGTCATAGAGTTCAGTCAAGCCTTTTTTGGCCAATTCAATAGTAGGTGGTGTTTTTAGGACTTTTCTAATCTCCTCTTTTGGAACGGGAGGTTCTATTCTAACATGCTCTTTAACAAAAAGTATTGGTATCGCAAAGATTAGGAAAGCCAATGCTGCTAAGGGATATAATGCAGGTGCATATCCAACATCTTTATTCTCAAGTGAAATATCATGATACCCCTTAGCTAATAAATAGAAAGAAATTCCTAACCCTACGAATGAACCTAGATATCCTAATGCAACACCTAACGCAGATACTTTACCAGTATCTTCACGAGTTGCGATATAAGGGATCATATTATCATAAATTACCAAACTTAACTGATAAGCAATGTTTGCAGCTAAGAACAAGAATAGAGTTGTCCAATATTCACCCGTAAGGCCTAATGCAGCAGTAGCACCAATAGTAAATAATGTAATTATTACCAATGGCCTTTTTCTACTTGGAGAACGATCAGAATAAAGACCAATTACTGGGAGAAGAAAAGCTACAATTATATTAGCAATTCCTCCAGCCACTGCAAAAATGATCCTGCCGATACTTTCTTGGATACCTTGATGCACTCCTAAAATAACGATGTATGAGGCTATAGTCATGGACACAACGGCTAGTGAAAAAATAGTGTTAGCTAAATCGTACATGGACCAGGCAAAAATTTGTAGCCAATTTGTTTTATGGGGGCCTGGTATTACTAAATGTCCTGACTCTGTTCTAAATCCAACATCTTCAAAGTCCATGTCGATAATTTCAGACATACGAATGGATGTGAACATACTTATTGAAAAACTTAATGTAAAAGAGCATAAACTATGAAACAAATGACCCCCTAAAGGGAAAGTAGAATAAACTGTTAACTATAATCTTAAGCAACGTAATTACTTGATTTTTCTTTCTTAGAAGCTATTTTTTTATTTGACTTAATTAGCGGAAACCTTTTCCCTTTGGAAAGGTAGGAGGAATGATGATAAACAATAAGTAAAAGAAGGTCTCTGGGATTGAAACACTCAACGTAAGATATTTCGAAGTAAAAACAAAGCTATAGAAAACATCTTTTGGTTACAATATATAATATGAATCATATTTTCTATCAACACTTAGACAAATAACTTTGGATGCGTTGAAAAAAATATTGAAAGCCAAAGTTAGAAAAGAAGAAAAAAAATGATTAGAAGCGAATAATTCAGGTGGTATTTCAATCAAGAAAACCGGGGAAAAACTAAATAATTAGAGGAGAGCTTGGAGATAGCCTTGATACTATCTTATGAATTATAAAATAAAAACAAATATTTTATGGTTAGATGTTACTTTAATTTATCCAATAAGTAATAAATATATAAGTATTAAACATAAAGTAAAACAAATATTTCGACAAAAATAAAAAAGACTTATCTAATTAGTTAAGGGCGCGAATACCACGCAAACTCGGTGCTTATAATGGATGATATTGAGAAGAAAAAGCATAAAGAAAGATTCATACGTTCCGTTTTCATAATAGATAAAGATGGAGCCCCCAAATTACTAAGGAATTATGAGAAAGATTCTTCTGTAAAAGATAAAGAAGTGCTATTTGCAGGTTTTTTCAGCGCAATTCAGACGTTTTCTCAAAATGCGTTAGAAAAAGACATTAGAGATATCCAAATGGGAAATTCTAAGTATTACTTTATGTCCGGAAAAGAATATCTATTAATCCTAGAAGTATCATACGAAGGAACAAAATGGGGAAAAAGAAAAGAAATAGAAAAAGCAATTTCAAATCTGATTGAGAACATCCTTAGTATGTTATTTTTATTTCAAGAGTTAGGTGAAGATTCTAATACTAACGACTTAGAAAAAGCAATAGATTCACTGGTATTTGAGACTGAATTAGAATGTGCTGCGTTATTAGGTAAACCATCTATAAAAAGAGAAGGTTTTGCAGAGAATTACCGTAAGATCTTTGAGAATGGAAAAAATATTGATGAAAATATTCATAAGACCACTTGGGAGAAATTTAAAAAGTTTTTTAAAAAGTAAATCGCTGAAATAATAAATTGAATGATAGATTCTAAAAAAATTATTATGTTAAAAATTTTAAAAACGGGGTTTTAAAACCCCTTCAACTCAAATCAAAAAATAAAAATTTTGGAGTGGAGTTAAAGTTTTTTGGATAACACTATTTTTATCCTGTACGGACGTAAACGAATCTTTGCCATTGTTCTGGTTTGGGTACTTCTGGTGGTAGACCGTTTCTTTTTCTGATTTCTGCTATCTTCTTCTCAACGAGGTAGGGTGGGACTTCTTCGAAACCTAAGAATTCATATCCAAAGAAACCACGGCCACTTGTGGCGGCACGAATTTCGTCAGCTAAGTTTAATGTTTCTGAGGTGGGGATCTTTCCTTTGACTCTAATAGCATAGTCTTCTTGTATTGTGTCTAAAATCATTCCTCTGTGTTGGTTCAAGATCTTGCTAATTTCACCTAAATATTCAGCAGGAGCTTTAATGTCGATTTGTAAGATGGGCTCGTATAATTTTGGATCAGCGGTTAGGAAGGTTATATTACAAGCCGCATTAGTCATTGCAAGAATTTCTGATAGACCAGTGTGAGCAGGATCTGTGTGCACTGTAGCGTCTAATATGACCCACTTTGTATTCATTACTGGTTCGCCAGCTAGTGAACCTTTACGAGTAAAGTCTTTCCATGTTTGGATAATAAATTCTTGGATTCTTTCTAATCTTTGTACACCTCTTGTCATGTCTACCAAGATGTTTGTGTCATTTATTGCCCAGACATTTCTTCCGGCTTTAGCATCCCATCCTGCCTTATCAGCAAGGATTCTCGCCATTTCTTTACGATCCATGTCTTCTGTTATTTCTTTCTTCTTTAGTAACTCAATAGTAGCCTCGTCAAGTGGCTCTACATATAACAATAACCTGTTGTGACCGTTTGGAGATTTAGTATGGATTTCTACTCCTTTCTTAGTTACAGTTTCTCTGTGGACAATTATAGGATCTTCTACATCAATTGGTATCTGCTCATTAATACGTGTTGTTAAGATCTGAATTTGTAATGGGT
>Ga0256835_1000765_pt1 | contig 21443 bp, 15 predicted proteins | sample PIR30metaG_FD_185972 | JGI IMG/M metagenome (GOLD analysis project Ga0256835, IMG submission 185972) | Hydrothermal vent microbial communities from East Pacific Rise, Pacific Ocean - PIR-30 | ecosystem: Environmental > Aquatic > Marine > Hydrothermal vents | place: Pacific Ocean: East Pacific...
CCCTTTTCGTAAAAAAGGCAATAGATGTCGCCGGTCTTGGCAAAGGTTTCGTATCCCTGCTTTTCCCAGTCTTTCTGAATCCGCCGGCCGCTGAACTTTTGTATCTGCACATAGGGCGGATTGCCGATGACTACATCAAAGCCGCCTTTTTTGTGCCAGACTTCGGAGAAATAGACTTTAAAGTCGAATTCTTTCCTGCCATTGCTAATTTGATGAATCAGGTCTTCTATTTCTGCATGAAGTTTTTTCTTCTCGTCCGAATCGGTGGTGTTGAAGAATTCCTTTTTCTTTGTTTCCAGGGCCGAAAACAATTGCTGGTTAAACAAGTCAACTTCAATACCTAACAGCGAATCCCCCTGCACGATCTTGTAATCCAGGTTGGGAAGCGGTTCGATGGTATCGTAACTCTCCTCATCCACGATGAGGGAAAGCCAGAGCCGCAAGCGGGCGATGTCGATGGCCGAGACGTCGATGTCCACGCCGTAAATGGATTCTTGAATGGCGTGGCGTTTCAGATCATAGGCGGTCTTGGTGTTGGCGCTGTGCGGGGCAAGGGCCAGGCGGGCGTTGACGATCTCGTGCAGCAACCCTACCGGAAATGCGCCGGAGCCGATGGCCGGGTCGCAGATTTTGATATCCGCAAGCGCTTCGTCGATTTCTCCGGCATGTTCACGCACGGACTCCGGAAGCTGGAATTTATAAGTCTTGGTCTCTTTACCCTTATTTAGTACCCGCAGATCGTTTTCCAGGACCAGGTGGCCCTTGCGGATCAGGGTTTCGAGGTCTTCTTTGGGCACGCGAACAGACTCCCCTCCTTTCCAAGGAGGGGTGCCCGAAGGGCGGGGTGGTGCTTTATCCGCCCAACCGAATTCTTCCCGGATTCTTTTCAGCAAGCCTTCCGGATTCTCAAACACAACCCTATTTTCAAAGCGAAGAACCTTTATTCCGGTATGCTGTAAAAACAAATCTCTTTCTCGGTCGTATTCCGCCTGTTCGATATTGTTGTGAACTTCCCCGTCAAGCTCAACCGCCAGTTTTTCAGACGGACAATAAAAATCGAGAATGTAGTTGCCAAAGCTGTGCTGACGCCGAAATTTTCTGCCCTCCAGTTGCTTATTTTTGAGCAGGTTCCACAATGCGGCTTCCGCAGGCGTGAGACTGTTTCTTAGTTTTTTTCTTAATGTCTTAAGGTGCGGGAGGTTGTTTAAACCACCCCGGCTACTTCCAGCAGCCACCCCTTCTTGAAAAGGAGAGGAATAGTTTAGCGTATTATCCAGATAATGGATCAGGCTTTCCCGGCACATGTAATGCACGATTTCGCGAGGAGTATAGAAGGCCCCCTTCTTCTTGCGCTCGGTGACTTCGAGCATGTTCTCGAACACCTTGCCCAGCATCTCCGGGTCGATGGCCACTTCTTTCTCGAGAGGCTCGTCTTCCTTGACGGTGAAGTTATAGCGGTCGAAAACATCGAGAATGCCGGTGCCCCTGTCACCCGCCTTGTTTTTCTCATCGTTGTGAAAAAGTTCATTGGGAAAATCGAGAATCTCGTTTTGCCAATCATATTCCGCTTCGAACAGGCCGCCGTTGAGGAAAGGTATCTTGCAATCGAAACGGGGGTAATAGTCCGGATTCCCGCCTTTGCGTTCACGGGCCAGGGCCTCGTAGAAAAGGTATTGCAGAAAGTCACGAAAATAATTTCCGCCGTTCTGAGCAACCGGGTTAAACCGCTCGCGCATGAAACGCCTGGATCCCTCGCCCCACTTCCCATTCTTCGGAACACCGAGCCAGCCCTTTTTCTGCAGGAAATAGAGAAAAACGATCTGGCCGAGAAGTTTTTTGGCGAAGCGGCTGACCGACCGGCCGGTTTCTTTCCCGCTGTCGCGCTGAAAGAGGGGTTGTTTTTCGAGATGTCCGACCAGGTTGAGAAACAACTGCTTGTACTGCTCGAAAAACTCGTTTGAAACCTTTTCAACGGAAAACGCCGCTTCGATCTCTTCGATGCGCGGGTCGGCGTAATCCATGACCAGAATGGGCAGCAATTGTTTGGCCGCGGTGTGGCTGTTTTCATGCACGCCCACCAGGTAGGAATAACGCCGGGCCGGAGTCAGCTCCTGTTTGAGCCTGATCTTGCCTTTGTCATCCTTGTATGCCTCGTGTTCGATCTTGACGAAGGAAAAGCGCCAGTCCCTACCGCCGTCGTCCATTGCGTAGAAGGCAATCAGCGACGCCTCTTTTTCAAACTGCTTGAGGCGGCTGACCGCGAAATTGCGCAGGGCGCTGCGGGCCCGCTCCAGCTTGGCAAGGGTTTTGATCTCGACCACAAGCAAATCCAGCTCCTCGCCGTCCGGATCCACATATTTTCCGATACGCCAGTACCGGTTCACATGCTCTTTGAATGCATCGGGGATGTAATTGCCTTTATAGGAGCCGTTGCGCGGTTCAAAATGATTCAGCAGGTTGCGCAGAAAGTGTTCATAGCGCTTCCGGTCAAAGGCTTGCGTAAAAAGGTCGGTGATCAGTTCTTTCGCCTGGCTGTTATTCATGTTTTACGCGTTTTCTTCGGCGATCAGGTAACCGGACAAAATCACTTCATGCCGCGCCCGTGTCCTGTCGTCCCGTCTTGCCCCGGAATTATCCAGCAACCGGATATTCTTGCGGAGAACGGCGAGCATCTCCAGGGGATCAAGAGTCTTTTCAAGCTCTTTCTTTATGGTTCGGGCGATTCTCTTGGCCAGAGTTCCCCGGGTCAACATACGACGAACACCTTCTATGAATTCTTCATCCGCATCCGTAAACTTGGGGCAATTGCGGAACGTTTTGTCCTTAAGACGCTTTTCTATATAGCTAAGGTTCGAATGGCCGCTCCCTCGCCCTCCCGAGGGTTCTTCCGCCTGAATCGTATCATGCTCAAATCGTTGTTTGTTGATTGCCAGACGGCTGTGATAATCACCGGGTACGGGATGACGCGGGGTACCCGGCCCGCATTCCAGAAGCCGGACAGCATCGAAAAAGGTGATCTCCTCGCTACGGCCGTTTTTGTTGCAATAAAATTTCTTGAGCTTGCCAATACGAAAAAACGTAACCAGTTGATCGGTGGAAAAACCGTCAACCGTGCGACCGGAACGCGCCTTCCTGGGCAGACGCTTGATCTTCTCAAAGAGCCCCGGGTCTTTGTCCCTGATCCTGCGCATCATCTCCAGGTATTCAAGCTCGGAATCACCCTCTTCATCTTCACCTATGTAAACCTTTCTGCTGTTCAGTGTGTCGAACAGTTCCTGGCTGCCGATTTCTTCGCCATCTGAGAGATACCTGGCATCTTCACCGAGGATATTGTGAAACATCTGGATTTTGTTTGTGATGTTGGCTTCCAGGCCAAGGTGCGCGTCCGCTTGCGTGGTTGGGAAACAGTTATAGATGAAGAGTTTCTTATGTTCGGTACCCAAACGATTGATGCGGCCCACCCGTTGCAGAACCCGTGTCGGATTCCATGGCAAATCGTAATTGATGATGATATTGGCGCGATGAAGGTTAATTCCCTCGGACAAGACATCCGTGGCAATGAGGAGCCGTATCTTATCATTTGATTCCTTATGGCCGGGATCGAAAGCGGCTCTTATCAATTCCCGGGCAGGTGAATGACCGAGATTACCATCATTGATTTGCCCGCCGCGACTGCTGAAAAACAGGACTTCACCGGGATATCGCCGGTTCAGATGATCAAACAGATATTCTCCGGTCTCCCGTGACTCGGTAAAAACAACAAGCTTCCCATTCTTCAAAGTAATATCAGATGCCAATATACTGGTAAATGTTTCAAGTTTCGGGTCATCCTCTATCTTTTCCCAAAGAGCCTGAATCTTACGGAGCGTGTCCAGATCGTGACGCAAATCACCGGCAAAATCGGGCCGGAAATCCCCGGACTGATATTTCTGTGCTTTTTCTTCCTCCACGAGTCTTTCCAGGGTTTCAAAATCATCGCTGTCAAGCAATTCGTACACATCGACTTTTTTGCTGATATAAACGGTTCCGGTCTCGAACATCTCGATAAAACGTTCATATGATTGAATAAACCGTCCGATACTTTGACGGAAGGCATGAAAACTACTTTCCAAACGCTTTATCAACACGCCTTTCATGAAGCCGCCAACATTGCGTTGCTGCTGTTGCTCAAAGGCAGTTAATTGCTTAGTACCGCTGTAATACAAAAGAGGAATATACCTGGAATAACGAAACTTTTTGAGTAATTCAATTGTTTTATTGAAGATATCTTCCAATTCGTCCTCGAAGGTATAGATGATTTTTCGAGGAGTATCGATCTCCGGAAAGAAAAGCCCTTGTTCTTCCATGTCTTCTTTAAAGTAAGTCAATACGTCAGTGCGGGTTCTGCGAACCATGGTATGCTTGAGAATTCGATCCCGGATCTCCTCGGAAACCGTTTTAACGGTTTGCTTGTATGCCGGGTCCTTGCGATCCAATCCTTTGAATTTCCGGCGGAGTTGCCGGAAGTATCCTTCCAGATTCGGTATCCCGGGAATCGTAGAATTTTTGGGAGCCTGAAAAAGCTTCAATTGAGCGTAAATATCGTCGATCGTATTGTTCAACGGTGTCGCAGTCACCAGGATGACCTTCTTACCCCGACATATATCCAAGAGGTCGGCATACGCCTGTGTGGCTTCGTTCCGAAAACGGTGGGCTTCATCGATAACCACATAATCGAAACGATCAAGGCCAAAGCGGATGACGTGGTCAAGTTTTCCCAGCGATTCCACCCGGGCCGGCACCCGGAAATCATGCAAACTTTCTTCCCAGTAACTTTTCAGAGCAGGTGGACAGATCACCAGTATACGCCCCTTGATTTGCTGGAGCAATTGAGCGGTGATAAAGGTTTTACCCAAGCCTACCACATCAGACAGAAAGACACCATTGTGTTCTTCCAGTTTCTTTAATGCCTGAATTACAGCCTGCTTCTGGTATTTGAGAGACATGAAGCCCGAAGGCAGGAAAACTTCGACGTCATCCTGTAAGTTTATGTCTTCCTGCATGTATTCATAGACCAGTTTGAGATATAGTTCATATGGAGTAATCATATCATTGAGCCATGTTTTTTGAGTTATAGCCTCAATAAATTCTCTGGAAATATCAACGGATTGCCGCCATAATTCTTCAAACTGTTCCAGGGCGAACTCCACATCCCGACGCTGACGCAGCTCGACATTGAATTCACGGTTCGCAACCAAACCGGAATAGGAAAAATTACTTGAACCGGTGATTACGAAACCGTAGTCACGATCCTTAGGATCAAATCGACCGATATAGACCTTGGCATGAATGTTACGGGATGGGAATACGCGGATTTCCAGTTTTTTCCCGTTGCCGCCCTGTTGTTTATCGATTTCGGGAAAAGGGCAATCCGCCCGTAAGAACCCGATGAACTTTTTCAGACCGACTTCAAGCTGCTCATCAGGTTCCGGAGAGTATTCAATCTCCCGAATCAGTTTGTCTTGAAACTGCTTTTTCGTATTAGCATGAGATTCGAAGTCGATCTCCAACTGATGATCAGCAGAATACAGAGCATGATACACTTCATCATCTATTCCCAAACCGACAAGTATTCGAACTTTCTCAAGCGGTTCGATCACGTCATAAAGTTGGTAGAATCCACTGGCATGAAAATATCCGACGAGAATATCGAACAGACGCGTATCAGCCAGAGTAGTCTTGAATCGGTCCAGCAGGGTCCGGTTTGCATCATTTGTAAAAAATGTCAGATCGGTCTTGTTACTATTCATTTCTCAGACCCCAGGAGATTCCCTAATCCCAATAATTTGATGTTATTTTCGGTAAGCAACTTCCAACAAGTAAAAAGCTGAAAAAAGTAACTAAAAGCAATACGGTATTTTCATATCTTTTCTTCTTCCGGTAAATATGGTACAAAGAACAGAAAAGGGGGAGCGGCTGCCAAAACCCCGTCAGCGGTGAACATCTGAAATTATTTCCAGATGCTCTCTTGAAGTAATGACGACGATGGCTTCTTCATAACGACAAATGAACTACAACAACCTCATGGCGAACAGGTTATCCCGTTGCCCGGCCGGAATATCGATGCCGACGTAATTGTTACTATTCCTCTTATTTCCGGTTATCGAATATGGACTTTCCTATGAATTCCCTCAGCAAACTGGTAACCGGTACCAGAGACTCGTCTATAGGTTTTACGCAATCCAGAACATCGAGGAGTTTAGTCGCCTTGTGATACGCTCTCGATTCCTTCGGCACCGTCGCGAGGAGTTGCTCCGCATACCCCTTCAGTACCGGAAGTTCGTACGGCAGGGACGAGTTGAACATCGCGTCCGCTTCTTCCTGGAACGGAAATATGTTCCTGCGTTCCCCCCTCCTGACGGAAGGCCATACTTCTATGGTCTCCTCAGCGCTATACCCTCTTTGAGTACTATCTCTGACTATCCTTCGAATCAACCTGCTGTCCGAGGTGGACATTCTCGTCAAACGCTCAATATTCAACTGCGTCAACGCGGACACGTATATTTTGAACTTCTTAGCCTTCGGTATTCCCGGCATCAGCTTGTCGTTCAGGCCATGAATTCCCTCGACTATGAGAAAATCATCATCTTCGAGTATTATCGGGACCGAACCTTCCCTTCTTACACCTTCGTGAAAGTCGAAAACCGGAGGTACCACTTCCTCACCGGCGAGGAGCGCCGCGATGTGCCTGCCGAAAAGTTCCGTATCTATTGCTTCCAGGCATTCGAAATCGGGTTTCCCGTCGGGACCTTTCGGAGTTTCCGACCTGTTTCTGAAATAATTATCCACGTTGATTACCTTCGCACCGTGTCCCACGGCAACGAGGTACGTTCTCAGCAGCCTTGCGAAGGTCGTCTTACCGCTGGAGGACGGCCCCGCTATCGTCACCACTCTCCGCCGCGGGAATTCTTTTCTTAAAGTGTCCACAATCCGAACCATCCTGTACGTTTGGTAGAAATGGCTCATTATCACGATCTGTCTGCCGCCGTCTTCCTCTATGCGTCGATTCAGATTGTCGATATCCTGGACGCCCATCCTTGCCATGTGTTTCTCTTGCAGGTCGAATTCCCTGTTGAGTTTCTTCCTGGGTATCCAAGGCCCTATCCTCGGCCAGGACGCGGACCCCGGAAACCTCAACACGAAATCCCTTTTCAGAGGTTTGAGTTCCCAGACAGTGAGCCAAGAAGTATCGGGCACCGAGGGACCCATCGCAAAAGCGCAACTTTCAAGCAGCCTGTTTCCCGTTATTATCCGCCTTCCCGACGCCCACCTCACCAGGCGCAAAAAGTTATCCGGAAGTTCCGTATTCACAACACCCCCGTACTTCACCTGATCTATCGGTATGGCTTCCGCAACCACTCTTTCCAGTTCCCGGGAAAGCCTCTCGACCATTTCCTCCGAGGTCATGTCGGGCCTGTTCAAAAGCCTGCACCTGTATCCCAAGGAAACGGAATGCTCCACCCACAGGGTCGATCGAGGAAATTTTCTGCATACCGCAAGATCAAGGGCAAGTATCAAACCCCGCCGGTATACCTCCCTCCCCTCCCCGGTACACGCCGGGATCTCCTCCAGTACGATTTCATCGGGAGGATTCTCCGATAACGGCACAATCCTTCCATCCCTCAACCTATACGCTATAACCCTGTTTTCCAGGTTCGAGCCCAATACATACCTCCTTGAATCCCGCTCTGCCCGCATCGAAGATAACCGAACAACCTCTCCCGGTAAAGCGAACAACGCAGTTTCACAACAAGCGTATCACGAATCTATCTAGCCATGACATGAATAGTTATCGGAATCCATTCAGCCCGGACGACAGGTGGTGGTTTCATATTTCGATACATATACAGGGTACAGTATTGTAGTTTTATATCATTGCGATGTCGGTTTGTATAAATTTTCGGGGAGATTTCCCGGTTGTTTCACCGCAGACATTTCAACCCATGTCGTCATTCCTTATTTTAATCTAATTTAAATCGTAGCGTCTCCCGGTGGGAGATTTTCATGAAAACGTCGTCATCGCATCCCGATTTCGGAATTTGGTATTATTGCAACTTTTCATCGCATGGCCTGTTACATATTGTACCACTGTCCCGGGCGATACATGCCCGCAGTCGTGACGGAGGTGGGGCCGGAGAATGTCATGATTTCCCACTTTTCCCCCTCCTCCCCCCTCCCTGCCGGAAAAAACAGCCGGGGGGAAATTTTTACATCTTGACCCCGGAAGAAAACCGGGAAATCTTAACCCGGTGGGAAATGAAAGAAAGGAAAAAAAGAAATGGGCCTTCTTACGGGTGCATGCCTGCTGATGCTGGTGACTACTCCGGATCCGATTCTCCAGGCCGATGACGTGATCGACAGGGGAGCCACCGTGATGTATACCATCACGCTGACGGAGGGGTTGGAATACTGGGTTCTGCTGTCATGCGAAGCCGGAACCGACATAGATGTCGTTGTCGCCTCGGACGAGATGGATTACGACGAGTTCATAAAATTACCTTATTTCGAGGATTACATGTATGCCAGGAATTTCGCGATAGCCGAAAGCGCCACGGAAGGCGGTGAGGATTTCGTGGTAACGGCGCCATACACTGGAATGGCCTATATAATCCTGCACGACATCGGAGAAACCGGGGGAGAATACCATCTCAAGGTATTCTGAGGAAGAATATACCGTACTATCCCTGAACAGGCGGGTTGGAGAACTTCTCGCCACCGTATTTCGCAAGCCGGTTTGGGTGCGGGGAGAAGTGGCGGAGGTCTCCAGGCGCAATCAAAGAGGACACGTATACTTCCGCCTCTGCGAGCCTTCGCCTTCCGGCGGACAACCCCTGGCCGTGCTCGATTGTACTCTTTTCGCCGGGGACAGGCCCGGCATAGTACGGGGATTCGCCCGAAAGGGAATGATTTTCGACCTTGAAGAAGGTATGTCCCTGCGAATCCTCGGTATCGTTTCCGTATGGGACCGGGGCGGCAAGTACCAGTTGATCGTCAAGGACATCGATCTCGACCGGACGGTTGGTGATAAACCTTCTCGTCTCAGGAGGATGATCGAGAAACTCCGCCGCGAGGGAGTGTTGCAGGCCAATTCCATGCTCCCGATGCCCGCGGCCCCCCTCAAGGTAGGGCTTATCACCGCAAAGGACTCGGCGGCTTGCAACGACTTCCTGGAAAGATTGAGGGAAAGCGGATACCCTTTTGAGGTATATGCCTCCTGGGCCGTCGTCCAGGGAGAAAAAACCTCGGAAAGCGTGGTGAAGGCTTTCAATCGCCTTCTCCGGGTGCAAGGCATTGATGTCGTCGTTCTTACCAGGGGCGGGGGTTCCGCCGTAGATCTGGCATGGTTCAACGATGAAGGCGTCGCCCACGTTATTTCCCAGGTACCGTGGCCGGTGATATCGGGAATCGGTCATGAAACCGATACGACCCTGCCGGATTTCGCCTGTCACACTTCGCTAAGAACCCCCACGCAATGCGCAGAATTTCTCGTCAACAGGGTTTCCGATTTTCTCGAGAACGTAGAATCACTGGCCATGGTGTTGCATGGAACCGTAACACTGAGAATCGCCGCAATCAGGAACAAGTTCTCGGCACTGGCCGCAATGATTCCCGGGAACGGCGGGATGGCCCTCGGAATCGAAAAACAGAAATTATCGGGGATCTCCGATACCTTGCGGATATCCGCTGAAAACCGTCTCAGAAATGCCGAGATCCTGCACGGGCTCCTGCGTGACACTCTCAGGAAATACCTGGAACCGGGACGGATACCGGCACTTCGCGCGGAACTCGAAATGCTAAGGGACAAGCTCGCTTCGTCGGCGCTTCACCGACTCGCCATGGAAAATTCCAGGCTATCCGGCCTGGATGCCGTTGTTTCAGGTAATGATCCCGCCAGATTATACGGAAAAGGCTGGGCCACGGTCAGAAACAAAGAGGGAAAGCTCGTAACCGGTATAGAGGAGATCTCATTGGGAAACACCGTCGAGGTGCGCCTAGCGGACGGCGCATTTCGCGCCAGAACGGAGAAAATAGATCGAAAGGCCGAAAAACATGGATGACGATTCGAAGAAAACCGGCAGAAGCTACGAGGAAGACCTGGAAGAACTGACGAAACTGGTGGACGGGATCGGGGCGGAAGATTGCCCTCTGGACAGCCTCGAGGAAATGGTCAAGAAGGCTGCGTACCTGATACGGACCCTCAGACGTCGTCTCACCTCCACGGAAACCACCGTTCGCGAAATACTGGACCAACTGGAGGAGGAGACAAAGGACAGAACCTCTTCCTAAAGTAGTTCGAACACCGCTTCCGCCACTTTCGCAGGTTCCGGGCCGGCAGGATCGAATAATACCCTGGAACCGGGAGACATGGGACCGAACCTGTGGGCATCATCTACCCTGAATATCGCAACCACCGGTATGGACAGGGCCGCCGCCACGTGCATGGGACCGTTATCCGCCGTTACGAACGTTTTCAGGCCCGCTATTTTTTCCACCAGGTCCTCCAAAGTCAGATTCGGCATCATGGCCGCATTGCACTCCGAGACAATTTCGAATGCTTCCCGGCCTTCGTTCTCGTTACCCCAGTAGATCTCGACAAAGTGACGTTCCGACAAGACCTCCACCAGCTTTTTCATCTTCGCCGCGGGATACTTCTTGCCGCCGCTTGCACCCACGTGAACACCGATGGCATTCCTTACCGTCACGCCCCTCCGCGGTTTCAGGCTCGGAGGCGTCCAGGCCGGCCAGTTTCCCCACAAACTGCCCAGATGGTGAATGGCCCTGCTCTCGTGCCAATCCGCAGGTGGCTCCTTTACAAGATGGGTGTACCATTTCGCCGACTCTCCGACATCGGTACTCACCGTGCAGCACGCACCGGAAATCGCCGCCAGCACGGCGCCTGAAAGAGAGAAGGAATGGGGATGCCCCGCATCGATGACCACGTCATACCTGTCATATCTCAACCGGCGGACGAGTTCCGCGAATTCGAAGGGATTCCTCAGCTGACCCTTCTTATCCGCTTTTATGACGTTGAAACCCATAAGTTCGACTATTTCCGCAAAAACGTGGCTGGCTAGAACCTCCACCATGGCCGACGGAAATCTTTCCTCCAGGGAACGCAGGAGCGGTTCCAGCATGACCAGGTTACCCAGCCTGCTGTCGGTCCTCGAAACGAGGATCCTGCGGGGAGAAGGCGGCAATACCCGTGAATCGGACCGTGAAACCGGGGAGAATACCGCCGCGGCCGTTTTCCTGCCCCATCTTTCCAGGGGTTTCAGCGAACGAATCATTTTTCGCAAGATTCCGGGAGACTGCCGAAATGCGTCCAGCCGTCCGCCTTCTCGATTCTAACATTCAGGAACGTTCCGGGGGCGTAATCAGTGCCTTTCAGTATGACGGTCCTGTTCCCCGGGGTTCTGCATACCTGCTGCCCGGGTCTCCTCGCCGGGCCCGTTACGAGAACCTCCAGTTCCCTGCCAACGAGCATTCCGGACTTCTCCACCGTTATCCTCCGTTGAATCTCCTGGAGCCTGTTCAACCTTTCGAGTCTTACCTCTTCCGGAAGCGCTCCTTCCAGCCCGGAGGCGGCCGTGCCGCTCCTCTCGCTGTATTTGAAAAGAAAGGCATAATCGAACCTGACTTCTTCCAGGAGTTCAACGGTCCTTCCGAAATCCTCTTCCGACTCTCCGGGAAATCCCGCTATCACGTCGGTGGAAAGGACTATGCCCGGCATGGCTTCCCTGAGCATCCTGATCTTTTCCAGGTATTCACCCACGGTGTAACCCCTGTTCATCAACTGCAGAATCCCGTCGCTTCCCGACTGGACCGGCAGGTGAAGTTGCTTACACACGTTACGGTGCTCCGCCATGACTTCCACGGTTTCACGTACCAGGTCCTTAGGATGGCTTGTCACGAACCTTATCCAGGTTCTTTCGCCGGAGGCCAACGCCACGTCGCGGAGAAGGGCGGGAAAATCGATTTTTCCGAACCGGTACGAATTCACGTTCTGCCCCAAAAGCGTCACCTCACCGTATCCAAGATACGACAAGCGCCGGACTTCGGCTACGATGGAATCTCTCGGCCTGCTTCGCTCCCTCCCCCTGACGAAGGGTACGATGCAATACGAACAAAAGTTGTCACACCCTCTCATTACGGTTACGTAAGCCCTGGGAAACTCCTTCCTTACCGCCTGAATCCCCTCGTAATCCTCATTTCTGAAGTCGGTCAGGCCGACCCTGGAACGCTCGGTTATCAAGCGTGGAAGTTCCCTGTAACAATCCGGGCCGACAACGATATCCAGTTCCCGGTGCTTTTCCAGCAATTCCGCTCCGTGCTCCTGGGCCACGCAACCGCAAAGCACCATGACAGGGCTTTCTTTGAACATACCCCCGAGTTGGGCCGCTCTCCCCAGCACCCTGGTTTCCGCGTGCTCCCTTACGGCACACGATACCAGCAGTATCACTTGGGCATCGCCGGGATCGTCGACCGGCGAAAACCCTTCCGCCCGGAGTATGCCCTCGATGATCTCGGCATCGTGGACGTTCATCTGGCATCCGTAAACATCGATGAAATAACGCATATCGGAAATCACCCCGGCAAAACCAGTTCCATGGCGAGACCAGCGAAGACCGGTATTCTGAAGTTGTCATCCAGGGGCAGATAGAACAACTCCGAAAGAGTAGCCACAACGGATCCCACCAGCAGGGACACGGGAGTCAGTTTCCAGCCGAATTCCGGGGCTGCCCACATCGCCGCGATACTAACCAGAAGACAGGTATCCAGTGCGGCCAGGCTTCCTTCCAGAGTTCTGCGACCGACAATACGTATCCTCCCGAAATGCTTGCCGACCAGTGCCGCGGCGCTGTCTCCGAGGCTCAGGTACAATAGTACCACCACGGCTACTTCCTCCCTGAAAATCAGGATGGTGAAAGCGGCCGAGGCCACCAGTATGGTGGAAGCGGTCATCCCTCCCTGGAGTTCGTTCTCTCTTAATACCTTGCCGAAGAAATGCATGACGAAACTCTTGAAAGGCCTGTACCTGGCCTTGAGTATGTCCAGCAACAGGAGAATCACGGCCAGCAATGCCAGGATACCGGAGAGGTAGAGCTTTCCGTTCTCGGGATATATGTCCAGGATTACTATCAGAGCGAACGGAAACACTGCGGAAGCCGTGTGGACGGCCTTCCTTATGATCTCTTCCACCTGGGCCATTCCGATGCCTTTCCCAGCTACGGGTCTATTTAGAAATCGACTCCCAGGGAAATCCTGTGGGTGTTCTCCAGGACATCATGACCCAGGTAGGCGTAATCAAGCATGACACGGCGCCCGAACAGTCCGAAGCCGATTCCCGTACCGGCCGTCATGCTTCCTTCAGAGGATCCCAGCCTGAGAGCCACCGTTTCCTTCACCAGGAATTCCATGCCCAGGTGAGTATCGAGACTTACTCCGGCGAAATTGTACTGCGCCGAATACTTCCTGCCCTCGAACCTGAAATCGCCGTCCATGGCAACGGTGACAAGGGTGGCGAACTTGCTTACGGGCCACTTGATGGCCGCCCCCGCCTTTACCGTGGGCAGTATGCTTTCCGATGCGCCGTTGTTCCAGAAAAGATGCGTTCCGAAAACGTCCTGGAGATTTATCCCGGCGGAAAAAGCCCCGGAGAGATCGTACCTGGCGCCGATATCAAGGCCCAGGCCGAAAGCACTGTATCCCATAAGGTTCCTGCTTATCAGCTTCGTACTGGCCCCGACAGAGAGCCGTTCATTCAGACTTCTCGACCATGAGAGATACAATGCCCAGTCCACGGCGCTCTCGTAGGTTATCCTGCTTTCGTCATAGATTATTTCTTCCCCGGGATCCCACTCGTTGTTCCCCTCCGTACCGTCCGGGTTGGAGGCCGGATCGTAATCGTCGTCCCCGGCGTCACCCGGCACACCTGCCCCGTCCTCGCCGAAAACACCGTCAGATCCGGTATCGTACCATTCGAGATTATTGGTGTTGGGAATATCACCTATGGCGGTCCTGTAGAGCCCCGCACCCAGCCCCGTCTCCCCGTCCGACCTTCCGTAACCCATGTAATCGTACTTTACCAGGCCCCCGAATCTCTCCGAATGCATCAGCTGCACCTGCTGATTCCTCAGCCTGAACAACGACGAGGGATTCCAGTATCCCGAGGACGCGTCGTCCACCACCGCGCAGAACGCTCCGCCCATCCCGAGACCCCGTGCGCCGGCCCCAACGGAGAGAAATTCTCCGGCGTACTTCGCCGCGCCCGATACGGAAACCTGCAGAAAAACAAGTACCATGAGCTTTCTGACGATCATCTACCGATTCCAATCTTTTCAGCCGACGAACCTCATGCTGATAGTATACTTGAAAATTTCGTTCCTGTCTTCCATCTTCCCCGAACATCGGACCCCCGACATGCCGTACGAAGCGCCCGACAGCCTTCTTCCCTCTCCCTCACGGTACGCAATACCGATTCGTCAGAATCGCCGGGTTGTTGATATGGAGCTGCGGAACCCGCATGCTTGACTGGAATGTTACCCCCGGGGCCCTTGATTGTCAATGTTTTCCCCGCCGGGTAAACATCCGGGCATCGGATGAACCGGATAACCGGCGATAACTCCGTGCGGCCTTGCTTTTTTACTATTATGTTGTAGGTTTGTATGTTCATAGCTTTAGTTTAGCACACATTACGGGTTTTGAACCGCATTCGCATTCAGGAGGTAATATGTACTACATCAATGGAATATGGTTGCTTCTTCTGGGGCTCATAGCCGCTCCCGACGTTCTCATTTCCAGGAAACCCGAAACCAGGAAATATTTCGACAAGCTCGTTCCTCACCAGGGATGGATAGGCATAGCATCCATCGTATTCGGTTTCATCCACCTTATCAAGTTCCTCAGGTACCTCAGGCTGTTCGACTGGATTCCCGTAGGAATGATCACTTACCTGGCCGGCGTGATCGTCACCCTTGCCCTGGGTTTCCTCCTGGGAGTCGGAACCCTGAAAAACTTCATCAACTCGGGCGGAGCGAAGACGAAAATGGATTCACTCAGGGCCAACCTCGCGCCCAAGCAGGGTTCGCTGGGAACCATCGGAATCGTCATAGGTCTCTGGATACTATTTTACAGGATTTTCGACCTGCGCATCTAATACAGCCGGCACCGGTTACCGGGAACCGGCGCCGCATTGCCGGGCGGCATCCCGGAGCAAGTTTTTCGTAAACCGATCGTGATTCCATTGGAAGGTGAAAGATGCCCGTCACGCAACAGCAGGGTGCCTACCTCAGAAAGCTCATAGCCAGCGGTGCCGGGAACAGGGCGGCACTCGCCCTGAAGAAGATGCATCCCGCTGACATAGCCGAAATTTTCGGCACCCTCACACCCTCAGAGGCAACCATCCTGGTGGAGTTGCTGTTTACCCAGAACCTTGCGGGGAAGGTCCTCATGGAACTTCCGGAGGGTATTCTCCTCGAGGTGCTGGAACGCATGGATGACGAAAAAGCGGCCAAACTTCTTTCCAGGCTCGAATCCAGCGATTCGCTTCTCTTTCTCCAGGCCCTGCCCGAACAAAGGCGTGATGACGTCCTGAAGCTGCTGCCGCCCGAAAAGAGATATCAGATAGAACAACTGCTGCTCTACCCCGAAGACTCCGCCGGTTTCTGCATGAGCAACAGGTTCATGCGCGTAAATATCGACATGTCCGCCCAACAGGCCGTGGAGATCATCAGGGAGCAGAGCGAGGATGTGGACGTTCCCTTCTACGTATATGTGACCGACGACGACGGCAGGCTTGCGGGCGTCATACCACTGAGACGCCTGGTAACCTGTCCTCCGGACACCCCGGTGCGAAACCTGATGATGACGGATCCCTTCACCGTCAACGTGAACTCCGACCGCGAAGAAGCGGCCATGCTTGCGAGAAAATATGACCTGATGGCCATTCCTGTCGTGGACGACAATCATAAGCTCGTGGGTGTCATACCCGGCGACAGCCTCTTCGACGTCATGGAAGAGGAAGCCACCGAGGACATGTACAGGATGGCGGGCCTCTCGGAAGAAGACAGGATATTCAGTTCCGTCTCCACCGCCTTCAGGCAACGTTTTCCGTGGATCTGGGTCAACCTCTTCACCGCATTCGTGGCCTCGACCGTGATAAGAATCTTCCAGGGCACCATCGAATCGGTGGCATCCCTGGTGGCATTCATGCCTATCGTGGCCGGCATGAGCGGAAACACCGGCAACCAGTCTCTCATCGTGATAACCAGGGGCATAGCCCTGGGAGAAATGGAATTCTCATCCAGCATGAAAGCCATTCTCAAGGAAGCCCGGGTGGGAATACTTCTTGGAATCGTGGCTGGATCCATAGCCGCCCTCGTGGCGCTTCTTTTCCCCGGGGGAACCGCTCCATGGAAACTGGCTCTCGTCATATTCCTCGCCATGGTAGGCAATATGGGTCTCGCTGGGCTTCTCGGGGCCGCCATACCCTTGGTACTGAAAGCCATGGGAAGGGACCCGGCCCTGGGCAGCAACATACTGCTTACGGCCTTTACCGACTCCCTCGGTTACCTGCTGCTTCTCGGCCTGGGAATGCTGCTCATCTTGTAGTGAGCAATACCATCCTCTCCCCTGGTGAGATCAGGAGCATCGAGGAAGCGACCCTTTCCGATCCGTTCGTATTCCTCGGGCCGCACCGGTTAGGCCCCGAACACGGCAACCGTTGGGAGGTCAGAATTTTCTGTCCCCCGGCCGAAACGGTGGATCTGGTCATTCCGGGAGAAGGCGCGAAGCCCATGACCAGGGTAACCCAATCGGGGTTATTCGTATGGACTTCGGATGAAAACCGGGAGCCTTTCACCTACGAACTACTCGTAAAAACCCCTCGAGGTTCGTGGAAAACCAGGGATCCATACTCATTCCTTCCCCAGTTGAGCGAGTTCGATCTCTACCTCTTCGCCCAGGGCAACCATTTCAAGTTGTACGACAAGATGGGAGCAAGGGTCTGGCGGGCTGACGGCGTTCCGGGTGTACTTTTCTCGGTATGGGCGCCCAATGCCGCAACGGTGAGCGTGACGGGAAGTTTCAACGAATGGGATCGCAGAAGGCACCCCATGCGGGTTCTGGGGTCATCGGGCGTATGGGAGCTTTTCGTTCCGGGCCTCTCTCCGGGAGATCTATACAAGTATTCCATATCCACTCCGGGAGGAGAAATACTGGAGAAATCCGATCCATTGGGCCTCAGGTTCGAACTCCGTCCGGGTACGGCATCCGTGGTGGACGATCTTTCCTCCTTCGAATGGACCGACGGAGACTGGATGGCCGGACGGGCCGGATGGAACCCTTACTCTTCACCTCTTTCAATATACGAAATGCACGCCCCCTCCTGGAAAAGGCCTTCGGACGGGAGACGCTTTCTTTCCTGGCCGGAACTGGCCGATGAACTTATTCCCTACCTGAAGGAAACCGGTTTCACTCACGTGGAACTCATGCCGGTCATGGAGCATCCCTTCGACGGCTCCTGGGGATACCAGACCCTGGGATATTTCGCCCCCACCAGCCGTATGGGTTCCCCACGGGATTTCCACGAATTCGTGAACCGCCTTCATGAAGCCTCCATAGGGATAATTCTGGACTGGGCCCCGGCTCACTTCCCCTCCGACCCGTCGGGACTTGCGAAATTCGACGGTACCTGCCTCTACGAACACGAGGATCCGCGCATGGGCGTCCATCCGGATTGGAATACCCTCATTTTCAACTACGACAGAAACGAAGTGAAAAACTTTCTCGTGGCCGCCGGACTTTTCTGGCTGGACAAGTACCACGTGGACGGCATACGAATGGACGCCGTTTCGTCCATGCTCTACCTGGATTACTCGCGCAAGAACGGCGAGTGGATTCCAAACGTATACGGAGGAAGGGAAAATCTGGGAGCCATAGAGTTCATCAAGACATTCAACTCCATGGTACAAAAGGAGCATCCCGGAGCGATAACCGTGGCGGAGGAAAGCACGGCCTGGCCCGGGGTCACGAATCCGCTCGACGACGGAGGGTTGGGATTTACGTTCAAGTGGAACATGGGTTGGATGCACGATACTCTCAATTTCATCAGCAAGGATCCCGTTCACAGGAAACATCACGTGGGGGATCTCACCTTCTCCCTCCTCTATGCCTTCAACGAGAAGTTCATCCTCCCGTTATCCCATGACGAGGTCGTCCACGGCAAGTCCTCCCTTCTCGGCAAGTGCCCCGGAGACAGGTGGATGAAGCTCGCGAATCTCAGGCTTCTGCTGGCCTACCAATGGATGCATCCCGGGAAACAATTGTTGTTCATGGGATCGGAATTCGGACAATGGACCGAATGGAACCATGATGCCCAGCCGGACTGGAACCTCCTGGATTACGACGAGCACCGTGGGATCAAGCGACTAGTAGGCGACCTCAACAGCCTTGTGGCCGCCGACCCGGCTTTCCATAGCCTGGATACGGATCCCGAAGGATTCCGATGGATAGATTTCAACGATCCGGACACAACGGTAATATCCTTTATGAGATTCCCGCGGAACGGAAAACCCGCGATCTGCGTGCTCAACATGACACCGGTCTCCAGGGAGGGTTATACGCTGGGAGTTCCGGAAGGAGGAATCTACAGGGAGGTATTGAACACGGATGCGGAAATCTACGGCGGTACGGGAACCGGGAACCTCGGTTCGGTGCAAAGCCTGGCGAAGGGGATGCACGGACTGCCCTACTCTATTGATCTCGTGCTGCCGCCTCTGAGCGCCCTGGTATTGAAACCTATGTAACCGTCTTGTCGAGAAAGAATAATGGATATAAAATACTTTATCGGTATAATACGTACCGAGCTTTACTTCAGGGGAGCCGTGACCCTCAAGGACAGGAGAGTTCATCTCAATTCGATCCGCAGCCGTCTTTCCGGGATGGGATTCTCCGTCGCCCAGGTGGGCCCCGTTGATCTCGTCCGGCAGGCCTGGCTGGCAGCCGTCACCGTATCCGGTTCCCCGGGAAGACTGTCGAAAGCCCTGGACACGGCGAAAAAGTTGTTTGAAACGCCGAACTGGGAAATCACCGATTTCAGCGTTGAAATCATCGGCGCCGAAGAAAAACTGCCGGAATGGGAGGCACCATGAAATCCCACACCCGATACCTTTGGTTCGAAACCCCTTCGAGAAGAGCCTACATCAACATCACCCCGAAAGTGGAGGAAATACTCGAAGAAAGCGGTATAATCGAAGGATTGTGCCTGGTAAACGCCATGCACATAACCGCCGCTGTCTATATAAACGATGATGAAGAGGGGCTTCTATCGGATTACGACAGGTGGCTCGAGGAACTGGCCCCTCATGAACCGGTATCGCGTTACAGGCACAACGACACCGGCGAGGACAACGGAGACGCCCATCTCAAACGGCAGATCATGGGCAGGGAAGTCGTGGTGGCCGTAACCGACGGTAAATTAGACCTGGGACCATGGGAACAAATATTCTACGGAGAATTTGACGGCAGGCGCCCAAAAAGGGTCCTGGTCAAGATAATAGGCGAGTGAACCCGCGGATCCGGTGGTGACGCCGCTCAAGTGCTTTCATATATCAAGTACGGTTCGCTGTGAAACGTACGTGGCGGTTCCCAACGGGGGGTAATCATGGGTAAACGGACAGAAAATGAAATCCGCACTCTGAGCGTGGCATCGGTAATCTTTTCATGCCACCAGAATCCGAACTCCAATCTCCACAAAATGACTTCTATAATAGAAGAGATCATGAATAAACGCCCAGGAACCAATCTCATAGTATTCGGACAGATGTCGCTGGGCTGGTACGACCCGGCAAGCATGCCGGAATATCATAAAGAGATATCCATGCACCTGAGTTACGACAGCCTGGGAATAATATCGGAGCAGGCATCGAAATTCGGCGTTTACATCTGCCTGGGATTTTCCGAGAAGGACGAGGGATTCTATTACAACTCGCAGGTGCTCTTCGACCGCTTCGGAGATCCGAGATCCGTACACAGGAAATTCAACCTTTCGCCGGGTGAGCGGAAATGCGGATATCATCCGGGAACCGCACCATTCACCGTTACCGGCATACTGGGTAAAAAAACGGTAATCACCACTCTTGCCGACTTGTCAAACTTCTCAACCGTGACGCGGATAGCGATGAGCCGCCCGGAAGTGGTAATCGTTCCCCTGGTCGAAAACATTGATGCCCGCTCGGTTGTGCCGCGTTTCATGGCGCGCGCGTTCGATGCCTGGCTGGTGACCGCGAACCGTTACGGGATAGAGGAAGACGTTTCATGGAACGGTTTCTCATTCATTTCCGATCCCCGTGGAAGAATCGTGCGTGAATCTGTGGGAAAAAGTGATTTCCTTCTCCAGGATATGAGCTTTCCCGGGAGGAACATCCTGCTGTCCCTCCCGCGCGGGATACTGGTCAGGCTCCCCCTGCCGCTTATGGCCAAAGCCTGGAAAAAAGAACTCTCGCTAATCCTGGATAAACGTTAAGGCTACACGGATGCACCTGCAACGAGAAAAACCGGCATCGAGAATCCGGCGTGGAATTTTATTCCATATCCTCCTTTATGCAGCCGTCCTTTACGCGCAAGCATCGCCGGTTACAGGGGCCGCCTCCGACTCTTTCCGGAAGGAACCATGTAATATCGGTCCCGAAGGCGATACTCCGGTCACCTTCCCGTCGCCTCTACCGGATTCCCTCAACGTCTCCTGTGATTCCACCTGGACCGATCCGGCGGAACCTTCACCGGGCCTGCAGTTTACGCTGTACTCCTCCTTCACATGTAGGGGAAACGTCCAGCCTGCATCCGGTACCCTCTATCTCTTCCTGGATGCCGACGGCGATTCCATCCCGGATCAGGGAGAAGTTCTGAAGGAATTCCAAGCCTCGGTGCTGAGTCCGGGAACCTCGGTTTCTCTTTCCACCACGGCCGTCCTGGAGAAGGGATGGTACCTCGCCTGCGGCACGGCCCGGGTGTCGGGTGACGAAAACGCCCGCGACGATTTCGCCTCCATTCCCATACCGGTCGGAGGCGGCGTTCCTCCCGTGCTTACCGAGGTAATGTGCAATCCATCGGACGAGGACACCGGGGAATTCATCGAGATATACTATCCCGGCCCCGGCATTTTTCCCCTTGCGGGCTGTTCTTTCACGGACGGGGACGCGGTGGACGTGATCCGTTCCTGGAATCAGTCTCCCCTCTCCGATCCCGATGCGATCTACTCGTCGTACCTGCCGAAGAACTCCTACGGGCTGGTTCTCGATCCCGAGTACGTCACCGGTATCGAGGAATACGACCTGGCTGAATCGACATACGTTTTCACGGTCGGGAACACCACGATAGGCGACGGCCTGTCCGGAAACGATCCC
>Ga0256835_1000766_pt1 | contig 21432 bp, 20 predicted proteins | sample PIR30metaG_FD_185972 | JGI IMG/M metagenome (GOLD analysis project Ga0256835, IMG submission 185972) | Hydrothermal vent microbial communities from East Pacific Rise, Pacific Ocean - PIR-30 | ecosystem: Environmental > Aquatic > Marine > Hydrothermal vents | place: Pacific Ocean: East Pacific...
CACGGCCCTTCAAGAGGAAGAAAGACCGCGAGATCCGCATCCTCACCCTCGACGGCAAGGAATACTTCCTCAAGCGCTACTTCCAGTTGCCGCGCTGGGGAAGATCCGGGGCCGAAGTGGAGTGGGAAGGCGCCATGCAACTCTTGCGGCGGGGCTTTTCCGTGCCTCTTCCCGTGTGTCTCGGGATCGAGAGGAAGTTTCTCTCCGGAAGGGCCTTCACCCTCTTTCAAGCCGCCCGCGGCCGGCGGCTCGAAGACCTCTTCCGGGAGGGGCTCTCCCTGCGCCTGGTCTCGCGCCTGGCGGACGTGGCCGGACGCTTCCACGCCCAGGGGTTCTCCCATCAGGACTTCTACCTCTGCCACTTCTTCTGGGACGAGGACGACGAGAGGCTCACCATCATCGACCTGCAACGCCTGCGCTTCTCGCGCACCCCCAGGAGACGATGGGTGGTCAAGGACCTGGCCGAGCTCTTCTATTCCGCCGAACAGGTCCTTTCCGGAGGCGACCTCGAGCTCTTCCGGGAGGAGTTCTTCGCGGTTTACGCCTCCCATCTGCCGTGGGTGCGCGAGAAGAAGGTCCTCCGCCTCATCGAGCGGAAGAAACGGCGCATCGCGCGCCACGACCGAAAATTGAAGGCCAAAAAAACTTGACCCCCGGGCTTCTCTCCGGTATTTCCCGCCGCCATGGAGGTCCGCTTCAAAAAGAGCACGCTTCCCAACGGGGTGCGCATCCTGAGCGAGGAGATCCCCGGGTTCCCCACGGTCTCCTTCGGCATCTGGGTCAACGTGGGTAGTCGCGACGAAACGCCCGAGGAAAACGGGCTCACCCACTTCATCGAGCACATGTTCTTCAAGGGTACGGAGACCCGTTCGGCCCAGGACATCGCCAAGGAGATGGACCGGCTCGGCGGCTACGCCAACGCCTTCACCTCGCGGGAGAACACCTGCCTTCACGCCAAGGTCCTCCCGGAAGACCTGCCGGCGCTCGTGGACCTCCTTTCGGACATCTTCCTGCATTCAAGGTTTGCCCCCGAAGACGTGGAGAGGGAGAAACAGATCATCCGCCAGGAAATCAACATGGTCGAAGACTCGCCCGAGGAATTCATCCACGACCTCTTCAGCCAGTTCCTCTGGGGCGAAAACCCCTTGGGGCGCCCGGTCCTCGGCACCAAGGAGACCATCTCCCGCTTCGACGCGGAAAAGATCCGGGACTACTTCGAGCGCCTCTACGTGGGCTCGAGGGTGGTGATCGCCGCCGCCGGAGACCTCACCCACGAGCAACTGCTCTCCCTTACCGGAGAGCGCTTCTCCTCCCTGCCCGCGGGAAGCGGACGGCCGAGGAAGAGCCCCTCGCCGGCAAGCGGGGTCCGTATCTATCGCAAAGACCTCGAGCAAGTCCACTTCATCCTCGGCGTGCCCACCCCCGGCGCCCGAAGCCCGGCGCGCTACACCGCCCTCCTCTTCAACACCCTGCTCGGCGGAAACATGAGCTCCCGCCTCTTTCAGGAGATCCGGGAAAGACACGGCCTGGCCTACGCGGTGTATTCGTATCTCTCGCTCTACGAGGACGTGGGGGTTCTCGGGATCTACGCCGCGGTGGAAAAGGAAGACCTCCGCGAGACCCTTGAGATCATCGTGCGGGAGATAGGTTCGCTCATGGCCGGGGAGATCCACGCGGACGAGTTCGCCGCCGCGCGGGACCACTTGAAGAGCGCCCTCTTCCTCTCCTCGGACAACCCCGACAGCCGCATGACGCGGCTGGCGCGAAACGAGATCCTCTACAACCGCTACATCTCCTACGAAGAGACGCTCGACAAACTGAAAGCACTCACCGCCGAAGATCTGCCGCCCTTTGCCCGGCAGATCTTTCGTCAACCAGCGGCTCTGGTCGTCCTCGGTCCGGTCGAGGAAGACGACCTAGAGCTTCCAGAGGATCTCTTTCTGAAGAGCTAGATGACGCGTGACCCAGGAGGGGATCCGCTGTCTGTCCAGCGCCACCGCCACCTCACGGGGAGCAGGGATCTTCTTCTTGTCCAGACACAGTGCCAAGCGGTCGCGCAGGTCGAGAAGGGAGGAACCCGTCACGTAGATGCCCTGACCCCGGGCCACCCATTCCGTCTCGTAGTAGACCTCGATCTTGATGCGCATCCCTATTCCTCCTTTCCGCTGATCACACCTTCTAAGATAGACATCCCTCAACCACGGGCCAAGACTCGCTCTTCGGGCTCGGCGACAAAGGCCCTTTTGGCCTCGTCCCAGGAGTAGGTGCGGGAGGAGAGCCGGGCCCCGACCTCCAGGAGGTAACACGCCGCGCGCTTGGAAGGATGGCGGCTCACGCAGGTGATCGAAGGGGCCCCGCGCACCTCGATGGCCCCCACGGAGAAGGCGTGTCGGCGATGGGTGTGGCCGAAGAGGAGGCCCTCGACCCCGGCCTCGGCCAGCACCGCCACCAACTCCTCCAGGTCGAGAAGACCCTTGCGCCTTCCGACGACCCCCGGAAGCGGCGGATGATGAAGGAGGACCAGGCGAAAGAGACCGCGGGTCTTCTTGAGCACGCGCCACAGCCTCTCAAGCTGCGCCCGACCCACCCGCCCCACCGCCCACGGGGGGCGGTTCGGGCAGGCGGTGCTGAGGCCGATGAGGGCCACCCGACCCAACCGGCGAACAGCGGGGAAGAGGTCCTCGAGGCGTCTCGCCTCCCGGTCCTCCTCGCCGCGGAGATAGGGTTCCCAGAGGCCAAAGGTCTCCTCCCAGGCCCCCCAGCGGTAGGCGTCGTGGTTTCCCGGAACGACCATCACCTGCGCGGGGGTCCCCAGCCTGGCGAGCCATTGCTTGGCCCTGGCAAACTCACGCGGCAACCCGAGATGGGTGAGATCCCCGGTGACGAGGACCTGATCCGGGCGCAGGTCCGCGATGAGCTTTCGGACGGATTCCAGCAGGGACTCGTCGTGATGGCGATGTCTTGAAAGGCGCCAGCGCAGATAGCCTATCAGGCGCCGGTCGAGCACCTCGGCGAACGAGACCTCCGGGCAGAAGAGATGGAAATCGGAAAGATGGAGCAGGCGCAGGTCGGCCATGACAGAACCTATACCGCCTCGCGCCACGGAGGCAAACCCACTTTGACAAAGGAGGAGTTTGGGCCATAGTTAAAGGCATCAAGCAGAGCCGGGGAGAACGGACGTGAAACGGTATCTCTATCCCTTTTCCGCCATCGTGGGCCAGGAGGAAATGAAGCTTGCCCTCATCCTGAACGTCATTGATCCCTCAATCGGCGGGGTCCTCATTCGCGGCGAGAAGGGCACGGGCAAGTCAACGGTGGTGCGGTCTCTCGCGGACATCCTCCCGGAGATAGAAGTCGTCGAAGGGTGTGCGTTCTCCTGCGATCCGGAAGACACAGAAAGCCTCTGCCCCCATTGCCGGGAAAGGCTCGAAAGAGAAGGCCGGCTCCCGCGCACGAAGCGCAAGATCCGCGTGGTGGAGCTTCCGCTCTCCGCCACCGAGGACCGCCTGGTGGGCAGCCTCGACCTCGAGGCCGCCCTCACCCGCGGGGAAAAACGCTTCGAACCCGGCCTCCTCGCCGCGGCCCATCGCGGCATCCTCTACGTGGACGAGGTGAACCTCCTTCCCGACCATCTGGTGGACACCCTTCTCGATGTCGCGGCCATGGGCGTCAACTACGTGGAGCGCGAGGGCGTGAGCTTCACCCACGCCGCGCGCTTCGTGCTCGTGGGCACGATGAACCCCGAAGAAGGGGAGCTCCGTCCGCAACTCCTCGACCGTTTCGGACTCTGCGTCACCGTGGAGGGGCTCAAGGACCCCAAAGAGCGCGTCCTGGTGATGGAGCGCCGGGCGGCCTTTGAAGCCGATCCCGAAGGGTTCTCCAAGCGCTTCGAAGCGGAGAACCAGGCCCTTGCCGCGCGCATCAAGCGCGCCCAGGACCTCCTCCCGGAGATAGAACTCCCGCACGAGATCCTCTATCAGATCGCCAAGAAGACCATCACCCTGGGGGTTGACGGCCATCGGGCGGACCTCACCCTGGCCAAGACCGCGCGCGCTCACGCGGCTTTTCAGGGACGGCGGGAGATCAACGAAGAGGACCTCAAGATCGCCGAAAGGCTGGCCCTGCCGCATCGGTTGCGGCGCAAACCTTTTGAGGAAATCTCCGCCCAGGCGTTCAAGATGTGATGAAAAGGATCCTCGTCTTTCCGCATCGTTACGCCATCGAGTATCTGAAGTCCCCGGAGCTTGAGCCGGGAAAGGTCTGCTGGGTGGCTGTCTTTCGGCCCGCGGTCCCGGATGCCGCCAAGGCCGTGAGGCCCGATTACTTCGCCTTCCTCGAGTTCGACGACGTGGCGGACGAAGAAGCGGCGAGGAACTTCGGCCTCCTCCCCCTGAGCGAAGAGGAAGCCCTCTACGCGGCAGACACCCTGCTCCGCGCCCTGGACGCCGGGGTGCAGGAGTTCGTCTTCTCCTGCGACGCGGGCATCAGTCGTTCGGCGGGCATGGCCGAGGCCTTTGCCCGCTTCCTGGAGGAACAGGGGCTGGCCTTCGAGAAGAAGCACCTCCGTTTCCCCCAGCCCAATCCCCTGGTGCGGGAAAGACTCCTGCGCGCCCTGAAGACGCTTGATTCCTCAAGGGGCTAGAGGACCCTTGCCGCCTCTTCCACGGCCCGGGCGTAGGCGCGCGCCAGACCGCGCGTGTCTTCCTGGGCGCGGGCCAGGTCCTCATCGTTGTCAATGAAGAAGGGTTCGGCGATGACGCAGGGGGCCTTGGTGTAGCGCAGGAGGTATCCGCCGCGGTCTTCGGCGGTACAGGGCTTGAGCCCGCGGTTGGGCAACCGGAGATGGTTCACCAGGTGTTTGAGGACGATCTCCGCGAGCCTCTTCCCCCGCGAAGAACGATGATAGTAGAGCACCTCGGTGCCCGAGGCGCGGCGGTCGAAGGCGTTGCAATGCAGACTGACGATGAAGTCCGGCGAAAGGGCGTTGATGTCGTGCGGGAGCGTTTCGTAGGTGCGCCGATAAACCCGCTGGACATCCACGCCTTGGACTTCCTGCTCGATGAGACGCGAAAGTTCGTCGTTGAAGGCAAACTCGGTGAGCCCGGAGGACGGGTTGACCGCCCCGGGGGAGGCCTTCTTGTGGCCGATGACCAGGGCGCAGAGGCGCCGGGTCTCAGGGAGACACAGGGCCTCGAGGTCTTTGAGACTGGCCTCGCCCTTCTCGAGCAGGTGTTCGATGATCCTTTCGGAGATGGGCGGAAGGGCCTCGAGAAGACGGGCCTCGTAGAGGATCTCCCCCTCGGCCACCCCGGAGACGAGGACCCTTTGGCCCACCAGGTCCTCGGGGACGGCAAGGGGCGTGGCCCGGCTCTCTCCGGCCCGGACCGGCGTCAAGAAATAGCGCCCCCTTGAGGTCACGAAGAGACCGCCCCTTAAGAGGGTGCCCAGGAAGAGACGCATGTCCCTAGTCCGCCTTGCGGCGCAGGAAGGCCGGGATCTCAAGCTCGTCTTCGCTTGGCACCCGGTCGAGGATGCGCGGCCCTCTCCTGCGCGTGATCTTGCCCCTGGCCCCGGGACCGCGCGGCGGCTCGCGGCGGGTCTCTTCCGGCTTGGTTTCCGTGCGAAGATCAATCACCTCCGCCGCGGGCTTCTCGTCATCTTTTTCCCTCTCCCTTTCTTCTTGGCGCCCGATGCCCGTGGCGATGACCGTCACCCGGAGCTCGTCACCGGCCTCCTCGTCGAAGACCACGCCCCAGTAGATGCGGGCCTCCTCGTGGGCCTCGCGCGCCACCAGGTCGGAGATGTATTGGGTCTCCTCCATGGTGAGGGTCTCGGGATGCGCCGTGATGTTGACCAGCACGCCTCTGGCGCCGGAGATGGAGACGTCGTCAAGTAGCGGGCTCGAGATGGCCATCTGCGCGGCCTCCTCGGCGCGCTGCTCGCCGGTGGCCACCCCGGTGCCCATGAGCGCCATTCCCATCTCGCTCATCACCGCGCGCACGTCGGCGAAGTCGAGGTTGATGTAGCCCGGGAAGAGGATGAGATCCGAGATGCCGCGCACCGCGTAGTAAAGAATGTCGTCGGCCTGGCGGAACATCTCAAGGAGCTTGGCCTTGGCCGAAGCCAGGGAGAGCAAGCGGTCATTGGGAATGGTGATGATGGTGTCCACTTCCCGCTTGAGCTCTTCGAGCCCCTTTTCCGCGGTGATGGCCCGCGGGCGCCCTTCGAAGCGGAAGGGTTTGGTCACCACGGCCACGGTGAGGGCGCCGAGTTCCTTGCTGATGCGCGCGATCACCGGGGCCGCACCGGTGCCCGTGCCACCGCCGAGCCCCGCGGTGATGAAGACCATGTCCGCCCCGGAAAGCGCCGCCCGGATGTCCTCTTCCGCCTCAAGAGCCGCTTCCTTGCCCACCTCGGGGTTCCCCCCGGCACCCAGACCCTTGGTCAGCTCCTTTCCGAGCTGGATCTTCACCGGGGCCGGAGAGAGGTCGAGCACCCGGTAGTCGGTATTGGCCACGATGAACTCGACCCCCTTGAGGCCCTTGGCGATCATGTTGTTGACGGCGTTTCCGCCGCCGCCTCCCACCCCGATGACCTTGATCTTGGCCTGATATTCGCTCTCTAAGAGTTCGAAACTCATTATCCCCTCCCGAAAAGCAATTCGAAGAGTTTTTTGGTGATGGGTCCCTTGGGCCGGTGCGAAACGTCACCAGAAAGATATTTCCGCGCGTAGAGGAGCAACCCCACCGCCGTGGAGAGCCGCGGATGGTAAACCTCCTCGGAAAGACCGGGAAGCCTCTGCGGATACCCCACCCGCGTGGGTAACTCGAAGATCTGGTCCGCCATCTCCACCAGACCCGGAAGCAGGGAAGAACCGCCGGTGATCACCACTCCGGAACCCAGACGCGGTTTAAGCCCCGAGCGCTCGAGTTCGGTGTTGATGATCTCCAGGAGCTCCTCCACGCGTGGTTCGAGGATTTCAGCGAGCACCTGACGCGAAAGTTTGCGCGAAGGACGATTGCCGAGTCCGGGCACGTCCACGTATTCCTCGCGCGGCACCAGGGGGGCCAGGCAACAGCCGTACTTGATCTTGAGTTTTTCCGCCGCGGTCATGGTCGTGCGCAGGCCCACGGTGAGATCGCTGGTGAGGATCTGCCCCCCGACGCCGATGGCCGCGGTGTATCTCATCGTGCCGTCCAGGAACACCGCGAGATCCGTCGTGCCTCCGCCGAAGTCTATGAGGGCCACCCCGAGCTGACGCTCCTCCTCGGTGAGCACGGCCTCCGCCGAAGCCAGCGGCTGAAGAACCACCGCCTCCACCTGATAGTTGGCCTTTTCCACGCACTTGATGAGGTTGGTCACCGAAGAATGGGCCGCGGTGACGATGTGCACCTTGGCCTCGAGACGCACTCCGCTCATCCCCACCGGTTGTTCGATGCCGCCCTGATCGTCCACGATGAACTCCTGGGGCAAAGCGTGGAGGATGACCCGGTCGTTGGGAAGATTGATGGCCTTGGCGGCCTCGATCACCCGCTCGATGTCCTCGGGGGTGACTTCTCCGTGCTTGAGGGCGATGACCCCGTGGCTCTCCTGACTGCGGATGTGACTGCCGGCAATGCCCACCACCACCTCGGAGATCTCCTCTCCGGAGCTCGCTTCGGCTTCCTGCACCGCCTGCACGATGGAGTTCACCGTGCTCTCGATGTTCACCACCACTCCCCGACGCAGACCGGCGGAGCTAGACATACCCATGCCGATGACCCGGAACTCTCCGTCGATCTCCCGGGCCACGAGGCAACAAACTTTGGTGGTGCCAACGTCTAAGGCGACGATCTTGTCTTCCATCTCTAACCTTCCCGAAAGATGAGGGCCGCTTGGCCCTCGGGATAATCCAGCCGCACGGCCTTCACCCTGGCGTATTGCTTCGTGCGATAGAGATAGGCCATGATGCGATCAAGCTGGCGATAGGCCCGGAGGAAGTCCTCCAGGCTCTCGCCCTTGAAGCGCACCCGTATGGCGTCCCTTGTCAGGAGCACGAAGCCGTCGCTCAAAAACTTGATCTGAGAGATGTTGGCGTAGCAGGGAACCAGGCCCTCGTCCTTCTTGAGCCGCACGAGAAGAGAGAGAACGGGCTTCCTCCGAGGAGAGAGGTTCCTCGCCTTGAACTCCTCCTCGGAAAGCCCCGTGAGGGCCGGCAACTCCTTCATGAGCTGGGCCGTGGCCGGAGCAAAGAGCCTCCCCTGCGCGTTTACCAGAAAGACCTCCTTCTTGAAGGAGACCATGGCCACGGGTTGCTCTTCTTCCACGCGAATGAAGATGGTGTCCGGAAGCTTGCGGGAGACGAAGGCCCGCGCCACCCAGGGATGGGCCTCGATCCTCTTCCTCACCTCTTCGAGGTCCAGGGAAAAGATGTTCTGCCCGAGATGGAGACCGGCGAGCTCGACGATCTCCTCCTTGCTCACCCGGGACTCCATCCTGATGTCCACCCGGCGCAGGTTGAAATAGTCGAGCTTCTTGAGCTGCGACCAGCCCCAGAGGAGGACCAGCGAGACCACCCCCAGCGCTATCAGGACGAGCGTCCCTCTACGCTTCACCAACAACCCTCACCTCCTCGGAAAGTTCTATCCCGAAGGCCTTGAAGACTTCCTCCTTGGCGCGATCCATGAGGGAGAGGACCTCGGAGGCCCGGGCCCCTCCCAGGTTGACGATAAAGTTTGCGTGCTTGCGCGAGATGGCCGCCTGCCCGCAGACACAGCCCTTGAGCCCCGTCTTCTCGATGAGATACCCCGCCGGGGCTTCCGCCGGGTTCTTGAACACGCAGCCCGCCGTTTGCTGGCGCAGGGGTTGCTTGTGCTTTCGCTGGGCCAGGAAACGGGACATCTTTCCCCTCACCTCCTCCGGAGAGGAAGAAAAGAGCCTGAGCTTCGCCTTGACCACCAGGGCCTTCTCCGGCCCGCCCCAGCTCCGATAGGAGAAGGGGAGCTCCTCGACCTTGAAGGTCCGAAAGGCCCCGTTTTCGAGGACGGTCACCTCCGTGAGCACGTCTTTCATCTCCTGCCCGAAGGCCCCGGCGTTCATCACCACCGCACCGCCGATGGTGGCCGGAACACCGACCAGGAATTCCAGGCCCGAGAGCCCCCAGGTGGCGCAGAAGGAGAGGATCTCCGGGACAAAGGCCCCGGCTTCGGCTTCCAGGAGGTCTCCCTCCCGGGAAAAGGACCGCATGGCCCGCAGACTCACCACCAGCCCGCGCACCCCGCCGTCGCGCACGAGGAGATTGCTCCCCCCGCCGAGGAAGGTGAGCGGAAGCCCCATCTCCTCGGCGAGCGTTACCCCGCGCAGGAGCTCGAAGTAGTTTTCAGGGGCAAAGAAGAAGTCCGCCACGCCGCCGACCCGCAGGGTCGTGTGCCTGGCCAGCGGCTCCTTTTCGACGATTCTCAGTCCTTCTTGCGCAAAAAGCGATTTGAGTTTCATGCGACCTCTTCTCGTTCCCGCGCCCCCAGCTCTTCGGTCAGGGCCTCGGCCACCCGGTACACGTCCCCGGCCCCCATGGTGACCACCACGTCTCCGGGAGCCAGGAGATGGAGGGCGCGGGCCAGGAGGACCTCCTTGGTCTCGGCGAAGTACGTCTCTTTTCCGCGTCTCTTCTTGAGCGCGGCGTAGAGCCTTTCGCCCGTCACCCCGGGGATGGGCGTCTCCGCGGCCGGATAGATCTCGGTGATCAGGAGCACGTCCGCTTCGTCGAAGGCCCGGACAAAATCTTCGAAGAGGGCCTTGGTGCGCGTGTAGCGATGCGGCTGGAAGAGGATCACCAGCCGACGCTCGGGATAAGTGGCCTTGAGCGCGGCGATGGTGGTCTTGATCTCCGTGGGATGGTGCGCGTAGTCGTCGATGATCAGCACCTCTCCGGTGTCGCCCTTGATCTCCAGCCGCCGCCGGACACCGGTGAAGTTGGCCAGACCGCAGGCGATCTCCTCGAAGGGGAGCCCCAGCTCAAGCCCCACCGCCACCGCCGCCAGGGCGTTCTGGACGTTGTGCCGCCCGGGGATGGCCAGCTGGACCTCTCCCAGATAGCGCCCCGCGTGGGAGACCTCGAAGATGGCCGTGGGGCCCTCTTCCAAGATGTGTCCCCGTACCTCCGCCTCGGGATGGAAACCGTAGGTGATCACCCTCCGCGGGAGCCCCTGACGATAGAGGTCTTGAAGATGCGGGTCGTCCAGACAGATGACCAGCAGGCCGTCCGGACGCACGCGCTCGAAGAAGTTGTAGAAGGCCCCCTTGACCGCCTCCAGGTCCTCGTAGAAGTCGAGATGCTCGGCGTCTATGTTGGTCACCACCGCCACCGTGGGCGTCATGCGCAGGAAGGAACCGTCGCTTTCGTCGGCCTCGGCCACGAGATAGTCCCGCTGCCCGAGCCAGGCGTTCTCGTTGAAACCGTTGACCTTGCCCCCTACGGCCACGGTGGGCCTCAGGCCCGCGTTGGTGAGCACCGAGGCGATCATGGAGGAAGTGGTCGTCTTGCCGTGGGCGCCGGCCACGGCGATGTTGTAGCGATGAAGGGCCATGATCTCGACCAACATCTGGGCGCGCGGAACCACTCTCAGGCCCAACTCCTGCGCGCGCCGGAGCTCGGGATTGTCCGCCCTGATGGCCGAGGAATAGACCACCACCTCCGCCCCCTCGACGTGGTGCGGATGATGTCCGTAGTAGATCCTGGCTCCCTCCTTCTCGAGGGCCCGGGTTATTTCCGAGCGTTTGAGATCGGAACCCGTGACCTCAAAGCCCAGGCTCAGGAGGAGCCGGGCAATGCCACTCATCCCGATACCGCCGATGCCGATGAAATGGACACGTTTGTAGTTAAGCATAAGCCACCATCGCCTCCGTTTCCGTGAGGATAATCTCTAGCGCATTACGCGGCATGAAGTCCTTCATTTTCCGTGCCATCCTGGCCCTCTTTTCCGCGTCTCGCAGGAGGGAGACGAGGGTCTCCGCCATGCGGGGAGCCTCGATCTCGTCCTCCCTGAAGAAGAGTCCTCCGCCAGCCTCCGCCACCAACCGCGCGTTCATCTCCTGATGCCCGTGCGTAGCGTGAGGATAAGGTATCAAAATCGCCGGCTTCCCCAGTGCCGAAAGCTCGGCGATGGTGGTTGCTCCGGCCCGACAGAGGACCAAGTCCGCCTGGGCGTAGGCCCAGGCCATATCCTGCAAAAAGGGTTCGACCCTTACCGCAAGCCCCTGCCCCCGATAGGAGGCTTGCACAAGTTCATAGTCCAAAAAACCCGTTTGGTGAACGAGAAAGAGATCGGGGACCTCCTCAAAGAGCCGGGGGGCCATCTCCAGCAGGAGACGGTTCAGGAAGCGCGCCCCCTGGCTCCCTCCGGTGACCAGGAGACCGGTTCCCCGGTGCTCTCGCGCGCGCGGAAGCAGGACCTCGCGGCGCACGGGATTGCCGGAAACAACCGTCTTGTGCCGCGGGAAATAGCGGTTGCTGACCGGAAAGGAGACGAAGATCCGGTCCACCAGGCGCGCCAGGAACCGGTTGGCCAGACCGGGAATGGAATTTTGTTCGTGGATGGCCGTGGGCAGACGCCCCAGCTTGGCCGCCAGAAGCACGGGAAACGAGGCGTAGCCCCCCACGCCGAAGACGAGCTGCGGTTTGTAGGAGCGAATGATGTCTCTTGCCTGAGAAACCGCCTTCATGAGGCGCGCCAGGGCCCGAAACTTGGCCACCAGGGGGCGCCCCACCATGCCCTCGGCCTCGAGCTTCACCACCGGGAACTCCCGACCGCGCAGCACGAGATCCTCTATCCGGCGGCCGCTTCCCACGAGCATCACCTCCCCTCCCCTGGCCTTGAGCGCATCCGCAAGGGCCAGGGCCGGAAAGAGATGCCCACCTGTTCCACCGCCGGCAATCAAAAACTTCATCAGTGATAAGTCACCATCTCCGTGCGATTGTCCTCTCCCAGAAATTGCGGTGCGTAGGAAAGGACGAGTTCCCGAAAAATGTCTCCCCGTTCCTGGTAGTTCTCGAACTGGTCGAAGCTCGCCGCCGCCGGAGAGAGAAGGACCGTGTCTCCGGGCATGGCCTCGGAGATGGCCACGGCCACGGCTTCTTCCAGGTTTTCGACCATCTTCGTGGGCACGAGATCGCGCAGATCCTCGGCCATCAGGAAGCGAGACTCACCCATGAGGATGAGGAGACGGACCTTTTCCTTGATGAGCGGCGCCAGCGGCCGATAGCTGGCCCCTTTGTGCTTTCCGCCCAGGATGAGCACGATGGGTCCGGAGAGCCCCTCCAGGGCCTTGGCCGTGGCGTCCACGTTGGTGGCCTTCGAGTCGTTCACGAAATAGACCCCGCCGAAACAGCCGATGAACTCCAGCCGATGGGAGAAACCGACAAAGCTCCGCACCGCCTGTCTTACGGCCTCGGGGTCGGCCCCGGACAGCCGCGCCGCAAGCGCCGCGGCCACGAAGTTCAGGCGGTTGTGGATCCCGAGGGGCTTGAAACCGGCAAAGGAGTACCTCTCCTCGTCCCCGCCGGGGAGCCTCAGGAAGAAGGCCCCTTCCACGAGCTCGGCCGTGGCCTCCTTCCCCCGCCCGAAGGTGAAACGCCGCGCGCGGGTCTCCAGGAGATCCGCCAGCCCCGCGGGCAGATCCACCGGAAGGATGGCCGCATCCTCCGGCGACTGATAGAGAAAGAGCCTCATCTTGGCCCGCACGTAATCCTCAAAAGTGGCGTAACGTTCGAGATGATCGGGCGTGACGTTCAAGAGGAGCCCCACCTGCGGGGCGAAGGTCTCGGTCGTCTCGAGCTGGAAGCTCGAGACCTCAAGGACCACGAAGTCCGCCTTCTGCCCGGCGAGGATGAACTCCGAAAGGGGGGTGCCGTAGTTTCCGCCCACGAAGACGCGCTTTCCCGCCAGGCGCAGGATGTCGGTGATCATGGCCGTGGTGGTGGTCTTCCCGTTGGTGCCGGTGACCGCCACCGTCCACTTGTTTTCGTCGAGGAAGCGGTAAGCCAGCTCGAGCTCCCCGATGACGGGAATGCCCCTCTCCTTGGCCGGGGCGTAGACTTCGGGCGGCACGCCGGGGCTCACCACCACGAAGTCCGCGCCTTCGAAGACCTCCGGACGATGCTCGCCGGTGTCGAAGAGCACGCCCTGGGCCTCGAAGGAGCTCATCAGGGCGCGGGGCAATTCCTCCCGCGGTCTCCGGTCGGAGACCACCACCTTGGCCCCGGAAACCAGGAGCAACCGCGTGGCCGCCTGGCCCGAACGGCCAAATCCCAGAACCACCACCTTTTTGCCCAAAAGCTCCTGCTTCATGTTCTTCACCTGAGCTTCAAGGTGCTGATGGCCAAAAGCCCCAGAAAGGCGGAGATGATCCAGAAGCGCACGATTATCTTGGGTTCCGGCCAGCCCTTCTTTTCGAAGTGATGGTGCAGGGGAGCCATGAGGAAGATCCGCTTGCCACCGGTGAGGCGGAAATAGACCACCTGGATCATTACCGAAAGGGCTTCCACGACAAAAATTCCCCCAGCCAGCACCAAGAGTAGTTCTTGCTTGGAAAGCACGGCGACGACGCCGATTGAGGCCCCTAGGGAGAGAGAGCCCGTGTCCCCCATGAAGACCTCTGCCGGGTAAGCATTATACCAAAGGAAGCCCAAACCTGCTCCCAGGAGGGCCCCGCAGAACACCGTGAGCTCCCCTACCCCGGGCACGTAGGGCAGATGGAGATAGGCCGCAAGCTTGGCGTGGCCCGCCAGATAGACGAAGAGCATGTAGACCCCGGCCACGATGATGAAGGGCCCGATGGCCAGGCCGTCGAGGCCGTCGGTGAGGTTCACGGCGTTTGAGGCCCCCACCACCACCAGCATGGCGAAGGGGAGGTAGAACAGCCCGAGATCCGGCCGAAAGCCCTTGAAGAAGGGCACGGAAAGGCGCGTGTCAAAGGAGCCGTACTTGATGGCCAGCCCCAGGAAGACGAAGGCGAGGAGGAACTGAAGGAGGAGCTTCTGGCGGCCGGTGAGCCCGAGGTTGCGCTTTTTGTTGACCTTGCGCCAGTCGTCGTAGAAGCCGATGGCGGCAAAGCCCGTAAAAACCCCGAGGGCCAACCACAGATAGAGGTTGGTCAGGTTTCCCCACAGGAGCACGGTCCCCACCACCGCCGCGGTGATCACCACGCCTCCCATGGTGGGGGTGCCGGCCTTGTGGGCGTGGTCCGGACCGACCTCCCGGATCACCTGACCGAACTGCCGCTTGCGCAGAAAGCGAATGAAGGGCGGCATGAGGAAGAAGACGATGAGCCCGGCGGTAATGATGGCGTAAATGGTCCGAAAGGTGATGTAGCGGAAGACGTTGAAGGCGACGTGCCACTTGTGCAGCGGATAGAGCAGATGATAGAGCATCTAACCGTAAGCCTCCTCTAGGGCAGAGACGATTTCTTCCATCTTCATGGCCCGGGAACCCTTGACCAGGACGAGAGAAGGTTCCTCGAGCTCTCCTTTCAGGGCCTCCAACAGCTCTTCCTTGTTCTGGAAGTGGCGGGCCTTGGACCCGGCGGCCGAGGCCAGAGCCGCCGCCTCTTCCCCCACGGCGAAAACCCGGTCGAAGACCTGCGCGAGCTTTCGGCCGGCTTCTTCGTGAAGCTCCTTTGAGGCCTCCCCGAGTTCTTTCATGTCGCCCACCACGGCGATGGCCTTGGAGAAGCCGTCCTTGAGCTTCGAAGCCACCTGACAGGCGGCCTCGAGGGAGGCCGGGTTGGCGTTGTAGGTGTCGTCAAGGAGGAGATGCGGGCCGAGGGAGCGCATCTCCAGGCGACGGGAGAGGGTCTCCACCTGCGAGAGGCCCCGAGCCACTTCCTCGAAGGAAAGCCCCAGGGCAAGAGCCGCCGCCGCAGCCGCCAGCGCGTCCCGGACGAAGTGCTCCCCGAGGAGGGGGAGCCTCACCGGGGCCTCCCGGTCGCGGAAGACGAGGCGAAACGCCGTGCCCTCCTTTGAAAATTCGAGGTCCTTGGCGCGCACGTTGGCCCCTTCGCCCAGCCCAAAGGAAAGGCACCAGGCCACGCGGTTCTGGCAGATGTCCCGGGCGCGGTTCCTGACCTCCTCCTGATCGTACGGATAGACGAGCACGGCGTTGGAAGGGGCCTTTTCGAAAAGGGCCAGCTTCTCCTTGAGCACCCCTTCGAAGTCTCCCAGGCCCTCGAGATGCGAGGGATGGACCGAGACGAGGACCGCCACGTCCGGGGAGGCGATCTCCGTGAGCCTGGCGATCTCTCCCGGGCGATTGGTGGCCAGCTCGAGCACCAGGACCTCGGTCTCCGGAGGCGTGTTGAGAATGGAGAGCGGCACCCCGATGAGATTGTTCCAGTTGCCCGGGCTCTTGGCCACGCGGAAGTGCGGGGCAAGGAGGGAGGCGATCATCTCCTTGGTGGTGCTCTTGCCGCAGGAGCCGGTCACCGCCACGACCTTGGCGCCGAGTTGCTTGCGCCAGTAAGCCGCAAGGTCCTCGAGAGCGCGGCGCGTGTCCGGCACCTTGATGATGGAAAGGGCCCGATGAAGCTCAAAGATGTTGATGTCCTCCGGCCAGTACTCCACGAGGGCCCCCTTGGCCCCACGGGAGAAGGCGTCCAGCACGAACCGATGGCCGTCGTAGCGCGGCCCCCTGATGGCCACGAAGAGTTCCCCGGGCTTTATGGTGCGCGAATCGTGCGAGACCCCGTTGAAGGGGATGTTCATGTCCCCGTTGAGAAGGATGCCCCCAGTGGCTCTAACGACCTGTTCCGTAGTGATCATGCCGCCTCCGTGAGAAGAATTTCCCGAATGACCTCCCGGTCGGAAAAGGGATGGCGCTGACCGCAAACCTCCTGATAGTCCTCGTGCCCCTTGCCCGCAACCAGGAGAACGTCTCCGGGACGCAGGATCTCGAGGGCGAGCGCAAGAGCCTGCCGGCGATCCGTCCTGATGAGCGGCTTCGTGCTCATCCCCCGGACGATGTCGGCGATGATGGCCTCCGGGTCCTCGAAACGCGGATTGTCCGAGGTGAGGATGACCAGGTCGGCCATCTCCTCGGCTATGCGGCCCATCTCCGGGCGTTTTCCCTGGTCCCGGTTTCCGCCGCAACCGAAAAGCACCAGGAGCCGCCCCGAAGCGTAGGGTCTGAGGCTCTCCAGCGCCCGGCGCAAGGCCTCGGGAGTGTGCGCGTAGTCCACGAAGACCAGCGCCCCCTGCGCCGGAGAAGCCACCCATTCAAGCCTCCCCGGGGGCGCAGACATCCCCTCGAGGGCTTGCGAAACTTCGGAGAAAGAAAGGCCCAGGGCCAAGGCACATCCCGCAGCCACGAGAAGGTTCTCCAGTTGAAAGTCGCCGAAAAGGCGCGTGGAGACCTCCCGCTCCTCTCTCCCATGGCGGAGACGAAGGACCAACCCTTCCCGGGTCCTTGCCACGATCTCCCCGGAAAGGTCCTCCCCTACCTTAGTCACGGGCACCTTCAGCCCTTCAAGCAACCTTCGTCCCCACGGGTCGCGGATGTTGATCACCGCCCGACCCTGGGCCTTCAAATACCGGGAAAAGAGCTTGCGCTTCGCCGCAAAGTAGGTCTCGAGATCCCCGTGATAGTCGAGATGGTCGCGCGAAAGATTGGTAAAAGCGGCCACGTCGAAAGAAAGCCCCTCCACCCGCCCCTGATCCAAGGCGTGGGAGGAGACCTCGAGCACCGCGTGGGTGAGTCCGGCCTCGCGCATCTGGGCGAGATAGGAAAAGATCCTCGCGGCCGAGGGGGTCGTTTCCCGCGCCGGAAGGACCTTCTCCCCCAAGAAGTAAGAAATCGTCCCCAAAAGACCGGTTCTTACGTTGCATTTTTCAAGGAGTTCTTTAAGGAACCAGGAAACCGAGGTCTTTCCGTTGGTCCCGGTGATGCCCACGAGAGAAAGGGCCCTTTCGGGATGTCCGTAGAAGACCGCGGCCAGTCTGCCCACCACGTGGCGCGTGTCCCGGAGCCTGGCAAAGGCCACCTCGGCCGGGAGATCGAGCTCCTTTTCGGCCACGATGGCCGCGGCCCCCCGCTTCAGGGCGTCGGACACGAAGTCGTGGCCGTCCACGCCGGTGCCCCGACGGGCCACGAAGACCCATCCGGGAGCCACCTCCCGCGAATCGTCCGTCACGCCCAGGATGTCTCTTTCCTCCCCTCGCAACTCCAGGGGAGCGAACGAGGACAGCAACTCTCCGAACTTCATTTCAGGACTAGGTAACACTCCTTGACTTTTTTGAGAGAGGCCCCGGGAGCCGGCCACTGCCTGACCGTGACCCCGAAACCGGAAAAACTGACCTTGAGGCCGAGAGGGGCCAGGTGCTCAAGGGCTTCCTTCAGGGTGAGCCCCCTCACGTCGGGCATGACCGCGGCCTTTCCGGCAGAAGCCTCCGGCTTCTTGTGAGCCCTCGCGAGGGTCCTCGTCTTGGCCAGTCGAAGGCTCTTCGGAATGAAACGGGTGTAGTAGCAGGGAAGCCCCCACACCTTGACTCCCTTCACGTAGAGAAGATAAGCCAGCGTGGGCTTCTGGCGGGGATAGAGACCCGCCAGCAGAAAGGCGCCGGCCTTTCGACTCCCACCCCACCACCAGGCACCTCCCTTTTCGCGAGGCACGAGATCATCGATCTCCTCCTGGGTGGTGGCCAGTTGATAGTGTTCCTCGCCGCTCTGGACCTCGAGCACGAGCTTGGGAGAATGGAGCTTTCCGGTGGCGATGGCCGCCAGAGCCCTGACGAGCTGGATGGGGGAGACGAGCACGTCCTCGAAGGAGGAGACCTCAAGAGGAAGAACTCCCACGTCCTCCCCGGGCAGGTCTATGCCCGTGGGTTCACCGAAGCCCAGAGCCCGCAGGAAGTCGCCCTCGTTTTCAAACATACTATCTTCGTAGGCTTCTTCAAAAGGCTCCTCGAGGGCGGCCAGGGAGATGTCCGAGGAGAGGAGATCGAGCCCGCCTTCGGAGACGATGGCCTTGACGCGGCCGGAACGGAGGTCGAGGATGATGCCTCCGCCGGCCTCGGCGCGCAGGAGCCGCATGGCGCGTTTCACGTCGGCGCGGAGGGCCTCTTCCGATTCGAGCTTGACGGCCAGGCGCAGGTTGGTCTCCGGACGGGAGAGGAGGCGCCGATAGTAGGCCTCGACCCCGATGAGCCCGGAGTCGCTACGCCCCATGAGGGGTCGAAATTCCGAAAACGGATAGCGGCGCTCGAAATAGCGCCTGACGAAGACCCCCTCGAGCCTTTCCAGCCGCGAAATGACCTCGTCCGAAAGCCCGGGCGGAAGATAGAGGAAGTCTTTGCCCTCGGACAAAAAGACCGTGAGGGCCGAGGGCGGCTTGCCCGTGGCCTTGGAGAGGAGGAGAAGGGCCTCCTCCTCGGGCTGGAAGGCCTGGGGCAGGATGGTGAGCCCCTTGACCGGCACCGATTCGGCCAGAAGACGCCCTTCGACGTCGTAGATCTCCCCCAGGTGATGTTCCTGATAGCCGGTGGCCTTCTTCGGGGGCTCGGCGCGGTTGAGGAGTCCCGAGACCCCGCGCGTGAGGAGGAAGATCACCCCCAGAAGAAGGGCCAAAACCGCAACGCGTTTCATCTCACCCTCACGACCTGTTCCTTCTTGGGCAGATGGAGCCCGAGGACCCGCGCCTTGCGGAAGACCACGTCCTTGGCGGTGAGGCGCTCGTACTCGGCGGACAGATCCTTGGTCTGCGCCTGAAGAAGCCCCACTTCCTGGCGGAGATGGCGCACCCGCAGGTACTCCTTCGTCAGGAGCACGCCGCCGGCCAGGAGCAGGATGGCCAGGAAGCCAACGACCACCAGGGCCAGGACGTGAAACAGGTTGAGGGAAAGCCCCACGCGTTTATTGGAAGAAGATGAAGAACGAGGCGAAAAAGTATAGACCGCCGCCATCTGTTACCTCCTAAATCCGTTCTGCCACTCGAAGTTTGGCGCTTCGGGCCCGCGGGTTGCGAGCGATCTCTTCCTTTGAGGGAGTCACCGGCTTCTTGGTGAGGACCCGCAAGCGCTCGTCACTTCGAAAAGCGTGTTTGACCAGACGATCCTCAAGAGAATGGAAAGAAATGACGACCAGTCTCCCTCCCGGTCGCAGCACGTCCGGGGCGGTCTCCAGGAACCGCTTGAGGTTTTCGAGCTCCTGGTTGACCGCCATTCTCAGGGCCTGAAAGGTCTTGGTCGCGGGATGGATCTTTTTCTCCCGCCCGCGCGGCACCGCGTGAAGGACGATCTCCGCCAGCTCCTTGCTGGAACGAATGGGCGACTTGCGTCTCGCCTCGCAGATGGCGCGGGCGATGCGCCGGGCAAACCGCTCCTCCCCGAAGGAGCGGATGAGCTCCTCGAGCTGGAGCGGGGAGAGCTGGTTGACCAAGTCCTTGGCCGTCAGGTTCTGACGATTGTCCATCCGCATGTCCAAGGGTTCGTCGCGCAAGAAACTGAAGCCGCGGCCGCTTCCTTCGAGCAGGAAGGAAGAGACCCCGAGATCAACGAGGATGCCGTCCACCGGCACCTTTCCGAGCTCTTCCAGGACCTCTTTCAGATGAGCGAAGTTTTCGCGCACCATTAGGAACCGGCCCGAGAAGGGGGCCAGCCGCTCCTTGGCCAGGGCAAACGATTCCTCGTTCCACTCGAAACCGATCAAGAATCCATCGGGAGCGGAACGCTCCAAGATGGCTGCACTATGCCCGCCAAGCCCCACGGTGCCGTCCACGTAGACCTTACCGGGACTTACCTGAAGCCAATCTAGGACCTCTTCGAGGAGTACCGGCTCATGCCGTGGGACCTCTGAGGATTTCGTGCACTTTGGCGTCGAGCTCGTCGAAGTCTTCGCGAGCTCGTTTGAATTCGGCTTCAAGCCGTTCCGGGCTCCAGATTTCAAAGTGATTGAGCATCCCAACAAGAATCACCTCTCGATTGATTCCGGCTTCTTCCCGCAAGTGCGCGGGGATAAGGATGCGTCCCTGCCGATCTGGTACACACTCTTCCGCCGAGCCAAGGAAATAGCGCTTAAACCTCCTCAGTTCCGGGGGATCCACAGGCGACATGAGAAGCTTTTCCTCGAGCTCCTGCCACACCTGCCAGGGATAGACGAGCAAACACGAAGGCGTATTGGTCATGATGAGGTTCGAGTTTCCGTACACGTTCTTTATCACCTCGCGAAAGCGCGCCGGGATGCTCAAGCGCCCCTTGTTGTCCAGCGTATGGCTCGAACGGCCCCGGAACCGCAATCAACCACCTCCGACCACTCTGTACCACTTTCTTCCACCTCTGAAGCTAGTAAGAACTGATCGTAAAAGTCAAGCAAAATCTTGAGTGGAATATGTTGGGCCAAGACCTTGCGAAGACAACAATATCTTGCGTTTGAGGGGCAAATTTAGGGTGGTACAAAGTGGAAATTAAGAAACACGAAACGGCCTCAAGGGCCCGTTTCTTTAGAGAAATCGAGGTGTGGACCGGGGAGAGTCGGCTCAGGAAATGAGGATCATCCCGGCGGGCAAAAAGAGGCGAAAGATCGTCCCGTTGGAAAGCGGCTTTATCTCTATCTTTCCGCCCCAGGCGCTCACCAGGCTGTGGACCACGGAAAGCCCGAGGCCCGTGCCCTCGGACTTGGTGGTAAAAAATGGTTCAAAGATGTGGGGGAGGATCTCCTCGGGAATTCCCCCGGCGTCATCCTGGATTTCGAGCACGCCGTACTCGTCTTCCAGGTCGAAGGAGACGCGGAGATTGAGCGGACCGGAGGAAGCCTCGATGGCGTTCAGGCAGAGATTGAGGAGCACCTGCTTGAAGCGACCGGGCTCCACCAAGAGGCGCAGGTTCGGGGGAAGGTTGATCTCAAAGGAGAAGCAGCACTCCGGATGCCCGATCTTGAGCTCTTCGTAGATTTCCTCGAGGAGTTCGACGAGGGGGATCTCGCGGGCCTCGCCCTGCGTGGGGCGCGCGAAGAGCAGGAAGTCCGAGACCAGCTTGTCGAGACGGCGGCTTTCGCGGTCAAGTATCCTTACCAGGCGTTCCCCTTCGGGCCGGACCAACTGGTTTTCCTTGAGCAGTTCCACGGCGCCGTAGATGGAAGCCAGCGGGTTCTTGATCTCGTGCACCAAGCCCGAGGCCATGGTCCCCAGGGCCGCGAGGTGTTCGGCCCTCCTCAGCCTTGCTTCCTGCTCCTTGATGCGGGTGATGTCCTGGAAGAGGAAGCCGTAACCAAAGACCTCATCCCTTTCGTCGCGCAAGGGAAAGAGGCTGTAGCCCAGATACTTCCGCTCCCCGTTGTCCAGGACCAGTTCGCACCTTTCCTGATCCTCGCAGAGGCTCAGGCCCCCGAAGAGTTCCTGGATGTGTTTCCCCTCAAGGGAATGCCCGAGGATCTCCTCGGCCCGCTTGTTGGCCGAGATGATGAGCCCCCG
>Ga0256835_1000767_pt1 | contig 21420 bp, 18 predicted proteins | sample PIR30metaG_FD_185972 | JGI IMG/M metagenome (GOLD analysis project Ga0256835, IMG submission 185972) | Hydrothermal vent microbial communities from East Pacific Rise, Pacific Ocean - PIR-30 | ecosystem: Environmental > Aquatic > Marine > Hydrothermal vents | place: Pacific Ocean: East Pacific...
TTCCCAAGGAGTTCGTGGTCGGCGGTATTCACTTTGCCCACGTCGGCCCCGCCCCCTGGCTGCAGGAATACGACGACATGTTCTACCAGTCGAAAGAGCCCAAGCAGTGGTGGTTCACCCACCCCGACTACATGCAGCGCAGCGGCTACCGCTTTGGCGTTTACGGGCATACGGTAATGAAAGAGGGCATCCGCGTCTTCCCCGAACACAGCTTTGCCCTGGTCGACGCTCTCGACCTGGAAGAATACCTGGAGCTGGTAGTAGACGGCGACGACCTCAACTGGCACATAGTCAAGTTTGCCAGGGGAAAGACCGCGGGTTAATATGGCCGCTATGGGTTTCAAGGTTGGCGACCCGGTAGTCTACCCCGCTCAGGGCGGCGGCTACATCCGCGAGATAGCCGAACGCGAGGTCATGGGCGCGGTCAACACTTATTACATAATCGAGTTAATCCGCAAACCGGGCACGATCATGGTCCCGGTCGAGAAGGCCGCCGAGCTGGGCCTGCGGCCGCCGCTGCAGGGCCAGGACCGCGACGCCCTGCTCCGTGCCCTGGGCGAGGCCCGCGACCTGGCCAGCGGCTGGCCCGCCCGCCAGCGCGAAATCGGCCGCGCCCTGAGCGAGAGCGACCCGCTGGAGCTGGCGCGAATGCTGGCCTCGCTGCACAAGCGCCACCTGAACCGACCCCTATCGGGCACCGAACACCAGCAGTACCGCGAGCTGGTCGGCATCCTCAGCGAGGAGCTGGCCCTCGCTGGCAACGGCGACCTGCAAGACGCCGAAAACCTGCTGTTGAGCAAGCTAGATGAATACGCTGACCAGCCCTAGCCGGGTCCGCCAGCTGCTCGAGCGCCACGGCCTCTACGCCGACAAGCGCCTGGGGCAGAACTTTTTGGTAGACGCCGGGCTCTTAGACCTAATCGTCCGCACCGCCGCCCCCGAACCCGGCCAGCAAGTCTGGGAGGTCGGCCCCGGCCTGGGAACCCTCACCCAGGCTCTGGGGGGCGCCGGAGCGCGGGTGGTAGCCGTCGAAAAAGACGAGCGGCTGCGGCCGGTCTTGCAGGAAACCCTGGCCGGCCGCGACGTAGAGCTGCACTTTGGCGACGCGCTCGAGTTCGACTGGCAGTCGGTCCCCAAGGGCTCCCTCTTCGTCAGCAACCTGCCCTACAACATAGCCACCCCGCTACTCAGCCAGCTGCTAAAGAGCGGGAAGTTCGACCGCCTGGTAGTCCTCTTGCAAAAGGAGGTCGCCGAGCGGCTGGCCGCCGAACCCGGTTCGCCGGCCTTTGGTCTGCTCTCGCTGCGGGCCGCCCACCACGCCAGGGTGCGCAAGGTGCGCGACTTCCCGCCGCAGGCCTTCTTCCCCCGCCCCAACGTCACCTCGGCGCTGGTGGAGCTAAAGCACAACGGCAATCCCGACGACCCGGCCCTCTTCGAGCTCATCGAAGCCGGCTTCGCCCAAAGGCGCAAGACGCTGCGCAAGAACCTGGAGCAGGCCGGCTGGCCGCGCGAGCGGATCCTGAACGCCCTGGAAGAACTGGGGCTCGACCCGCGCGTCCGCGCTGAGCAGTTAAGTATAGACAAGTTTCGTAAATTGGCCGGGTTGTTGAATAGATGAAGCACGTTTTCACAAGCTGTATACTGCTTAGCTGAGCGGCCCGACGACCGCGCCCATCTTTGGAGGCGAAAGTTGCTGAGACTGGTCACATCCGAATCGGTTACCGAAGGCCACCCCGACAAACTGGCCGACCGCATCTCCGACGCCATCCTCGACGCCATTATCGCTCAAGATTCGGGGGCCCGCGTGGCCGCCGAAACCCTGGTCAAGACCGGCATGGTCTTGGTCGCTGGCGAGATCAGCACCAAGGCCTACGTCCACCTGCCCGACCTGGTGCGCCAGACGGTCAAGGAGGTCGGCTACACCCGCGCCAAGTACGGCTTCGATGGCGATACCTGCGCCGTCCTCTCGGCCATCGACGAGCAGTCGCCCGACATCGCCGGCGGCGTCAACGCCTCTTACGAAGTCCGGGTACTGGGTTCGACCGACCCGCGCGACCAGACCGGGGCCGGCGATCAGGGCCTGATGTTCGGCTACGCCACCCGCGAGACCGAAGAACTGATGCCGCTACCCATCACCCTGGCCCACAAGCTGACGATGCGGCTGGCCGAGGTGCGCAAGAGCGGCGTCCTACCCTATCTGCGCCCCGACGGCAAGGCCCAGGTGACCGTTGCCTACGACGGCGACAAACCCCTTTACGTCGAAACCGTCGTCGTTTCCGCCCAGCACGCCCCCGACATAGACCAGGAAGAACTGCGCGACGATCTGGTAGAAAAAGTGGTTCGCCAGGCGATTCCAGCGCGGCTCTTGAGTGACGAGACCCACTTTTTTATCAATCCTTCGGGCCGTTTCGTTCTCGGCGGCCCCCACGGCGACGCCGGCCTGACCGGGCGCAAGATAATAGTAGACACCTACGGCGGCGCGGTGCCCCACGGCGGCGGCGCCTTTAGCGGCAAGGACCCGACCAAGGTCGACCGCTCCGGCGCCTATTACGCCCGTTACATGGCCAAGAACATCGTCGCCGCCGGCCTGGCCGAGCGGGCGTTGGTGGAGGTCGCTTACGCCATCGGCAAGGCGCGGCCGGTGGGCCTGCGGGTAGACACCTACGGCACCGGCAGCCTTACCGACAGCCAGATTACCGACATCGTGCGCCAGGTCTTCGATCCGCGGCCACTGGCCATCATCGAAGAGCTGGGGCTTTTGCGCCCGCTCTACACCGCCACCTCCGCCTACGGCCACTTCGGCCGCGACGGCTTCCCCTGGGAAGAAACCAACCGCATAACCGAATTACGAGCCGCCGCCGGCTTCTAAACCACGGCTAAGGCTCGGCAACCGAAGAAAGGGTGGAAGCCGCAACCACGCGGTTTCCGCCTAGCTTTTTGGCTCGGTACATTGCTCTATCCGCCCGCATTATCAATTCGTCAAGGGTATCGCCACCCTTTAAACCAGCAACACCAAAGCTTGCTAAGACAACTCCGACTCCTTCATGGGGTGAATTTTCGAGGCCAAAACGGATTTCTTCAGCAACTAAATACGCTTGTCTTTCATCGTGTTCTGGAAGAACGACTAAGAACTCCTCGCCGCCCCAACGAATAACCCTGGCGCCTCGAGGTAAATATCGTTGTATGAGAAGGGCGCAGCGCTTGAGCACCCGATCGCCAACGTCATGACCGAAGCGGTCATTGACTCGTTTAAAACCGTCCAAATCAATCATGACTGTACTAAAAGTGGTTTTGTATTCACGCGCTTGTTGCAGTAATTGCACCAACATCGACTCGCCGTAACGACGGTTGGGCAACTGGGTTAAGTAGTCGATATATGCAAGTGCCCGGGTTTCCGCATAACCTTCTTCAATGCGCGAAAAAGCATACAACAACAAAATATAAGCCACGCTCGAAATATAAAATTGAATAAGCGAGTTAATTGCTGAAGCATCATTAGCCTGCAGCAACAGATTATATGGAGTAAAAAATATACCTATTAATAATGTTAATAACCAAATGATCAAGGCCGTTCGCATGGCAGTGGCCCGGCGGTGCAATAAGAACGCAGCCAAATAAAGCATTGGATACCAAAACATAACTTCACTAAACGTATGTTGTCGAGGAACTGTTACTCTTAGTTGATATATCAACATAAAAAGAGCGTAAAGAGCAAGGCTTGCAAACGCAATGCGTTCTATTGTTTGGCGCCACTCGGGGTTCTTGAGTAGAAGTATCCCCATTGTCCCGAAAAGGACCGTCATTATGGGTAAAAAAACTAGATCAACGATGTTAGCATCATGGACGATAATTTCTAGCCACAACGCCAGTGAAGAGGCTATGGCGCCAATGAAGAGAATAATTACGACAACAAGACGCCGCTGTTTATCTAAAGGGCTATTTATAAGCCTGTCCAAAAATGTCAGGTTGGTGACCACCCGTTTTTCTGCCCGCATATACCTCCGTGGAATAATACGCATTGATGGCGAATAACGGCCTTAAAGTATTAATTAAATTTATTTAAAAAATGGAGCTAACTGGCTATATGCTATTTTACACTTTGTCATTGGTAATGGTGGCTATTGTTTTTTAGGCAGAAATTACTCCCAGCTTGCGGCCGACGTCGGCGTAGGCCTCGAGCACCCGGTCGAGTTGCTCCTGGGTGTGGGTAGCGGTAACGATGTTGCGGATGCGCGCCTTGCCCCGGGGAACGGTCGGGAAGCCAATGCCCACGGCGAAGACGCCGCGCTCGAGCAGCATCCGGCTGGCCTCGAAGGCTGCCGGCGCCTCGCCGAAGAGAACCGGTGTGATCGGCGTCTGGCTGCCCATTGTATCGAAGCCCAAACCGGCCAGCCCCTCTTTGAAGTAGCGGGTATTCTCCCAGAGTTTGTCGATCCGCTCCGGCTCCCGCTGGATCAGCTCCAGCGCCCCCACCAGCGCCCCCACCACCGCCGGCGGGTGGGAGGTGGAAAAAAGGTAAGGACGGGCGCGGTTGATCAGCAGATCGCGCAGCTCTGCCGCTCCGGCGGCGTAGCCGCCTACCGCCGCCCAGGCTTTGGAAAGGGTGGCCACCTGAATAACGTTGGGGTTTTCGTGAAAGCCGAAGTGGTGGACCGTCCCCCGCCCCAGCTCGCCCAAAACGCCGGAGCCGTGGGCGTCGTCAACATAGACCACCGCGCCGTACTCCATGGCCAGGGGAACTATCCGGTCTAGCGGAGCAACGTCGCCATCCATCGAGAAGACGCCGTCGGTCACTATCAGCTTAAGGCCGTCAGTGTCGTGGGCGGCCAAAAGCTCACGCAGATGCTCAACGTCGGCGTGGCGGTAGACGTGGCGGCCGGCCTTTGTCAGTCGCAGGCCGTCGATGATCGAAGCGTGGTTCAACTCGTCGGAAAAAACCAGGTCGCCCGGCTGCAGCAAAGCTCCCAGCACCCCCTGGTTGGCGGTAAAGCCCGACTGCAGCACCAGCGCGCTCTCGGTCCCCTTGAAGCTGGCCAGCATTCTTTCAAACTCTTCGTGATAGGTAAAGGTGCCGGCTATGGTTCTAACGGCGCCGCTACCGACTCCCCAATTCTCCAGAAACTCACGCGCCCGCTGCTTGAGGTGGGGATGATTGGCCAGACCCAGGTAGTTGTTCGAGGCCAGGTTGATCACCTCGCGGCCGGCCACCCGGGTAACCGCCTCCTGCGGCGCTTCTAGTACTGGCGGGGTGATGTAGAGGCCTTCTTGCTTGAGACGCTCCAGTTCTTTACTTACCCGCTCTTGCAAACTTTGGCTCATGCCCTATTTTTAACCCAAGGCCCGCCCCAAAGGGGCGGGCCAATCGTCCGGATCGTTTGCCGACTAGAGGTTTTTGAGAGCCTGAACCATCTTGTTGAGCGAGTCGGCGGCGTCGCCGTAGACCATGTTGGTGTTGTCAGCGTAGAAGAGTTCGTTTTCGATGCCGGCAAAGCCCTTACCGCGGCCGCGCTTGAGCACGAAGACCTGCTTGGCCTTGTCGACGTCGAGGATCGGCATGCCGTAGAGCGGGCTGCCCTCGCGGCGGGCCGCCGGGTTGACCACGTCGTTAGCGCCGATGACCAGGGCGACGTCGGTGTTCTCGAACTCGGGATTGATCTCCTCGAGGTCGAAGAGCTTTTCGTAAGGAATGCCCGCCTCGGCCAGCAGCACGTTCATGTGGCCGGGCATACGGCCGGCCACCGGGTGAACGGCAAACTTGACCTCGACCCCGCGCTTCTCGAGCTCTTCCATTAGCTCCTTGACCTTCTGCTGCGCCTGGGCCACGGCCATGCCGTAACCGGGAACGATGATCACCTTGTTGGCAAAGGCCATCATGCTGGCGGCATCTTCGGGATCCATCGGCTTCAGGCTGCCCTTGATCTCGCCGCCCTCTTCCTCGGTCGCGCCGAAAGCGCCGAAGAGGACGTTGGCCAGCGAGCGGTTCATGGCCTTGGCCATCAGGATGGTCAGCAGCGTACCAGCGGCACCGACGACGGTACCGGCGATGATCATCGCCGGGTTACCAATGGCGAAGCCCTCGAAACCGACGGCCAGACCGGTAAAAGCGTTGTAAAGGGAGATGACCACCGGCATGTCGCCGCCGCCGATAGGAATTGTCATTAGTACGCCGAAGAGGAGGGCGAAGAGGAAGAACCAGAGAACTACACTGGTGTTCTGCAGGCCAAAGAGGAACATTAGCGCGAAGATTACCGAGAGCGCCAGCACGCCCATGTTGATCGGCTGCTGGAAGGGGAAGGTGACCGCGCGCGAGTTGACCAAGCCCTGCAGCTTGGCGAAGGCGACCATCGAACCGCTAAAGGAAACCGCGCCGATCAAGCCGCCGATGAGGGCCAGAACGAGCAGACCAAGGGTCATCTCACCGTGACCGGCCGCGTGGCGTAGTAGCTCGACCGCGGCGATAGCGCCGGCGGCGCCGCCGCCCATGCCGTTGTAGACCGCGACCATCTGCGGCATGTCGGTCATGGCGACCTTCTTGGCGATTACCCAGGCGATGCCGCCGCCCAGGAGGATGCCAACCAAAATTAAGAAATAGTTATTCAACCCTGGCCAGGCGAAGGTCACGATGACCGCCGCCAGCATGGCGTAGCCGGCCCAGACGATGCCGCGCTTGGCGGTCGACGGGTGGCTCATCTGCTTGAGGCCGAGGATGAAGAGGAAGGCCGTTATGAAGTAAACGAGTTGAATCAAAGTCTCCATTGTTTAGCCCTCCTTCGGTTTCCGCTCGAACATTTCGAGCATTCGCTCGGTCACCGCGTATCCACCGGCGGCGTTGGCCGCCGCCAGGAATACACCCAGGAAACCGATTACCAGTTCGGTGGTTGTTTCGGCGTGGCCGAGCACCACCATTGCGCCTACCAGCACGATGCCGTGGATGAAGTTCGACCCCGACATCAGCGGGGTGTGCAACACCACGGGCACGCGGCTGATCACCTCGTAGCCGGCGACCGCCGCGAGCATGAAGATGTATAGTGCCGCCCAGGTGCCGTCAATCATTCCGCGCCTCCTTCCACCAGTTCACGGGTGGGCCCGTGCTTGATCTCGCCGTCGTGGACCAGCACGCTGCCAGCAAGAATCTCGTCATCCCAATCGAGCTGCAATGCGCCCTCCTCGCTGATGATTAACTCGAGGAAGTTCTGCAGGTTCTTGGCGTACATCTCCGAAGCATGGACCGCCAGGGCGCTCGGCAGGTTGAGCGGACCGACCACGCGGACGTCGCCTACCTGCACGGTCTCGCCCGGCTTGGTGGCCTCGCAGTTGCCGCCCGACTCGGCCGCCAGGTCGACGATGACCGAACCCGGCTTCATCCGCTCGACCATGTCGGTGGTCACCAGAACCGGCGCCCGCCGGCCGGGAATATTGGCGGTGGTGATGACGATGTCAGCGGCGACGATGGCCTGTTCGACCATCTCGCGTTCTTTTTTCTTTTCTTCTTCGGTCAGCTCGCGAGCGTAGCCGCCCTCGGCCTCGGCGTCGATCTCCAGCTCCAGGAACTTGGCGCCCAGACTGCGAACCTGCTCGCCGGCGGCGCGGCGGACGTCGTAGGCGCTAACGACCGCGCCCAAACGCTTGGCGGTGGCGATGGCCTGCAAACCGGCCACGCCGGCGCCCAGCACCAGCACCTGCGCCGGGCGGATGGTACCGGCGGCGGTGGTCAGCATCGGCAGGAAGCGGTCGATGGTGTCGGCCGCGATCAAAGCCGCCTTGTAGCCGGCGACCGTCGCCTGGCTGCTGAGGGCGTCCATCGCCTGCGCGCGGGTGATGCGCGGAACCAGCTCCATGGCGAAGACGGTCAGCTTCTTGTCGCGCATCTTGGCCACCCGCTCCGGGTAGCGGTGCGGGTACATGAAGCCGATCAGCACCGAACCTTCGGGCATGGCTTCGATCTCGTCCTCGGTAGGCGGCTGGACCTTGAGGATTATCTGCGCATCCCCCAACAAAGCCGCCCGGTCGCCGACCAGCTTGGCGCCAACCTTTTCGTAGGCGTCGTCTAGGTAGTGAGCTCCAACGCCGGCTCCGTTTTCAACGGAGACGGCCTGCCCCTGTTTGATGAGCTTTCCGGCGACCTCGGGAACCAAGGCCACGCGGCGCTCGCCTGGGGCTTCCTCCTTGGGTACTGCGATGTTGATTGCCATGTACACCCCCTGCGTACAAACGTTAACCTAATGGATTATACAGATAGCAAAAAACCCTGGGTAAGGGGCGTGTGTACCCAAGACCACCATTTTGCAATCGCCCTATCTGGCACACTTCCAATCACACAAGTAGAAAGTGAGCACTGCGCTGCGTTAATGACTCCGGGTGGCCGCCGACCGTTAGGCTGAAAGCATGGATGTCATTACTACGTTGACCCGCCGCAGCAGCGTTCGTAAGTTCAAAAACAAGCCGATTCCCGCCGCCGACCTCCAGACCATCCTCCGCGCCGCCCGTCAGGCCCCGACCGACGCCAGCGCTCAGCTCTACACCATTCTGCGAATCCGCAACCCGGAGCTGCGCCAAAAACTGGCCAATCTCTCCGGCGACCAGCAACAGATAATCGACGCCGCCGAGTTCTTCGTTTTGCTCGCCGACGTCCATCGCCTGGAAAAGCTCCTCGAGCACCGCGGCCAGTGCCTGGGCAACTGGCCCCGGACCGCCCACCACTTCGCCGTCGTCGACGCCGCCATCGCCGGGGCGCACCTGGCGGTGGCCGCCGAGGCGCTGGGCTACGGCATCTGCTGGATTGGCGGCCTGCTCAACCGGGTCGACGAGGTCGTAGAGCTGCTAGATCTGCCGCCCGGCGTGCTGCCGATTAGCGGCCTGGTGGTCGGGGTGCCGGCGGAAAGGCCGGATCCGCGGCCGCGCCTGCCGCAGGAAATGGTGGTCCACGAAAACGCCTACCGCGAATACGCCCCGGAGGAGCTCGAGACCGGCTACGCGGCCATGGCCCCCTTCAGCCGCAAGGGTGACTGGCTGCCATTGCTCAAACATTACTTCGCCGCCGGTGGGGTAATGGAAGAGCGCGACGCCATCTACGGCCGAGCGGCCGCCCGACAGGGGTTCGTGGCCGATTGGCCGCCGGCTGCGGCCCGCGCCTTCGCGGCCGCCGACCTGGGTGAGGCGCTAGAAATACTGCTCGGCTCGGACTGGCGCGGCGTCTTGTTCAACCGCGAAGGCGAAGACTACGTCGTTTGGCTGGAAAAAGAAACCGCCGCCGAGCGCGGCGACGGCAATACCCCAGGAGAAGCTCTGGCCGCCGCTACCGCGGCGGAAAGCTAGGCCGGTATCACTCGCTGATCGCCAGGACCCCCGCCTCGACTAATGAGTGAATCTCGTCTTCGCTCATTCCCAGGCTTTCCACCAATACCTCGCGGGTGTGCTGCCCCAGCAGCGGCGGCGGGGCTATAGGCTCGGCCGGGGTGCGGCTCATGTGCTGCAATGGGCTGGCCAGCAGTGGCGTCTCGCCCAGCTTGGGGTGCTCAACCCGCCACAACAACCCCCGCGCCTCCGCCTGCGGATCGGCCAAGGCCTCGCCAACGTCGTTGACAGGCGTTACCGGCACTCCTGCCTGGCGCAGTACTTCTAGCCATTCTGAACGGGGGCGTGACTTGAAAATCTCCTGCAGCAGCGGTACCAGCTCACGCCGGTGCTCGACCCGACCGGCATTGGTCCTAAAGCGCTCGTCTTCCCATAAATCAGGCCGGTCGATGGCCTCGGTTAACCGCTGGTACTGGCCATCGTTGCCGACCGCCAGGATGAACCACTTGTCGGCAGCCTCAAAAGCCTGGTAGGGCACGATCTGCGGGTGAGCGTTGCCCATCCGCTGCGGCACGACGCCGGACATCAAATACGCCTGCGCCTGGTTGACCAAGGCGGCCACGCCGACGTCGAAGAGGGCCAGGTCGAGGTGCTGACCGCGGCCGCTGACCTCGCGCTCGCGCAGAGCCGCCAGGATGCCGACGGCAGCGGTCAGGCCGGTCAAAACGTCAATCCAGGCAACCCCGATCTTGACCGGCGGTCCGTCGGGCTCGCCAGTGATACTCATAATGCCGGTTATCCCCTGCAAGGCGGCGTCGTAGCCAGGCTCATGCGCCCGTGGCCCGTTCTGGCCGAAGCCGGTAATCGAGGCGTAGACCAGCCGGGGGTTGACCGCCGCCAGAGACTCGTAATCGAGGCCGTAGCGAGCCAGGTCACCCGCCTTGAAGTTCTCCACCAGCACGTCGGCCTCGGCCGCCAGGCGGCGGACTACCTCCTGACCGCGGGGGTCTTTAAGGTTAACGGCCAAACTCTTCTTGCCCCGGTTAGTTGAAAGGAAATAGGCACTCTCCCCTTCTCTAAAGGGCGGCCCCCATCGCCGGGTATCGTCGCCCCAGGGCGACTCCACCTTCCAGACCTCGGCCCCTAGATCGGCCAGCATCTGGGTAGCGTAAGGACCGGCCAGAATGCGCGAGAGATCGAGGACCTTGAGACCGCTGAGGCTGGCCACGGCGTCTAAACGCTCCTTTCCAGGACCTTGTCGAGTTGCAAAACGCCCTTATCAAAGAGAACGAAGTCATCCAGACGAACGGTGGCGTCGTAAAGGACCATGTCCCAGTGGATGGCGCAGCCAAACGAGCCGCCGTAGAAGATGTCGTCGCCCAGGGCTACGTGAACGTTGCCCTGAGCCTTCTTTTCTTCTTCAAAGTCGCCGTTGTGGAGGGCTTCAGGGTTGAGGCCGAGGCCGATTTCGGCGATATGCTTGGCGCAGGGAAGGCGGGAAAAGACAGACTCCAGCTGCCGGGTCCGGTTGCCGCCGCCGGAAAGTTTGACTATCTCACCGTCCTTAACTTCCAGCTCGAAAACGTCGAGGCCGCGCAGCCCTGCCACCGGACCATCGATAACCAGCCTCCCCTCGGCCGTCTTGGCTAGCGGACGCTGCGAAACCTCACCGTCGGAGAAGGCCGCCTCGCGCCCCGGCTCGCGCGCCAGTCCGCACTCGACGATCACCGGCTGGCCCATCACCGGTTCTTTGGTCACGCCGGCGCGAAAGTCGGTACCGCGATCGGTGGTAATGCGAATCTCCTTGGCCTGCGCCCAAAGGCGGGCAACGCGCTGGCCCAGGTTTTCCAGCTCTTCGTAGTTGGCGGTAGCGGCGCCCTTGAGATAGTTATCCAGCTCACGCATGACCATCGAGAGGGCGCGGATCTTCTTTTCCTTGAGCAGCTTGGCCACCTTGCGGGCGTAGGTTGGCGCCCCCGAGGCTTTGGTCACGCCAATCAGCACGTCGCTGGCGTCGAGGGCGTACTCGATCGGCTTGGTCAGGTAGGTTGCCCGGTCGCGCCCGCGCGTCGGCATCAAGGAGACCGTGTACTCGGCCCCGACCGACTGAACCGCCCCAGCCAACGCCAGGTAGATCTCCATTTCGGTTTCCGGATCGGCGACGATCAAAACGTTTTCGCCCGGCTGCACGTCTACATGCTGCCGGACGATTCGGTGGGCCAGGTCTATCGCATCTATGATTCGTTGTCGGTTCATACAGACCTCCTGAAGAGGCGCCTAAGATTTTCCGATAATATGGCACAATCCAGCAAAAAAAGGAAGGGGTACCTTTGCCCCTATAGTGACGTTTTCGCAAGCAGATCTGCCAGAGCGTTTGACGGCCCGACAAGAATACAGCTAAAGTAAGCACTAGTTACGCCCCTCACGATACCAATGGGAGGTTGGTAATGAAAAAAAACGGCATCTTCTTCGCGGCATTACTTGGGATGGTACTGCTGACCGTTGTGCCAGCCAAGAAGTTCATCACCATCGGCTCCGGTGGCTACACGGGCACTTACTACCCGGTATCCGTAGGTATAGCCAAAATCATCAACACCTACTTGCACGACATTCACGCCAATGCGATATCCACCGGTGGTTCGCTTTTTAATGTCATTGCTATTCAAACCGGCAACATCCAAATGGCAATGGCCCAAAACGATACGAGTTATTACGCGTTTAACGGCACGGTCGTAGAAAAAGTTATCGGAAAACCGACTGACAAGATAAGAGGTATTGCCGCTCTTTACAAGCAGCCAATCCACATCCTAGTGCGTAATGGAGTCGGAATAGCCTCCATTACCGACTTGCGCGGGCGCAAAGTGTACGTAGGCGACGTTGGTTCAGGAACGGAGCAAAACACCAAGCTAATCCTAAAATCATACGGATTGAGCTTTTCTGATCTTGGTGCGGTAGTGCACGGTAAAGCAGGGGCTGCAGCCCAACTGTTAATCGACGGCGATATAGATGCCATGTTCTTTTCTGCCGCCGTAGGCTCCAGCGCTTTTGTGCAGGCGGCGGAAAAGGGCGATATCTTCTTTTTATCTCTCGATCAAGAACATCTAGACAAGTTAAAGCGGGCTTATCCGTTTTACTCGCAACTAACCGTTCCCGCTGGCACCTACCCCAAACAACAGCAACCCTTTACCTCTGTTGCAGTTTCATCACTGCTGGTAACCTCCGTAGACATGTCGGAGAACGATATTTATCGCATCGCCAAACTGCTATTCGTAGACAAACTGGACGAATTTAAAGCCATTAAACCGGTGCTGGCTAAATACTTTTCAATTGAAAAGGGTCTCGAGGGCATGTCAATTCCTATCCACAAAGGAGCTGCGAAGTTATACCGTGAGCTGAATATCGCCATTCCTGAAGAAGTGGCGCCAATAGAATAACGTTTGGCATATTCGCGCGCCGGCGTCCTTTACTGCCGGCGCGTTTTTTACTTACGCATCAAGCGCGCTTTCTAGCTATGCTACGGTTCCTTTGGAAGACCACCGTCATTGACGATATTGCGGAAAACACGATAAAGTATGAAGTGGCAATGCCATGAACTATACCAAGGAGGTTGGAAGATGAAAAAGAGCTATATACTGGCAATTCTTTTGGGGCTCGCGCTGAGCTTCGGCGCGTCGGCCAAGACTTTCCTGACCATCGGCTCCGGGTCGATGACCGGCGTTTACTACCCGGTCGCGAGCGGTATTGCAAAGATTATCAACGAAAACCTCGGCAGCGAAGGTATTCGCGCCAACGCCCGTTCCACCGGCGGTTCGGCGTACAACGTTAAAGCTATCAACCAGGGTCAGCTACAAGCCGCCCTTGCCCAAAACGACGTTATCTACTTCGCTTACAACGGCCTGACCGAAACCTTCGAAGGCAAGCCGGTCAAGACCATCCGTGGTATCGCCACCCTCTACCCCGAGTTCCTGCACATTCTGGCGGGCGCCGAGTCCGGCATCCACTCGATCGCCGACCTCAAGGGTAAGAAGGTTTACGTAGGTGATATCGGCTCCGGCGTAGAGCAAACCACCAAGCGCGTATTCGAAGCCGCCGGCATGAGCTTTGACGACCTCGCCCAGGCCGTTCACGGTAAGGCCGGCCAGGCTATCGAGCTGCTCCAGGACGGCAAGATCGACGCCATGTTCTACGTGGTTGGCGCCAAGTCCTCGGCCATGCAGCAGGCGACCGAAATCGCCAAGGCCTACTTCGTCGAGCTGCCTCTCGACATCATCGCTAAGCTGACCGAAAAGTTCCCTTACTACACCCAGGTCATCATTCCGCCCGACACCTACAAGGGCCAGAGCCTCTCGGTAGCGACCATCGGTGTTATGGCGACCTTCATCGTCCGTGAAGACGTTCCCGACGATGTCGTTTACAAAATTGCCAAACTTCTCTTCCAGGACAAAGTGGGAGACTTCAAGAAGATTCACCCCGCCCTGGGCACCTTCTTCACCGCCGACAAGGCTCTGAACGGTATGACCATCCCGCTGCATCCGGGCGCTGCCAAGTTCTTCCAGGAAATCGGCGTTTCCATCCCCAAGCTCGCCCAGCCGGTTAAGTAGTCCCGCTTTCGCAATATGAACGCATAGATTGGTCCGGCCAACAGGCCGGACCAATCTCTTATAAACTTAATAAATAGAAAGGGGGAGCTATCGTGAGTACAGACGCGGAAAGGAATGAATCTTCGCGTATACCCGACATAGACGCCGAGCAGTTGATGATGGAGACCGAGTACGGTGGTCGTAACCCGGTCAAGTGGCAAAAGATCCTCATCTTCCTGCTGGCGGTAACCTGGTCGGCATTCCAGCTCTTTGCTTCCTGGCTGGGCAAGATCGATCCCATGGTGTTGCGCTCTATCCACCTGGCATTTGCGTTCGCCATAGCTTTTCTGGCTTATCAATCCAAAAACGCCAGGCGCGACATCTGGCTGTTCTTGATTGGACTAGGCTACGCCCTCTACTTCATGATTGGCAACAAGATCAACCTGGGAGTATTTCAAGTAGGCCAATATGACATAAGCGTCAACTTATTGGTGATTCTCGCACTGGTAGTAGCAGCCGGCCTTTTGATAACCCCCAAGGTCGAGGAAAAGGGGCCGTCGGACTACATCCCCTGGTACGACTGGGCAATACTGGCCGCCGGTCTGGCCGGGGCGCTGGCAATCCCCATTTTTCTCGAGCAGATCATCGTCTATCAGGGCGGCGTGCCGACCACCCGCGACATCGTTCTCGGCACCCTGACCCTCTTCGTGTTGACGATCGCCGGCTTGCGCGTCGTCGGCCCGGCGCTTATGAGCATCGCCTGGTTGATGATTCTTTATGCGATGACCGGACCCGCCGGTATTTTCAAAATCGAGCTACCCGACGTCCTATACCTCCACAACGGCGCCACCTGGGACAACATCATGCAGCAGCTCTACCTGACCGACCAGGGCTTCTGGGGCGTGCCGTTGGGAGTCTCGGCAACCTTCGTCTACCTGTTCGTTCTTTTCGGCACCCTGCTCGACAAGGCTGGCGCCGGTAAGTACCTGGTCGACCTGGCCTATGCCGGCTTGGGCTCCTACCGCGGCGGTCCGGCCAAGGCGGCGGTAATCGCCAGCATGCTGACCGGCATCATCTCCGGCTCTTCCATCGCCAACGTGGTGACTACCGGCACTTTTACCATCCCGCTAATGAAGCGCGTCGGCTACCCGCCCGAAAAGGCCGGCGCAACCGAGGTCGCCTCGTCGGTCAACGGCCAGTTGATGCCGCCGGTGATGGGAGCGGCGGCCTTCATCATGGCCGACTTCCTGCAGATTCCTTATTCGAAGCTAATCGTCTACGCCTTCGTACCGGCGGTTCTGACCTATTTCGGCCTCTTCCTGGTCGTCCACCTGGAAGCCGTCAAACTCGGTCTCGAGGGCCTGCCTAAGAGCGAGCTGCCTCCCTTTAAGGAAACGTTGCTTTCGGGTCTGCACTACCTAATGCCTATTGTTTGGCTGCTCTATGAACTGGTTGCCTTGCAGCACACGCCTTCGCGCTCGGCGCTGAACGCGATGTTCCTGCTGATGTCATTGATGTTTTTCCAGTTTGCCTTGAAGAACAAGGGGCATCTACTAATAGCGTCGATCGTTACCTTCGTGCTGGCAATCGCGCTGTATCTCTTTGGCGTTCCCGGTTTGCAAGACCAGCAGCTCGAGCTCTCCAAGGGCGTCTTCATCGAGTTCAGGCACCTCGACGTGATGTACACCTCGCTGGCGGTGTTGCTCTTTGGCATCATCATGGTGGCCTTTACCGGCAACAAGCTGGGCCAGAATCTGGGCACCGCCCTGAAGAACTTCATAATGGACGTTCTCGAAGGCTTCGAGGCCGCCGGCCGCAACATGAGCACCATCGCCGTGGCAACCGCCGCCGCCGGCATCATCGTCGGTATGGTAGCCATCACCAACGTTGGCTACGGCCTGACCCAGATCGTCGAGACCATCTCCGGCGGCAACCTGCTAATCGCCCTCTTCATTACCATGCTCGCCTCGCTGCTGCTGGGCCTGGGTCTGCCGACGACGGCCAACTACATCGTCATGGCTTCGCTAGTAGCGCCGGTGCTGCGCTACATCGCCGAGTCGCACGGCCTCGACGTGCCGCTGGTGGCCATTCACCTCTTCGTCTTCTACTTCGGCATCCTAGCGGACGATACGCCGCCCGTGGGCCTGGCGGCTTACGCGGCCGCCGCCATCGCCCGCAGCGATCCGGTCAAGACCGGCTTCCAGGGTTTCGGTTACGACATGCGGACGGCACTGCTGCCCTTCGTCTTCATCTTCTACCCGCAGTTGTTGCTGCTTAACCTCTCTAGCGTCTGGCAGGGTATCTGGGTGGTACTGACCGGCTTTATAGGCATGACCTTCTTCGTCATCGGCAATCAGGGCTATATGCTGACCTGGATGCGAGGTCCCCTCGGTTGGATAGCCCGCATTGCCATGATGGTTGGTGGTTACTTACTGCTAACTACCCCCGTCAAGAATGACGCCATCGGTATAGCTATTTTTGTAGCCGTCTATCTCTGGCAGCTTTGGGAAAAGAACCGTCAGCAAACGGCTACGGCTACCGCCTAATACTTCCCACCGACAAAGAGCGCTCCTACGGGGGCGCTCTTTTTGTGCTCTAATGGGGAAGATGCCCATCGTTGCTCTTTCGATTGAAAGCCTGGACATTAAGGCCGACGTTGGCTTCTTCCAGGTGCTAGGCTTGGCATTGTGCGAGCTCGAAAACGACCACGCTCGCCTCATCCCTTCAGCAGGTCCAGAGCTTTGGCTGAAGCAGGGTGACGAAAGCAAGCTGACCGCCGTTTTCGACGGCATGGGCCCACTGCAGGACCTAGAGGGAAACCGGCTGGCCTACGTACGCCCGACAACTGCGGCAACCACTCTTGGCCAAACAGCTATATTGGGTCCGGTGTATCCGGTAGTCGACCTGTCATCGAGCATTTCTTGGTACGAAAAACACCTTGGCCTTGAAGAAGTCTTTACCGACAAAACCACCCAGTGGTCTGAATTACAAGACTCGAGAGGCGGGCGGCTGGTGCTAGCGTTCTCGCCCGACCTAGACACCCCAACCATGCTCGCGCTACAGGTTCGCGACGCGGCTATCGAGGTTAAGCGATTGCGTGAATTCGACCTGGAACCCGTCTGGACCCGTAGCGTTCCCTGGGGCCGAATGGCTGCATACGCCGCTCCCAGCGGGCTCCCGGTACTGCTAGTAGAACGACTTAGTAATAATAGCGATTGAGCTTGCGCAGGTGTTCGTTAAAGGTCGAGCTTAAATAGAGCCGGCCGTCGGCGTGGAAGAAGTAAAAATATGGCAGCCCGTTCTCGTCGTAGCGCTTTGGTTCTAACACCGCCGCCAGCGCCGCCGCCCCTGGGTTGCAGATGGGACCTGGGGGAAGGCCTGGATGAAGGTAAGTATTGTAAGGTGAGTCGACCTGAAAGTCACCGGCGTAACGGTTGAGCTCCGGCAGCTTCTTGCCCAGTGCGTAAGCTACCGTCGGATCGGACTGCAACGGCATGTCCGCCTCCAGGCGGTTGAGGAAGACGCCGGCGATCGCCGGCATTTCCGCCGCATCGCCAGCCTCGGCCTGGACTATCGAAGCCATGGTTACCCACTGGTGGATAGTTAACCTTAACTTCTTGGCTCGCTCTACCCTATCCGGCGTTACCTCGCGGTCGAAACGGCGCAGCATGACGGCCACGATGACCTCCGGGTCCGCCTTTTTGGGCAGGTCGTAGGTATCGGGAAAAAGATAGCCCTCGAGCGTCGGGCCCTCAACGTAGCCCGGCGTCCACTCGGCCGGGGGATGGTTGACCAGCTGTAAGAATCCATCGCCGTCGAATCCGGCTTCGCTCAGCCTGGCGGCGTAATCTACCGCCCGCCAGCCTTCGGGGAATACCAGCCGCACCATCACCTGCTCGCCGGCACCAGTCAGGTCTTCGAGCAGGCCGGCCGCGCCGCAGCCGCTGAGTTTGTAATAGCCGCTTTGCAGCTTGCCAGCCTGGCCGCGCCAGCGGGCATAGAGGGCAAAGGCGCGGTCGGAGCGAACCAGGCCGTTTTCTTCAAGGATGCGACCGACCACCTGTGCACCGGCACCCGGGGGTATCTCGACGATGGCGCTGCTTCCCGTCGGCCCCAATAGCCAGGCGACCCAACCAGCAATGGCCGCCATAACGACCAGAGCGGCCAGCAAAACCAGCCAGAACCAGCGCCGGCGGGCGCGGGCGGGTTTCTTTTCTTCTGGCTGGCTCACCCTTGCTTCTCCAGGTAGCTCTCGAGTATGGCGACGGCGGCGGCCTCGTCGAGGCGGCCCTTTTCTTGCCGCTTCTTACGCGGTAGGTGTTGTAAACGCTGCTGCGCCAGCCGGGTGGTATAGCGTTCGTCGCTGAACACGACTGGCAGGCCGCCAGCCTCCAGGGCAGCGGCAAAGCGGCGCACCTTGGCCGCCTGCGCTCCTTCTTCGCCGCCGGTGCGCAGAGGCAGGCCGACCACCGCCAGCTCCGCCCCTTCCTCTCGCGCCAGTTCCAGGACCGCAGCCAGGTCTTGCTCGTCGTCATGGCGGACCAGCCAGCCGCGACCAAAAGCAAAAGGGCGGCCGGTCTCGGCTACCGCCAGACCGATCCGCGCGTCGCCCACGTCGAGCCCCAGCACCTTCACGAACTCATGCTAGCAAACAGAGTCGATACCCTCATTTGAGGGTACTCATCTAAGCCAGCAGGTACTAGTTTGAAGTTACGGAGCAGATATCCCCCACCTATTGCTCCTAGATATAGCGCGAAAGCGCACCACCTCCTTTCCCGAAAAGAGCCCGGCTCGGCCGGGCCCTTTTCGTTGGAATAGCGGGCTACGATTCCAGCACTTCGCCCAGAGCGGCAAACGCCTTTTCCAGGTCGAAACCGCCGCCCTGAGCCAGCTGCGGCTTACCGCCGCCGCGGCCGCCGGCGCGCTGAGCGAGCTCGCGGATTATCGCCCCGGCCGAAAGTCCTTTTTCGACCGCGCTTTTGCTGGCCTTGACGATCAGGGCCCCGTTGGAACCGACCACTACCAGGTCGGCACCATGCTTTTCCATTAGCTCATCCGCCACCTGACGCAACGACGGCACGTCGAGCCCCGAAAACTCGACCGCAACGTAGCGCCAGCCACCTGCCTCGCGCACCGCCGCGGAACTGCCGCCGCCCAACTGCGCCCGCGCCAGGTCGGCCGCCAGGCGCTCGTTCTCGCGTTTGAGGTTCTTAACTTCCTGCTGCAGCTTTTCTACCCGCTCCGGCAGCTTTTCGGCCGCGGTGCCCAGCTCGCGGGCCAGCCTGGCGGTCCGGTCGAAGAAGTCGCGCGCGTAAACCACCGCCGCCTCAGCGGTAAGGGCCTCTATGCGGCGGACACCGGCGGAAACGGCCTCTTCGCTGACGATTACGAAGTAGCCGATCTCACCGGTGCGACGCACGTGACAGCCGCCGCAAAGCTCCAGCGAACGCACTTCGGCCTCAAGAATGTCGGAAACATTGGGGCTGCCCTCGACCTTGACTACGCGCACGGTTTCGCCGTACTTTTCGCCGAATAGCGCCATTGCCCCGGCCTTCCTGGCTTCTTCCAGGGGCATCAAGGTCCAGCTAACCGGGAAGTCGGCCTGGATCCAGCGGTTGACCAGCAGCTCTACCTTACGCACTTCTTCGGCACTCATCGGAGCGTTGTGGGTAAAGTCGAAGCGCAGGCGGTCGGGAGCCACCAAACTACCCGCCTGGCGGACGTGCGGCCCCAGCACCGCTCGCAAGGCGGCGTGCAGCAGGTGGGTGGCGGTGTGGTTCTTCTCGGTGCAGCGGCGGCGAGGATCGACGATGGCCCGCACCGGCATGCCCACCTCGAGCTGGCCCTCCTCCACCTCGACCTGGTGCAGGTGCAAGCCCTGCTTGCTCTTGGTGGTGGTCTTGACACGGGCGCGACCGCCGGGCCATTCGAAGTAGCCAGAGTCGCCCACCTGGCCGCCGCCCTCAGCGTAGAAGGGAGTCCGGTCGAGAACTACCTGACCGCCCTGGCCGGCCTCCAGCTTGTCGAGTTCGGCCTCGCCCTGGAGGATGAAGAGCACCCGCCCTTCGTCTTCCAGGCGCTCGTAACCGGTAAACTCGGTCGCGCCGTGATTTTCGAAGATACGCTCCAGCGCCGGCGAGGCGGCGGCAAAAACGTCGCCGGAAAAGGCGCTGGCCGCCCGCGCCCGCTCCACCTGTTCCTGCATGGCCTTTTCGAACCCCTCACGGTCGACGCGCACGCCGCGCTCGGCGGCGATCTCCTCGGTCAGGTCGAGCGGGAAGCCGTAGGTGTCGTGCAGGCGGAAGGCTTCTTCACCGGAAAGAACGTCGCCTTCCTTGAGCTGGGCCAGCAGGGCCTCGAGCCGTTTGATCCCCTGCTCCAGGGTTTCCAAAAAGCGCGCTTCTTCGGCGCGGATGGCCGGCTGGACGCTGGAGAGCTGCTCGCGCATCTCCGGGTAGAAGTCGCCCAAGAGCTCGGCCACCAGCGGCGCTAGCTGGTACATGAACGGCTCCTTGATGCCCAGCAGGTAGCCGTGGCGGACGGCCCGGCGCAACAACCGGCGAATGACGTAGCCGCGGCCGGTATTGGAAAAGGTAGCACCGTCGGAAAGCGCCGCTACCACCGCACGGACATGATCAGCTATAACTCGGTGGCTGACACTGGCGGCCCCCTTGTAGGGCACCCCCGACATCTCGGCCACCCGGTCGATCAGCGGCCGGAAGGTGTCGGTATCGTAAAAATCCGCCGCTTCTTGCAAAATAGCCGCCACCCGGTAGAGGCCCATGCCGGTGTCGATGTTCTTCTGCGGCAGCGGCTCCAGAATGCCCTCGCCGGGGATGGGGCCCGAGCGGTTGAACTGGGTAAAGACCAGGTTCCAGATCTCGACGTAGCGATCGCCGGAGCCGGTGTTGGGGCCGGTCTCGTCTTCGCTGCCAAAACCGGGCCCACGGTCGTAGAAGATTTCGCTACAGGGGCCGCAGGGGCCATTAGGGCCCTGGCTGATGGCGTTGGCCGGCCAGAAGTTCTCGTCTTCGTCCCAGCGGCTGATCTTCTCTTCGGGCACTCCCACCTCGTCGCGCCAGATCTTGTAGGCCTCTTCGTCGTCCTTGTAGACGGTCACGTAGAGGCGCTCCGGGTCGAGGCCCAGCCACCTGGGGTCGGTTACGAACTCCCAGGCCCAGGCGATCGCCTCTTTTTTGAAGTAGTCGCCAAAGGAGAAGTTGCCCAGCATTTCGAAGAAGGTGTTGTGGCGGGCGGTGCGGCCGACGTTTTCGATGTCGCCCACTCGCAGGCACTTCTGGCAGGTGGTCACTCGCGGGTGCTCGCCCTCGTGGCCAGGAAAGACCGGTTTGGCCCCCATGAAGTAGGGCTTGAGCGGGGCCATGCCGGCGACGGTGAAAAGGAGGGTTGGGTCGTCCTCGGGAATCAGGCTGAACGAGGGCAGCCGCAGGTGCTCCTTCTCCTCGAAAAAGCGCAGATATTTTTCGCGAATCTCGGCGGTCGTCATCAAGCGGGATTATACCGCGCTCTACTCTTATTCACGCCC
>Ga0256835_1000768_pt1 | contig 21396 bp, 30 predicted proteins | sample PIR30metaG_FD_185972 | JGI IMG/M metagenome (GOLD analysis project Ga0256835, IMG submission 185972) | Hydrothermal vent microbial communities from East Pacific Rise, Pacific Ocean - PIR-30 | ecosystem: Environmental > Aquatic > Marine > Hydrothermal vents | place: Pacific Ocean: East Pacific...
GAGGCCGGGGTCTACCGGAGGCGGAAGAACCCCATCGCACAGCTCGGCGGAACCCACTGGTCGCTCAGGGAGCAGCGACGCAACGCCGTGGTGTTCTGAGACGAACTCCGGACTGGACAGAAAGGGCGAGCGAGGAGCGCAGGACGGGAGAAGGTGTGCGCGGAGCCGGGAGATGAGGAACCTGTGGGGGTGACCGGGCGGGGGGAGTGTGGGGGAAAGAGGGGACGCAGGCGTAGAGACATCGAGATGGAGGAGCAATCAATAAAGAGAGTGTCCTTCCTATTTTGTTAGCGCTGCCGGGTGGCGAAGCGGGTCGATGGGTCAGTCGGATCAGGAGCAGCCGGTGGTGGCGCCGCACTCCATGCACTTCATGCAGGTGCCGTTGCGGACGAGCTTGAACTGGCCGCACTCGGGGCACGGGTCGCCCTCGAACCCCAGGGAGCGGGCCACATCCGCGGCGCTGAGCGTAGAGGTCACACTGGCTCCGCCACCGCCGGCAGCCTGGGCCATCGCCCTCGGCCGGATCGCCTCGGCGATGTCCTCAATCTCGGCGCTCGGCAGTTCGGCCGGACTCTTCTGGCCAGGCGTCCCCACGGCGTCGTGCCGGAGGTCCTCAGGATGGAGCTCCACGTGGGCCAGGTCCTCCCGCCCGAGGTAGGTGATCGCCAGTTCCCGGAAGATGTAGTCGATGACGGAGGTGGCCATCTTGATCCGGTCGTGCCCGTTGACCGGACCGTTGGGCTCGAACCGGGTGAAGACGAACGCGTCCACGAACTCCTCGAGCGGGACGCCGTACTGGAGCCCGAGGGAGATGGCGATGGCGAAGCAGTTCATCAGCGAACGGAACGCCGCACCCTCGCGGTGCATGTCGAGGAAGATCTCGCCGAGGCTGCCGTCCTCGTAGTTCCCCGTCCGCAGGTAGACCTTCTGCCCGCCGACGGTAGCCTTCTGGGTGTACCCGGTCCGGCGCTGCGGCAGACGGCGGCGTTCCCGGGTCTGGTACGGCACGAGGATCCGGGCGGTCAGCTCCTCGGCGACCTGCCCCACGTCGCCACTCGAGACGGCCTCGGCAAGCGCGTCCTCGTCCTCCTCGTCGAGCACGGCGGAGAGCGGCTGGGACAGCTTCGAACCGTCGCGGTACAACGCCACGGCCTTGAGCATCTTCTCCCACGCGAGGCGGTAGGCGTACTTGACGTCGTCCACCGTCGCCTCCGCAGGCATATTGATCGTCTTGGAGATCGCCCCGGAGATGAACGGCTGAGCAGCCGCCATCATCAGGATATGCCCCTCGTACCGGATGAACCGCCGACCCTTCCGGCCGCACCGGTTGGCGCAGTCGAACACCGCCAGGTGCCGCTCCTCGAGGTGGGGCGCACCCTCCACGGTGTAGTTGCCGCAGATCCAGTCGTTGGCCTCCTCGATCTCCTCGGCGGTGAACCCGAGCCCCCCGAGGACGTCCACGCTCCAGTCGGTCAGATCCTCCTCGGAGAACCCGGCGGCCAGCAGGCTCTCACGCCCCACGATGGCCGGGGAGAAGGCGCTCCGGAGGTCGAACGCCGAGGGAAGGGCGGCCTCGACGCGGTCGATCGCCCCGTCGTCGAGCCCGCGTTCCCGGAGGCTCTCCCGGCTGATCGCGGGCGCCCCGTCGAGGGTCCCGTGTCCGACGGTGTGGGCGACGATCGCCTCGATCTGCTCCGGGTCGTAGCCAAGCCGGCCCAGCGCCTCGGGCAGCGCCTGGTTGACGATCTTGAAGTACCCACCCCCGGCAAGCTTCTTGAACTTGACCAGCGCGAAGTCGGGCTCGATCCCCGTGGTGTCGCAGTCCATCACGAGGCCGATGGTCCCCGTGGGCGCGAGGACGGTGGCCTGGGCGTTGCGGAATCCGTGACGCTCGCCGCCAGCCAGCGCCCGGTCCCACGCCTCACGGGCAGCCGCGACGAGGTCGGCCGGGGCCAGGGCGGGATCGAGCCCTTCCGGCGTCACCGTCAGCTCCTCGTACTCCTCCGGACGCGCGTTGTACGCCGCCCGGCGGTGGTTGCGGATCACCCGGAGCATCGACTCCCGGTTCGCTTCCCACTCGGGGAACGGACCGAGCTCCCGCGCCATCTCCGCCGAGGTCGCGTACGACTCGCCCGTCATCAGCGCCGTGACGGCGGCGCACATGGCGCGGCCACGATCCGAGTCGTACGGCAAGCCGAGCCGCATCAGGAGGGAACCGATGTTGGCGTAGCCGAGGCCGAGGGTCCGGTACCGGTACGAGAGCTCGGCGATGCGACGGCTCGGGAAGGAAGCCATCAGCACGGAGATCTCGAGCACGATGGTCCAGAGGCGGACGGCGTGCCGGAAGGTGTCGATGTCGAACCGGCCGTCCTCCCTGAGGAACCGCACGAGGTTGAGGGAGGCCAGGTTGCACGCCGTGTCGTCGAGGAACATGTACTCCGAGCACGGGTTCGAGGCGTTGATCCGGCCACCCGCCGGGCAGGTGTGCCACTCGTTGATCGTCCCGTCGAACTGGACTCCCGGATCCGCGCACTCCCATGCGCTGGTGGCGATCTCGTCCCACAGCTTCGCCGCGGAGACCGTCCGCGCCACCTCGCCGTTCGTCCGCCACCGGAGCTCCCACTCGCCGTCGCGGTCGAGCATCTGGAAGAACTCGTTGGGTACCCGGATGCTGTTGTTCGAGTTCTGCCCGGAGACCGTGAAGTACGCCTCGCCGTCCCAGTCCGTCGTGTACTCCTCCAGCGGGTACTCGCGGATCCCCTGGCGGGCCAGCTGGAGGACCCGCTGGATGGCGCCGTCCGGCACCCCGTCCCGCCGGGCCTCCCGGATGGCGCGCCGCAGCTCGGGGTTCTCCGCCGGCTCGGCGGTGGGCGTGGAGGCCCCGCCCGGGAAGCACGCCCCCATGACGGCCTCCAGCCGGCGGCGAAGCACCCGGGAGCCGGTCACCAGCGCGGCGACCTTCCGCTCCTCCACGGCCTTCCACCGGATGAACGTTTCGATGTCGGGATGGTCGAGGTCGAGGCAGACCATCTTGGCGGCGCGCCGGGTCGTCCCGCCCGACTTGATGGCGCCGGCAGCCCGGTCGCCGATCTTGAGGAACGACATCAGGCCGGAGGATTTTCCGCCGCCCGACAGCGGCTCACCCTCGGCCCGGAGCGCGGAGAAGTTCGCACCCGTGCCGGAGCCGTACTTGAACAGGCGGGCCTCGCGGGTCCAGAGATCCATGATCCCGCCCTCGTTGACCAGGTCGTCCGAGACCGACTGGATGAAGCAGGCGTGGGGCTGGGGCCGCTCGTACGCCGAAGCCGTCTGCCGCGCCTCGCCGGTCTCGGGATCGACGTACCAGTGACCCTGGGCCGGGCCGTCGATCCCGTACGCCCAGTGGAGTCCCGTGTTGAACCACTGGGGAGAGTTCGGCGCGGCGATCTGGCGCGCCAGCATGTGGCAGAGCTCGTCGTGGAACGCCTCGGCGTCCCCGTCGGTGTCGAAGTAGCCGTGGCGGCGGCCCCAGTCGGTCCAACATCCCGCGAGGCGCTCGAACACCTGCCGGGCGTCGCGCTCCGGTCCGAGCACCGGCTCGCCGTTCTCGTCGAGAACCGGATTGCCCTTGCCGTCGAGCTGGGGGACGCCGGCCTTGCGGAAGTATTTCTGGACCAGCACGTCAACCGCGACCTGGGACCAGTCCGACGGGACGAGCACGTCCTCCATGGAGAACGCCACCGTGCCATCGGGGTTCCGGATCTCGCTCGCCCGTGTCTCGAACTGGATGCCCTCGTAGGGGCTCGCGCCCGCTCTCGTGAACCGCCGCTCGACCTTCATTCCCGCTCCTTCCGCAGCCGACGGCACGGGATCCCCTCCTCCCTCCGCCGACGGTGAGCTGTAGACTCAAGGCACTATATCTTGTGGTCCGGAGGTGTGTCAACACCATATCTTGTGTCAATTCGCGAAACAGGGAAGCCCCTGACACGGCACGACCTGCCGTCCCTGGCACCTCCATCCCGACCGCCAAACTGAGAGGGTGCACCTTCTCCGGCGAGGACCTTGCAACGTGCCGGCGGATGGCGTCTCCAACCGGGAAGGACGGAAGGGGGAACGGCTGGTGCGGGAGGCGGGATTCGAACCCGCACGACCGTACGGTCAAGGGATTTTAAGTCCCCTGCGTCTCCCGTTCCGCCACTCCCGCGAGTTCGGCCGTCAGTGGCCGGAGTTCCCGGCCCCCGGTCATGGCAGGGGCACCGGCTGGACGAGGGTCGGAGCGCCGATCCGGTTGTCGACGAGTGAAGCGTACGCCGCGAAAGCGCCCTCCGCCTCTACGACCATCTGGTACCCGTCGGCCGAACGAACGCCGAACGACAGCAGCACGTCGTTCATCTGGACCTGCGCTCCCGGCTCGACCCGGTATGTCGTCCGGGCGACCCGCCGTCCCTCGTCGTCGATCACCGTGGCCACCACGGCGATGGCGTTGGGGTTCGGGTTGAAGAACCCGACGTTCGTCCGGAACCGCGCCGACCGGACCAGCGGAAACAGCACGGCCCGCTCGCCTGCCTGGATCATGTCATCCACCGTCAACGCCGGAACGATCTGTCCGAGGGAACCGACGTGGGAGGCGTTGAACACCCGGCAGGTGACGAGGACGTCGGGTGTCGTCACGATCCGGAGCGCTCCAATCTCCCCGGCCGGTACCGCGTCCCGAAGGTGTACGGTCCGGTGCGGCCCGATGGCCCTCGCCCCTCCCTCGCCCAGGAGGAGCCGCGCGTTGTCCCGCCGCGCAGGGAGGAACGTCACGGCGTACGATCCCACCGAGTTCCCCGTGTTCACCACCCACAGCTCGGTGTTCCAGTAGGCGCCGTCGGCGCCCTTGACCTGGGCCACAGCCGGAACGAAGTACTCCCCGGCCGCAGCGGATGCAGCGATCAGGAGTCCGAGACAGACGAGCCGGGCGATCCTCATGGTGCAAGTATAGGTCACCCATCCCCACGCCGCCAGCCGCCAGCCGCCAGGCGGCGACGCTATACTCGAGGCATGGGAGACGCCGTTCATTGCGAGCTGTGCGACGACACGGGGTGGGTGCTGGAATCCCGCAACGGCGTGGAGTTCGTGCGCCCGTGCCAGTGCGCCGAGCGGCGACGCCGGGCACGGCTCCTCGAAGAGGCGAATATTCCCGACCGCTACCGCCACTGCACCTTCGGGAGCTTCGAGCTGTGGAACCCGGACGACCCCACGCTGTCCAAGGCGCGGCGGGTGACCCGGGAGTTCGTCGACCTCTACCCCGACGTGGAGAAGGGCCTCCTGCTGATGGGCCCCGTAGGAACCGGGAAGACCCATCTCGCGGTCGCCGTCCTCCGCGAGCTAATCGAGGGAAAGGGGGTCCGCGGACGGTTCGCCGACTTCACCTCCCTGGTCCTCGAGATCCAGATGACGTTCGGTGGTGGGGGCTCGAGCCGTGCCATCGTGGAACCCCTGATTCGGGCTGAGGTGCTCGTCCTCGACGAGCTGGGAGCCGGCAAGGTGACCCCGTGGGTGATGGACCTGCTTTACTACTTGGTCAACAGCCGGTATCTCGAGGGCCGCACGACGATCTTCACGACGAACTTCACCGACTTCCCGCGGTCGCCGCAGGAGGAGTCGCTGGAGGACCGCGTCTCCTCCCGAATCCGCTCGAGGCTGTACGAGATGTGCCGCCGCGTGGAGCTCCGCGGCGAGGACTTCCGCCGCCACCGCCTGGCGGACGTCCGGGAGCGCCCGAAGCCGTGAGGCGACTCGCAGCCATCGCGGTGCTCGCCATCCTGGCGGGCGCGTGCCGGTCGGCGACGCCTCCACCGCCGCCCGTGCCTCCGTCGCCCCCGGCCCCGCGGCCGACGTCCACACCGACACCAGTACCGAGCCCCACGCCAACGCCCGCGCCGGAGCTGCCCGTTCGCCCGGTCCCGGCGACGGCCGGCACGGTACGCGTCCTCCTGTCGACGGCGGCCGAACCGGTCCGGTTCCCCCAGCCCGGCCGCGTGTACACGGTCCGCTGGCCCGGTGGGAGCCGGACGGTCCGGGGACCGCTCGAGGCGCGGCGGGCCAGCCGGTACGTGTGGCAGGTCGGTGCGTGGGCCGAACCCGCTTCCGCCGCCCACGCGGCCGCCCGGCTCGACGCCGCTCTGGGCGAGGCCGCACGGGTCTGGCGGGAGACGGCACCATCAGGGCTCGTCCGCGTGCGGGTGGCGTTCTCCGACGGCGCCGCGGGCGCCCGTCAGCAGCTCGCCGAGGCGGGGTTTCCTGGAGCGCTTCGGGTCGCCGTGGCCTCGGTCCAACTCGACACGGCGGAGGGGGCCGTGACGCTCGAGCCCCCCGTCGAGCTCGTGCCGGAGGGCGACTGGCCCACAGCCGTCGGCGGACGGCGGTACCGGGGGACGTTCCACCTCGTCCCGGGCCCGGACGGTCTCCGGGTGATCGACCGGGTCCCCCTCGAGCAGTACCTGCGGGGCGTCGTCCCCGCGGAGATGGGGCCCCACGTCTTCCCCGAGCTCGAGGCGCTGAAGGCCCAGGCGGTGGCCGCACGGACGTACGCCGTGGCGCACCTCGGGGACCACGAGGACGAGGGGTACGACCTGTGCGACACCCCCGCGTGCCAGGTGTACCGGGGGGCCGGTGCGGAACACCCCCTGACCGACCGCGCCGTGGCGGAGACGGCCGGCGTGGTGGCGGTGTATGGGAGCGAGCCGATCGACGCCATGTACACCTCGACCTGCGGTGGCCACACCGAGGACGCCGCGGCGCTCTTCCCCGACCGGGCGGCGCCGTACCTCGTCGGTGTGCCCTGCGCGTGGGACCGTCCCCTGGAGCTCGCCGGCTCCGGGACCGGCGGCCCCTGGACGGATCGGACGGCGTTCCGCTCCGAGCTGACCCGCGCCGCCCTCGGCACTCCGGCCGGCGACACCCTGGCGGCGCTCGAGGCGCTGGCCAGCCGGTGCGCCGGAACCGCCCCGAATCCGCCCGTGGACGCCTCGCCCGAGGGGTGGGCCGGCGCCGTCCTCGCGGCCTCCGGCCTCGCCGGAGCCGCAGCGCTGGAGGGGAACGGAACCGCCCTCGACCGGCTCCTGGCCCTGGCCGACAGGCACCACGTCCCGCTGGCGCGCCCCGGCTCCGCCGACCCCGCCGCGTGGCGGTATGCCGCCCTCGCCGCCGCCCTCCAGCTCCAGGGGATCGTGACCACCGACCACGGCGAGGCCGTACCCCGCCCGGAGGGGCCGGGGATCGACCCGTCCGGTGGAGACCGGTCCGAACCGCTGGCGCTCCCGGCGCCGCTGTGGGAGCGGTGGAACGGGTCGTACCGGCCTGCGGCGGCCCTCACGGTGCTGCCGGGCACGCGGCTGGAGCGGTACCGCGTCGGCGACACCGTGCTCGCCCTGGTGGCCGTCCGGTCCGAGGGGGACGGCGAGGCCGACCGCCGCTCCCACTGGCGGTGGTGGGCCCGGGACCGGAGCTGGGACTGGCTCGAACGGCGGACGGGCGTCCGAGGGCTCCGGACCCTCGAGGTCACCCGCCGCACACCATCCGGCCGCGTGGTCGGGCTCCGCGCAACCGGCACCGGCGGCACCGTCCGGGAGTGGTCGGGGTTCGCCGTCCGCCAGCTGCTCCAGCTCCCCGAGACGCTGTTCGCGTTCCACGTGCTCGAGCGCGACGGCCAGCGGGTCGCCCGGTTCCTCGGGCGGGGGTGGGGCCACGGCGTCGGCCTCTGCCAGAACGGCGCCTACGGGCTGGCCCGGGCCGGCATGACGTACGACCGGATCCTCCGCCACTACTACACCGGGATCGACCTCGTCCGCCTGGAACCTACTCGGCACTCTCCGGACACCAGCGCCACCACCCCGAACCGCTGACCGCCTCCCCTGAAAGACGCCCCGGACCATGACCGCACCCATTGTCAGCGGACGGCGTAGGGTGTGGATGCGAGAGCGAGGAGTGAGTGTACAGGCGATCACGCGGGTGGCGGGCGTGGAGACGTGACAACGCCCGTGCCCGGGTCTGCGCCGGAGACGGTCACCGGGTTGAGAGGAACCCGGAGGCCCTTCGGCCGGCCGCAGGAACCGAAGTCGCGACACAGAAACCGGGCGGCCCGGAGGCCGCCCGGTTGCGAGATGATCTGAGGCGATGTCAGCCGGACTCAGTCCGCCGGCTTCTCTTCGGAGGTCTCCTGCTGCTCGTCGGCGGGAGCGGCTTCCGCCTCAGCGGGCGCTTCCGGCTCCGCCGGGGCGGCCTCGGCCTCCGGCTCCTCCGCGGGGGCCTCGGCCTTTGCGGGCGTCTCGTCCGACGGTGCGGCCTCCGCCGCCTCGTCCTTCTTGCCGCCGCCGAAGATGCCGCGCGCGCGGTCCATCAGCGAAGTCTTGCCGCTCTCGCCACCGTGCTCCTTGGACTCGAGCACGTAGTCGACGAACTCGATGATGGCGAGCTCCGCACCGTCGCCGCGCCGCCGGCCCAGGCGAACGATGCGGGTGTACCCGCCCGGCCGCTCCATGAACCGCGGGGCGATCTCGTCGAACAGCTTCCTGACGATCGCCTTGTCCGGGACCATGGTCAGCACCCGGCGGCGGTTCGCCAGGGTTCCGGTCCGCGCCAGGGTCACCATCCGCTCGGCCAGGGGGCGAAGCTCCTTGGCCTTGGGCAGGGTGGTCACGATCCGCTCGTGCTCGAAGAGTGCCACGAGCTGGTTGCGGAACATCGCCTTCCGGTGTGCGCTTGTCCGTCCGAGCTTCCGTCCGTGCATTCGATGTCGCATGGTCTACTCCGTTCTCACCCGAGGTCGAGCTGCATGCCGAACCCGAGCCCCAGGGCCTCGAGCTTGTCCTTGACCTCTCTCAGCGACTTGTCGCCGAAGTTCCGGATCTCGAGCATCTCCTTCTCCTGCCGCGTGACGAGATCGCCGATGGTCTTGATATCGGCGTTCTTCAGGCAGTTGAGGGAACGGATCGAGAGTTCCAGCGTCTCGATCGGCTGGTCGAGGATACCCGGCTCCTCGGGCTCGGCGGGCTCCTCGGCAACGGGCTCGGCCTCGGCCGCGGAGCCCTCGAGCGCCGCGTAGAGGTCCATGTGCCCGCTCACGAGACGGGCGGCCCGAGCCACCGCCTCCTCCGGGGTCAGGGTGGCGTCGGTCCATACCTCGAGAACGAGCCGCTCGTAGGTCGTCACGCGGCCGAGCCGCGCCGCCTCGACCCGGAAGTTCACCTTCGAGACCGGCGAGTGGGCCGAGTCCACGGGGATGAATCCGAGATCGAGATCCTCGGTCTGGTTGTCCTCGGCCGGCACGTAGCCGCGCCCGGGTGCAACCCGGACCGTCATTCGCAGCTCGCCGTCCGCCGAGAGTGTGGCGATGTGGGCTTCGGGGTCCACGACCTCCACCTGGTGGGTCGTGGCGAACTGCCCCGCCGTCACCGCACCCGGTCCCCGGGCGTCGAGGCTCAGAAAGACGGGTTCCGTGCCGTGAAGACGCCACGAGATCTGCTTGAGGTTGAGGATGATGTCCGTGACGTCCTCGACCACGCCGGGAACGACGGAGAACTCGTGGTCCACGCCGTCGATCTTGATCGCGGTCACCGCCGCTCCGGAGAGCGAGGAGAGGAGGGCGCGCCGGAGGGCGTTGCCCACCGTGGTCCCCCACCCCCGCTCGAACGGCTGTGCCAGGAAGCGGACGTAGGTCGGGGTCCGGCCCTCGGCGTCGATCTCGACCGAGCCCGGTTTCTGGAAGTCGTACCAGATCATACCGCCTCCGTCCTCTTACCTGGAGTACAGCTCGACGATGAGCTGCTCCTGGATCGGGATCCGGACGTCCTCACGAGTCGGCAGCTCGAGCACCTTCCCGGTGAAGGTGTCCTCATCGAGCTCCAGCCACGCCGGGATGCCGCGCCCGCGGGCGAACTCCATCGACTCCTGGATCCGGGCGTTCTTCCGCGACTTTTCCTTGACGGAGATCTCCATCCCGGGCTTCACATGGAACGAGGGGATGTCGACCTTGCGCCCGTTCACCTGGATATGGCCGTGCCGGACGAGCTGGCGGGCCTGGTTCCGCGAGGTGGCGAACCCGAGCTCGTACACGACGTTGTCGAGCCGCAGGTTGAGCAGCTGGAGGAGGTTCTCGCCGGTGACGCCACGGCGCCTGGACGCCTCGGCAAACGTCCGGCGGAACTGGCCCTCGAGCAGGCCGTAGACGCGGCGCAGCTTCTGCTTCTCACGCAGCTGCTGGCCGTACGCCTGCACCTTGCGCCGGCGGCCCATCCCGTGCTGGCCGGGCGGCACGTTCCGCCGCTCGATGGCGCACTTCTCCTTGTAACACCGCTCGCCCTTGAGGAAGAGCTTCATACCCTCCCGGCGGCAGAGACGACAGACTGGTCCACGGTAGCGTGCCACGTTGCTCTCCTTGTCCTCAGACGCGACGCCGCTTCGGCGGCCGGCAGCCGTTGTGCGGAATCGGCGTCACGTCGCGGATGCTCTTGATCTCCAGCCCGGCGGCCGCCACCGCGCGGATGGCGGACTCGCGGCCCGGACCGGGCCCCTTGACCATGATGTCCACCGAGCGGACCCCGTTGTCCTGGGCCTGCTGTGCGGCGTCGCGCGCCGCCAGCTGTGCGGCGTACGGAGTGCCCTTCCGGGACCCCTTGTACCCGATCTTGCCGCCCGAAGCCCAGCAGATCGTGTTGCCGTTGGGCTCGGTGAACGTCACGATGGTGTTGTTGAAGCTTGCGTGGATGTGCGCCACGGCGTGCGGAATGTTCTTCCGCTCCCGGCGCGGCTTGCGGCTTCCCTTGCGATCCTTGGCCATTCCCCGCTCCCCCGATTACTTCTTGCCCGGGCGCTTCTTGCTCGCCACGGCCTGCCGGCGCGGACCCTTGCGCGTCCTCGCGTTGGTGTGCGTCCTCTGGCCGCGGACCGGCAGACCACGACGGTGCCGGATCCCACGGTAGCAGCCGATCTCGATCAGCCGCTTGATGTTCATGGCGACCTCCTTGCGAAGATCACCCTCCACGCCGCCCTCCTCCTGGAGGAGGCGCTGAAGCCTGAGGACCTCGTCCTCGGACAGGTCCTTGACCTTGATCCCCTCGGCGACCCCGGCCTTGGCCAGGATCTCCTTCGCCCTCGAGCGCCCGATCCCGTAGATGTAGGTCAGGCCGATCTCGATCCGCTTGTTCGCGGGCAGATCCACACCTGCAATGCGTGCCACCTCGTGCCTCCTCGCTCAGCCCTGCCGCTGCTTGTGCTTCGGGTTCTCGCAGATGACCCGGACCACGCCCTTGCGGCGAATGATCTTGCAGTTCTTGCACATCTTGCGGACCGACGGTCGTACCTTCATCGCCGCCTCCCCTTACTTGTACCGGTACACGATGCGCCCCCGCGTCAGGTCGTAGGGCGACAGCTCGACGAGGACCTTGTCCCCCGGCAAGATACGGATGAAGTGCTTCCGCATCTTGCCCGAGATGTGGGCCAGGACCTCGTGTCCGTTTTCAAGCTCGACCCTGAACATGGCGTTCGGCAGCGGTTCCACCACCGTCGCCATGACTTCGATCGCCTCTTCCTTCGCCATCAGCTACTCCTCGACTCGACACCGAGAATCCAGGGGCCGTCGGGCGTCACGGCCACCGAGTACTCAAAGTGGGCAGCGAGTTTACCGTCTTCGGTCCGCGCTGTCCACCCGTCCCGGTCGACCCGGACGCCCCAGCTCCCCTCGGTGATCATGGGCTCGATCGCGAGGACCAGGCCCGGCTTGAAGGCGAGCCCCTGTCCGGGCTCCCCGTAGTTCGGGACCTGCGGCTCCTCGTGAAGCGCCTTGCCGATCCCGTGACCGACGAAATCGCGCACCACACCGAACCCTGCCCCCTCGGCGTACCGCTGGACGGCGGCGCCGACATCACCCAGGTGGTTCCCGGGACGGAGCTGGGCCACCGCCTCCTCGAGACACCGTCTCGTGGTCTCGGTCAGCCGCCGGGCGGTGTCGGAGATCGCTCCGATGGGCACGGTGATGGCCGCATCGCCGTAGAACCCGTCCAGGACGACCCCGCAGTCGATGCTCAGGATGTCGCCCTCGGCAAGGACCACGTCCCTGGAAGGGATCCCGTGCACGATGACGTCGTTGGGCGAGGTGCAGAGCGTCGCGGGGAAGCCGCGGTACCCCTTGAACGCCGGCACGCCGCCGTGGCTCCGGATGTAGTCCTCCGCCAGGCGGTCGAGCTCGAGAGTGCTGACGCCGGGGGCCGCCGCCTCGGCGGCCACGGCGAGAGCCCCATGCACCAGCGCGTTGGCGCGGTGCATGGTCTCGAGCTCGGCGGGGGACTTGAGGACGATCATGGCTGTAACGTCGTCGCCAGTGCCTCGACGATGACACCGGTCACGGTGTCCACGGGCTGGTTGCCATCGACCTCGAGGAGGATCCCGCGCGAGCGGTACAGCTCCTCGAGGGGCTGGGTCTTCTCGTGATAGACGCGGAGGCGTTCGAGCACGACCTCCTCGCGGTCGTCGGGCCGCTGGACGAGCGCGACGCCGCACTCGTCGCAGAGGGTGTCGTTCTTCGGCGGGGCGCTGACCATGTGGTAGACGCGGCCGCACTCGGGGCAAGAACGCCGCCCGGCCATCCGCTCGACGATGACCTCGTCGGGCACCGTGATCAGGATGACCCGCTCGAGCCGCCGACCCAGCTCCCCGAGGATGTCGTCGAGGATCGCCGCCTGCTCCACCGTGCGCGGGTAGCCATCCAGGATGAACCCCCGGGCGCAATCGTCACGATCGAGCCGGTTGAGGATGATCCCCGCCACGAGCTTGTCCGGAACGAGGTCGCCTCGCTCCATGATCTCCTTGGCGCGCTTCCCCAGCGGGGTCCCGTTCCGGACCTCCTCGCGGAGGATGTCGCCGGTGGAGATGTGGGGAATCCCGTACCGCTCGGCCAGGATCTTGGCCTGGGTGCCCTTGCCGGACCCCGGGGGGCCGAGCAGGACGAGGTTCAGCGCACGGAAGGTCGCCGGGCTCATCCACGCCTCCCCCGCAGCCGGCCGCGCCGCATGAACCCGTCGTAGTGGCGCATGACGAGCTGCGACTCGATCTGCTGCACCGTGTCCATGGCGACGCCCACGACGATCAGCAGCGAGGTGCCGCCGAAGAAGAACTTGACGCCGAGACCCTCGGTGAACCACCGGGGCAGGATGGCGTCCAGCGTCGGCCCGATGAACGGGATCGTCGCCACCTTGAAGCCGGCGATCAGGATCTCCGGAAGGATCGCCACGAGCGCCAGGTAGATCGCGCCGACGAAGGTGATCCGCGTCAGGACCCGGTCGATGAACTCCGCGGTGGGCCGGCCAGGACGGATGCCCGGGATGAACCCGCCGTACTTCTGCATGTTCTCCGCCGTGTCTTCGGGGTTGAAGATGATCGACGTGTAGAAGTAGCAGAAGAAGATGATCGAGATGAAGTAGATCAGGTTGTAGAGCGGCTCGCCCCACGCCAGCGCCGCCGTGATCTTCTTGAGCCACGGTTGCTGGATCATCTGTCCGATGGTCTGCGGGAACGACATGATCGACGCCGCAAAGATGACGGGGATCACGCCGCCGGTGTTCAGGCGAAGCGGCAGGTAGGTGCTCTGCCCGCCGTAGACCCGGCGGCCCACCACGCGCTTGGCGTACTGGATCGGGATCCGCCGCTGGGCCCGTTCCATGAAGACGATCGCCGCCACCACCGCCACCATGAACACCACGAGGAGGACCACCGTGATGATGCTCAGCGAACCGGTCCGGACGTCGGTCACGGTGTTCATGATCGCCCGGGGCAGCCCCACCACGATGCCGGCGAAGATGATCAGGGAGATGCCGTTGCCGACACCGCGCTCACTGATCTGCTCGCCCAGCCACATGACGAACGCCGTTCCCGTGGTCAGAGTCAGCACCGTCATCAGGCGGAACCCCCAGCCGGGGCTGGGCACGAGCGGGGCGCCGCCCGGCGCCGTGGTCCGCTCGAGGAAGAACGAGATACCCAGCGACTGGATGACGGAGAGCAGCACCGTGCCGTACCGCGTGTACTGGGTGATCTTCCGACGGCCGAGCTCGCCCTCCTTGGAGAGCTTCTCGAGGTACGGCCAGACCACCGTCAGCAGCTGCAGGATGATCGATGCCGAGATGTACGGCATGATCCCCAGGGCGAACACGGTCATGCGCCCGAGGGCACCGCCCGAGAACAGGTTGAGGAACCCGAGCACCGTGCCCTGGGCGGCCTTGGTGAACTCCGCAATGGCCTGCGGATCCACGCCGGGCGTGGGGATGAACGCCCCGAGCCGGTACACGCCGAGGAGCGCGAACGTGAAGATGATGCGCTTCCTCAGGTCGGGGATCGCGAAGATATTGCGGAAGCTCTCGATCACTGGAGCACCTCACAGGTTCCGCCGGCGACCTCGATCTTCTCCTGGGCCTTCTTCGAGAAGCGGTGTGCCTTCACGGTCAGCTTCTTCCCGAGCTCGCCCTCGGAGAGGACCTTGACGGGACCGCCGTTCTTCTTGACGAGACCGGATGCGGCCATCTCCTCCACGCCCACCGAGGCCCCGTCGTCGAACCGGCCCTCGAGGTCCCGGAGGTTCACGATCTGGTACCGGACCTTGAAGATGTTCGTGAAACCGCGCTTCGGGATCCGGCGAACGAGGGGCATCTGGCCGCCCTCGAACCCGTACCGGCGCGAGTAGCCGCTGCGGGACTTCTGGCCCTTGTGGCCACGCCCGGCGGTCTTGCCGTTGCCCGAGCCCGGCCCACGCCCGACGCGCTTGCGGGGGCGCTTGGCGCCCGGTGCAGGGTGCAGGTCGTTCAGTTCCATCTCACCCCTCCACTTCCTCGACGCGGAGCAGGTAGTCCACCTTGGCCACCATCCCGCGGATGCACGGATCGTCCGGCCGCTCGACCGTCCGTCCGATCTTCCCCAGCCCGAGGCCCTTGAGCACGGCCCGGTGATCCTTCCGGTGGCCGATCCCGCTCCGGACCTGGGTGATCCTCAGCGTCTTCTGCTTCTTCTTCGCGGTCATGACGCATCACCCTCCCCTGCCGCCTCGGCCTCGGCGTCCGCCGCCGGTGCGGCCTCGCCGCTCTCCGCAGCGGGCGCCTCCGGTGCGGCCTCCTCCACCGGCGCCGGAGCGGGCTCGTCGGCCTCCACGGCCTCGAGGCCGCGAAGCGCCCGAACCTGCTTCTCGGTCACCAGCCGGTTCAACGCATCGAAGGTCGCCCGGACGACGTTGAACGGGTTGCGGCTGCCGAGGATCTTGGTCAGCACGTCCTGCACCCCCGCCGACTCCATGACGGCGCGGACGCCGCCGCCGGCGATGACGCCCGTTCCGGGCGACGCGGGCTTGAGCAGGACGCGGGTGGCGCCCCAGCGGCCCCAGATCTCGTGGGGCAGGGTGCCCCCGACCATCGGGACCCGGAGCATGTTGCGCTTGGCCTCCTCCATCGCCTTCTGGATGGCGGGAGGCACCTCGCGCGCCTTGCCCGTGCCGTACCCGACCCGGCCGGCACCGTCTCCGGCGACCACGACGGCCGAGAACGAGAAGTTCTTCCCGCCCTTGACCACCTTGGCCACCCGGTTGATGTGGACGACGCTCTCGACGAACTCGGTCTCTCGTTCGATCATGATGACCCCTAGAACCTCAGGCCCGCTTCACGGGCCGCATCGGCGACCGCCTGGATGACCCCGTGGTACGGGAACCCGCCCCGGTCGAACACGACGGTCTCCACACCCTTCTCCTTCGCACGCTCGGCGATGGTCCGGCCCACGAGCGCGGCGGCCTCCTTGTTGCCCTTCGAGGCCAGCTCGCCGGCGAGCCCCTTCTCGACGGTGGACGCCGAGGCGAGGGTGACCCCCTTCTCGTCGTCCACGAGCTGGGCGTACACGTGCCGGAGGCTGCGGTACACCGCGAGACGGGGACGGCCGGCGTCGCCGCGCACCGTATGGCGGTAGCGGCGCTTGATCCTCTCGCGACGCTGCTTGCGGTCTCTCGTGCGGCTCATGCTTTGACTCCCTGCTTCCCGGCCTTGATCCGGATGTACTCCCCGGCGTACCGGACGCCCTTGCCCTTGTACGGCTCGGGGGGCCTGAGTCTCCGGATCTCGGCGGCGACCTGACCGACCTTCTGCCGATCGATTCCCGTCACGGCCAGCTTGTTGGCCTTGCCGTCCACCTCGATGTCGATCCCCTCGGGGATGGGGTACTCGATGGGGTGGGAGTAGCCGAGGTTGAACACGACGGCGTTCCCCTTCTTCTCCGCCCGGTACCCGATCCCGATGATCTCGAGCTCCTTCTTCCATCCCTCGGAGACCCCGGTGACCGCGTTGGCGATCAGCGCCCGGTTGAGGCCGTGGTACGCCCGCGTCTGGCGCTCCTCGTTGGCGCGCTCCAGCGTCAGCGTACCGTCCTCGACCGACGCCGTGATCCCCGGCATCAGGTTGACCAGGAGGTTCCCCTTGGGGCCCTTGACCTGGACCACGCCGTTTCCGACGTGGATCTCCACGCCCTTGGGCAGCGGAATGGGCTTTCTTCCGATTCGGGACATGGCGCCCTCCCTACCAGACCTCGCAGAGGACCTCGCCCCCTGCGCCCAGGCGACGAGCCTGCTCGTCGGTCAGGATGCCCCGGTTCGTCGAGACGATGGCGACACCGAGGCCGTTGAGAACCTTCGGGAGATCCTCCACGCCCCGGTAGACCCGCCGTCCCGGACGGGACACCCGCTTCAGACCGTGGATCACGGGCTCGCCGTCGTCGGAGTACTTCAGGTAGACGCGGATGACGCCCTGCGGACCCTCGTCGATCAGCTTGAAGGTACGGATGTACCCCTCCTGCTTGAGGATCTTGGCGATCTCGAGCTTCATCTTCGACGCCGGGATGTCCGTCCGGTCGTGCCGCACCATCGTGGCGTTCCGGATCCGCGTCAGCATGTCGGCAATGGGGTCGGTCATGCTCATGGCCAGCTCCTCACCAGCTCGACTTGGTCACGCCCGGGAGGTACCCCTCCAGGGCGAGCTTCCGGAAGCAGACGCGGCACAGCTGGAACTTCCGCATGTACCCGCGGGGCCTGCCGCACAGGCGGCAGCGGTTCCTCTGCCGAACCTTGAACTTCGGCTTCCTCATGGACTTTGCGATCAAGGCCTTGCGTGCCACTGTTCCTCCTATCGCTGCGCGAACGGCATGCCGAGCCCGGCGAGAAGGGCCCGTGCCTGGTCGTCGGTCGGCGCCGTGGTGGTCACGGTGATGTTCATCCCCATGGTCCCCTCGACCTTCTGGTAGTCCACCTCGGGGAAGATCAGGATGTCCCTGACGCCGAGCGTGTAGTTCCCCCGCCCGTCGAACGCCTTCGGGCTGATCCCGCGGAAGTCGCGGACCCGAGGCAGCGCAATGCTGATCAGGCGGTCGAGGAACTCGTACATTCTCACACGCCTCAGCGTCACCATCGCGCCCACGGGCATCCCCTCGCGGATCTTGAACGCCGCGATCGACTTCCGGGCCTTCCGGACCACGGGCTTCTGGCCGGTGATATTGGCCAGCTGCTCCATCGCCGTGTCCAGCAACTTCGCGTTCTTGGCCGCCTCGCCGACCCCGATGTTGCACGTGATCTTGGTGATCCGCGGCACCATCATGGGGTTGGTGAGGTCGAACTCCTTCTGGAGCTGGCCGAAGACCTCTTTCCTGTACTTCTCCAACAAGCGCGCCATCGTCCCTCCTAACGGTCGAGAATCGCGCCGTCGACCTTCGCCACCCGAACCTTGCGGCCGTCGTCCAGAACCTGGTAGCCGACGCGTGAGGGCCGGCCGCTCTCGGGTGAGATCACGAGCAGATTCGAGACGTGGATCGGGGCCTCACGCTCCACGATCCCGCCCTGGATGTTCTTCGACGGGTTGGGGCGGGTGTGCCGCTTGATGAAGTTCACACCCTCCACGACCACCCGCTGCCGCTCGGCGTCGACGCGCAACACGCGCCCCCGCTTCCCGCGGTCCTTGCCGGCGATCACCAGCACCTCGTCGCCCTTCTTGATCTTGAGCTTCGGCATGGCGTCCTCCTAGATGACCTCGGGCGCCAGCGAGACGATCTTCATGAACCGCTTCTCGCGCAGCTCCCTGGCGACGGGCCCGAAGACGCGGGTCCCGACCGGCTCCTTCTGGGCGTTGATGACCACCGCCGCGTTCTCGTCGAACCTGATGTAGGAGCCGTCCGGACGGCGGGTCCTGGCCCTCGTCCTGACGATGACGGCCTTGACCACCGTGCCCTTGCGCAGCTCGGAGTCCGGGACCGCCTCACGGACGGAGCAGACGACGATGTCGCCGAGCCCTGCGTACCGGGGCGCCGCGGATCCGCCGAGGGCGCGGATCACCTTGAGCTTCCGGGCGCCGGAGTTGTCCGCCACCTTGAGCATGGTCTCCATCTGGATCATGGCTGCCCCCCTACTTCGCCCGCTCGACGATCCGGCGGACGCGCCACCGCTTCCGCCTGGAAAGCGGCCGGCACTCCTCGATCAGCACGCGGTCGCCGACGTTGCAGGCGTTCTCCTCGTCGTGGGCCATGAACTTGGACGTCCGGCGGACGAACCGCTGGTACAGCGGGTGGATGACGAAGCTCTCCACCTTGACCACCACGGACTTGTCCGGGGCGTTCGAGGTCACCACGCCGACCCGCGTCGCCTTCCTGCTGGTGGAACCGTTCTCGCTCATCTCGCGCTCCTCCGCCGCTCGTTCAACACGGTCAGGACGCGGGCCCTGTCGCGGCGCACCTCGCGCAGCTTGACCGGGTTCTCGATCTGGCCCGTGGACTTCTGGAACCGCAGCTTGAACAGCTGCTCCTCGAGGTCGTGGAGCTGACGCTCCAGCTCCTCGTCCGACTGCTCACGAAGCTTGCTTGCCTTGATCATACCGACTCACTCCTGGTGATGAACCGAACCTTGATGGGGAGCTTGTGGGCCGCGAGCCGCATGGCCTCGCGGGCGATCGGCTCCGGCACGCCCTCCATCTCGTAGAGGATCCGGGCCGGCTTGACCACGGCAACCCACTGCTCCGGGTTCCCCTTGCCCTTGCCCATCCGGGTCTCGAGCGGCTTCTTCGTGACGGGCTTGTCGGGGAAGATCCGGATCCAGATCTTGCCGCCGCGCTTGACGTGGCGGGTCATGGCCACACGGGCCGCCTCGATCTGCCGCGCCGTGATCCAGCCGTCCTCCAGCGCCTGCAGGGCGTAGTCCCCGAAGGCGATGGTGGAGCCGCGCATCGCCTTGCCGCGCCGGCGTCCCCGCTGCTGCTTCCTGTACTTGACCTTTTTCGGCATCAACATGGCGATTCCCCCTTACAGATGGCGCCGGAAACTGCGGGCGCGGTGCCGCTCGCCGCGGTACACCCAGACCTTGATCCCGATGACGCCGTAGGTCGTGAACGCCTCGGCGAAGCCGTAGTCGATATCGGCCTTCAGGGTGTGGAGCGGCAGGCGGCCGGCCTGGTACCACTCGGACCGGGCGATCTCAGCTCCGTTGAGCCGGCCCGCAACGCGAATCTTGACACCCTGGGCGCCAAAACGCAAGGCGTTCTCCTGGGCCCGGCGCATGGCGCGGCGGAACGCGATCCGGCGCTCGAGCTGGCGCGCCACGTTCTCGGCGATGAGCTGGGCATCGATCTCGGGCCGCTGGATCTCCTGGATGTTGATGTGGATGTCCTGCCCGTACCGCTTCATCAGGTCGTCGCGCAGCTTGTCCACCTCGGCGCCCTTGCGGCCGATGATGATGCCGGGACGCCCCGAGAAGATGTTGACGCGGAGCTTGCTCGCCGTGCGCTCGATATCGATCTCGCTGACCGCGGCGTTGGCGAGACGCTGCTTGAGCTCACGCCGCAGCTGCAGGTCCTCGTGCAGGAGGTCGGCGTAGCCCTTCTTCTCGGCGTACCAGCGCGAGCGCCAGGTCTTGTTGTACCCGAGCCGGAACCCGTACGGGTGCGTCTTCTGTCCCACTGCTGCCTCCTTACCCTTCCCTGACTGCGAGATCGACGGTGATGTGGCACATCCTCTTGAGGATCCGGTGCCAGCGCACCCACTTGGACGCCGGGCGTCCGCGCTTGAGCCGCGGCCCCTCGTCCACCACGATCCGCTCCACGTACACCCGGCCCCGGTCGACGCCCGGAAGTTTCTGTTCCAGGTTCGCCATGGCGGAGTGGATCAGCTTCTCCAGGTCCCGGGCGGCGTACTTGTTCGTCAGCTGCAGGGTCCGGATCGCGCCGTCCACCTGCTGGCCCCGGACCAGGTCTGCCACGGGACGGACCTTGCTCGGCGAGGCCCGGTAGAACCGCAAACGTGCTCGTGCGTCCATCGCTGCCTCCCTACCTCGCGCCCTTTTCCTTCTTGCCGCCGTGGCCGCGGAAGGTCCGGGTCAGGGCGAACTCACCCAGCTTGTGCCCCACCATGTTCTCGGTGATGTACACCGGAACGAACTTGCGGCCGTTGTGGACGGCGATGGTGTGACCCACCATCGTCGGCACGATGGTGGACCGGCGCGACCAGGTCTTGATCACCTGCTTGCGGCCGGACTCGTTCATTGCATCCACCTTCTTGAGGAGGTGGTCGTCGACGAACGGACCCTTGCGAATCGAACGTGCCATCTTGAAGCCCCTTACTTCCGCCGCGACACGATCAGCCGATCGGACGCCTTCTTCTTCCGGGTCTTGTACCCCTTGGTGGGCCAGCCCCACGGAGACACCGGGTGACGGCCCTTGTTCCGGCCCTCGCCACCGCCGTGCGGGTGGTCCACCGGGTTCATCGCCGTGCCTCGGGTCTGGGGACGGACCCCCAGCCAGCGCGAGCGGCCCGCCTTGCCGATGGAGATGTTCGAGTGCTCCACGTTGCCCACCTGGCCGATGGTGGCCATGCAGGTGGAGAGCACCATCCGCATCTCGCCCGACGGCAGACGGAGGGTCGTGTACTTGCCCTCCTTCGCCATGATCTGCGCCGCCGTCCCGGCCGAGCGGACCATCTGGCCGCCCTTGCCCGGCTTGAGCTCGACGTTGTGCACCATGGTGCCGAGGGGGATGTTGGCCAGCGGCATGGCGTTGCCGGGCCGCACCTCGACCTTGTCCCCGGAGACCACGGTGTCACCGACGTGCAACCCGTTGGGCGCCAAGATGTACCGCTTCTCGCCGTCGGCGTAGTGCAGCAGCGCGATGAACGCCGTCCGGTTCGGGTCGTACTCGATGGTGGCGACCTTCGCCGGCACGCCGGGCTTGTTGCGCTTGAAGTCGATGATCCGGTAACGCCGCTTGTGGCCGCGCCCACGGTGCCGCGAGGTGATGTGCCCCTCGGCGTTCCGGCCCGAGGAGCGCTTCTTGCCCTCGGTCAGCGGCTTGTACGGCCTGTCCGTCGTCAGCTCGGCGAAGTCGAGCGTCG
>Ga0256835_1000769_pt1 | contig 21354 bp, 17 predicted proteins | sample PIR30metaG_FD_185972 | JGI IMG/M metagenome (GOLD analysis project Ga0256835, IMG submission 185972) | Hydrothermal vent microbial communities from East Pacific Rise, Pacific Ocean - PIR-30 | ecosystem: Environmental > Aquatic > Marine > Hydrothermal vents | place: Pacific Ocean: East Pacific...
CAGGGCAATCACAAGTAACCTTGGAATGGTTGAATCCTTGGCTTTTAATGGATTGCCCGCCCCGGCGCGTCAAGCTACTTGCGATTCCCCTGACCAGGGGAAGCCCCGCCCAAATCGCAGTTGCCGCCGCGGCGTCCGTCGGGCACTTAAGTCTTGACAGGAAATTCCGAAAAATATAGTTAGTGTCACTAATAATTTGCACATTGAATAATTAGACTCATTTTGTAAACAGGGAGCCTTTTTCCATGCCCAACCAGGACGTCATCGAGCAGGCGCGCTACATTTTCAGGACCGGCAAGCTGATCCGCGACCGCATCTTCCGCATCCACACCCGCCTGCTGGCCCAGGACGCCAGCCGCGGAAAGTACCGCGAACTCTCCATGCCCCAGGTGCACGCCATCATGGTGGCCCGCGACCGCGGCCAGGCCACCATCACCGAGATCGCCGGCGTGCTGGGCGTTTCGCTGCCCTCGGCGTCGGCCATGGTGGACCGCCTGGTGGAAAAGGGAATCCTGGTGCGCCGCCATGACCGCCGCGACCGGCGCCGCGTGCTGGTGTCGGTCGCGCCCCAGGCGGTGCGCGAGATCGAGAAGATCAACGACACCATCCTGCAGTCTTTTGTCGACCTGGTGGAGAAGATCGGTCCGGAAACCACGGCCCAGTGGTGCGAGGTGCTGCGCCGCGTCAACCAGGTGCTGGAACAGGAGCCGCCCCACCCCCAGACGTCCACAGCTGCCGGAGGAACGAGCCGTGAGTGACCGCAAACCCGCCGTTAACCTGCTGATTCGCATCGTCATCTGCGCCGCCGTGCTGCTGGTCGGGATCGTGGGCATGAAGGTGCTCACCAGTTTCAAGAAACCGCCCGCCGAGAGCCGCAAGACCGAGCCCGCCCTGCGGGTCACGGTGACCACCGTGCAGCCCATGGACTTCGCGGTCAGCATCACAGGATACGGCGACGTGCGCACTGTCGAGTTTGCGCCGCTTTCGGCCGAGGTGGCCGGCAGGATCGAGGCGGTCCACCGGCGGCTGCACGTGGGCGCGACCATCGCCAGGGGAGAGGCGCTGATTCGCATTGACCCCGCCAACTACGAGGCGGCGCTGCGCCAGGCCCAGGCCAGCGCCGACCAGCTGCGCCAGCGCATCCGGCGGCTCCGGGAGCAGTCGCTCATCGACGCCCGACGGCTCAAGACCCTGCAGCGCAGCGTCGAACTGGCCCGCGGCGAGTTCGAACGCCGCCGACGGCTCTACGAGCGCGACAAGGTCGGCAGCCGCAGCGCGGTGGACACCGCCGAGCAGAGCTACAACACGGCCCGTGACCGGGCCGACCAGGTGGCCGAAAACGTGAAGCTCTATCCGCTGCAGATCGCCGAGACCGAAGGCGCCCTGCGGGCGGCCGAGGCGGCCCTTTCCCTGGCGCAAAAAAACCTGAAGCGCTGCGTGGTGCGGGCACCCTTCAACGGGCGCATCAAGAAAAAATCTGTCGAACCGGGGCAGTATGTCACCCCCGGAAAACCCTTGGTGACCCTGGCCAACGACGCGCTGCTGGAGATCCAGGTGCCGCTCAACAGCCGTGACGCCCGCCGGTTCCTGCGCTTCGAATCCCGGCCGAGCGACGACCCGGGCGCCTGGTTCAACCGGCTGCAGCCCGTGGACTGCCGCATCCGCTGGACCGAAGACCCCGGCGAACACGTCTGGCGAGGGCGCCTGGACCGCGTGGTGCGCTTCGACGACAAGACCCGCACGCTGGTGGTGGCGGTGCGCATCAGCGGGCGCGACGCCCGCGGCAGCCTGCCGCGGGGGTTGCCGCTGGTGGAGGGCATGTTCTGCTCGGTGGAGATTCCAGGCAGGGTCCTGCCGGGCGTTTTTTCGCTGCCGCGCTGGGCGGTGACCTTCCAGAACACGGTCTACGTCGCCGAGAAGGGGCGACTGAAAACGGTGCCGGTCAAGGTGGCGCGCATCCAGGGGGACCGGGCCTACGTCTCCGATGGCCTGTCTCCCGGGCAGCAGGTCATCACCACGCGCCTGATCAACCCCCTGGAGAACAGCCTGCTGCAGGTCGTCGCGGAAAAGGCCGGCGGAGAGGCTTCATGAAGCGCATCATCGCCGCCTTCACGCGCAACACGGTGTTCGCCAACATCGTACTGGTGCTGTTTTTCCTGGCCGGGTACATGGGCGTGCGCAACATCATCAAGGAGACCTTCCCCGAGTTCTCCCTGGACATGATCGCCATCACCGTGCCGTACCCCGGCGCCGACCCCGAGGAGGTCGAGGAGAGCATCAGCCGCAAGATCGAGGACGTGCTCGAGGGTCTCGAGGGCGTCAAGCAGTACACCACGCGCTCCATGGAAAACGAGGGCACGGCCAACGTCGAGGTCAAGAAGGGCTATGACGTGCAGGACGTGCTGGAGCGCATCCGCAGCAAGGTCAACGCCATCTCGACTTTCCCGGTGGACGCCGAGCGGCCCATCATCACCGAGGTCATCCTGCGCGACACCGTCATGGTCGTGGACCTGTCGGCCGACATGGACGAGCGCCGTCTCAAGGAGTGGGTGGAAAGGGTCAAAGAGCGCGTGCAGGACCTGCCCGGCATCTCGCGGGTGTCGGTCTTCGGCGCCCGTGACTACGAGATCTCCATCGAGCTTTCCGAAGAGCGGCTGCTGCAGTACGGGTTGACCATCGGAAAGGTGGCCGAGGCCATCCGCCGCAGCAACCTCAACCTGGCCGGCGGCACCCTGCGCACACGCGGCGAGGAGATCCGCGTGCGCACCGTGGGGCGCCGCTACACGGGCAAACAGTTCGCCGGCATCGTGGTGCTGGCCGGCCCCGGCGGGGATCTGGTAACCCTGGACCAGCTGGCCACCATCCGCGACGGCTTCACCGAAGATCCCATCCGGGCCACGGTGGACGGCAAGCGTTCCATGCTGCTGCTGGTGACCAAGACCCACGAAGAAGACGCCCTGGCCATTTCGCGCACCGTCACCGGCTTCATCCGCGACCTGCAGGCGCGGCTGCCCGCCGGCGCCGTGGCCCGCATCCTGTATGACAGCACCGACATGCTGCGCGCGCGCATCAACCTGCTGGTCAAGAACGGGGCCATCGGCATCGCCCTGGTGTTCCTGCTGTTGTGGATTTTTCTGGACCTGCGCCTGAGCTTCTGGGTGGGACTGGGCGTGCCGGTGTCCCTGGCCGGCGCCATGGGCATCCTGTGGGGCATGGGCGGCACCATCAACATGATCTCGCTTTTCGGCATGATCATGGTGCTGGGCATCCTGGTGGACGACGCCATCGTGGTGGGCGAGAGCATTTACGTACACCGCAAGCGGGGGGAGCCGCCCTTTGCGGCCGCCGTGGAGGGCACCGCCGAGGTGGCCATGCCGGTGGTGGCGGCGGTGACCACCACCATCGTGGCCTTCCTGCCGCTGTACTTCATCGGCGGCATCATGGGAAAGTTTATCGCCATCCTGCCCATAGTGGTGATCGGCGCCCTGGTGATCTCTTTGGTGGAGTCGCTGGTGCTGCTGCCGGCGCACCTGAGCCACCTGCCGGATCTCAACCACCGCGGCGAGCGGCACCGTTCGGCCTGGCGGCGGGGCGTGGACCGCTTCCACCACATGACCAGCAGCGGACTGGAGTGGATTGTCAACCGCATCTACGAGCCGTTCCTGCGAAAGGCCCTGTTCTGGCGCTATATCTCTTTTTTCACGGCCATGGCCGTGCTGATGCTGACGTTGGGACTGGTGCGCGGCGGGTTTTCCAAGTTCGAGGTCTTTCCCGAGATGGACGGCTTCGTGGTCACGGCGCACGTGGAGTTTCCCAACGGCACCCCGCCGCGGGTCACGCAACGGGCCGTCGAGCAGGTAGAGGCCGCCCTGGTGCGCCTGAACGGGCGCCTGAGGACCCTCAGCGGCGACCCCATGCTGCGCCACCGCCTGACGCTGGTGGGCCAGACCCTGGAGCAGATGCCCCGCACGGGCCCCAACGTGGGCAGTGTGCAGGCCTTTCTGCTGCCTTCAGAAAAGCGCGGCATCCACTCCAAGGACATCCTGGTGGCCTGGGAAAAGGAGGTCGGTCCCATTGCCGGGATCAAGTCCCTGACCTTTGAGGAAATGGAGGCCGGGCCTCCCGGCGCCCCCATCGAGATCTGGCTGCAGGGCCACGAGATGCCCGAGATCCTTTCGGCCGCCGACGAGCTGATGAAGAAACTGGCCCAGTTCGACGGCGTCTACCAGATCCGCTCGGACTTCTCGCCGGGAAAGAACGAGCTGCGCCTGCGCCTCAAGCCCGAGGCGCGCACCCTGGGGCTGACGGTCAGCGACCTGGCCCGCCAGATCCACTCCGGCTATTACGGCAACGAGGCCCTGCGCCTGCAGCGCGGTCGCGACGACATCCGCGTCAAGGTGCGCTACACCGAAGCCGAGCGGCGCCAGCTCTCGGAGCTCGAGCAGGTGCGCATCCGCACCCCCGACGGCCGCGAGGTGCCGCTCATATCGGTGGCGGACTTCTCCTTCGGACCCGGCTACGCCACCATCACGCGCACCGACGGCATGCGCCGCGTGGCCGTCAGCGCCGACGTGGACACCAACCGGGCCAACGCCAACGAAATATTCGCCGAGCTGTCGGCCCACTACTTTCCCGAGATGCGTCGGCGGTACCCCGGCCTGAAGGTTTCCACCCAGGGCGAGAAAAAAAAGATGCGCGAGTCCTTTGACAGCCTGTACATCGGCTACCCGATGGCGCTGCTGGGAATCTTCATTATCATGGCCACCATGTTCCGGTCCTACGCGCAGCCTTTCATCATCATGTTCACCATCCCCTTCGGCATCATCGGCGCCATTTTCGGGCACCTGCTGCTGGGCTACGACCTGTCGCTGATGAGCGTCTTCGGCATCGTGGCGCTCACCGGGGTGGTGGTCAACGACGCCATCGTGCTCATCGAGCGCATCAACGAGAACCTGGCCGAGGGCATTCCCTTTTTCTACGCCATCCGCCAGGGCGGGGCGCGCCGCTTTCGGGCCATCATCCTGACCACCATCACCACCGTGGGCGGACTGGCCCCGCTGATCATGGAAACCGACATGCAGGCGCGCTTCCTGATCCCCATGGCCATCTCCATGGCCGCCGGGGTGGCCTTCGCCACCGTCCTGACGCTGGTGCTGATTCCCAGCCTGCTGGTGATATTAAACGATTTGCGCTGCGTCTTTTTCCGGGTTAAAAGGGGGCACTGGCCCGAAAGCCGCGAGCAGGTGGAGCCGGCCAGCCGCCGGCGCGACGCGGCCCGGACCATGGCGCCGCCGACGCAAGGGGCCCCGGACCCGCACGGACAGCCACAGGCCGCCCCCTGAGTGCCGGCGGGTGACGGGGGCAGACGACGGACGGGATGTTTTTCGATACCTCAAGGAGTGTTCCATGCGAAGATGGTTTTCAAGAGCCGGTTTGATCCCGGGCCTGCTGCTGCTGAGCGCCGTGACGGTTGGCGCCGGCCAGGCGCAGCCCGCGGCCTCCTCTCCATCGTCCCAGGCAACGCACGCGCTGCAGAAGCTGCGCCAAGTCAAAACGCTGGACCTCCAGACGGCCGAGCGGATCGCGGCCGCGGGCAACCCCTCCATCGCCGCTGCAGAGGCGCGGGTGATGCAGGCCCGTGCCCGTGTGAAAGAGGCCCGGGCCGCCTACTGGCCGCGACTGGACCTTTCGGCCTCCGCCACGCGCACCGACCTGGCCGACAATCTCCTCAGCCAGCCGCTGCACCCCGGCAGCGGTTTGATCTCTTTTGAGGATCCCCAAACCACCTACCTCGCGTCCCTGGCGGCCACCTGGCGGGTTTTCGACGGCTTTGCGCGCAAGTTTTCCAACGCCGCCGCGCGCTATGCCGAGCAGGGCAGCGTCGAGGCGCTCAACGACGCCCGGCGTCTGCTGATGTCGGCCGTGGGCCTGAGCTACTACAGCGCGCTGCTGGCCCGCGCCAACATCTCCATCGCCCTGGCCGACGAGGCCTTCAACCGGCGGCAGGTGGAAGACTCCCAGGCGCGCTTCAAGGCCGGCACCGGCACGTTGAGCGATGTGCTCAACTTCAAGGTGCAGATCAACGCCACGCGCAATATCCGCCTGCGGGAGGAAAAGTCGTACAAGGCGGCCCTGTACGGCCTGGCGGCCCTGATGGGAATCCCGGAAGCCAATTTCCCCCGGCAAGTCAAGCTGGCGCGCCTGAAGGATGAAACGCCGCGGGAAATGGCCACGCCCGAGGAGGAGGCGCTGATCGCCTACGCTTACGCGCACCGGCCCGATATCCTGCGCACCGAGTTCGCCGTGAAGGAGGCCGAGTCGTCGCAGAAGGTCGCCCGGGCGGAGTACTTTCCCTGGTTGGACGTGCGCGGCTCACTGGACGGGCAGCGTTACGACAGCGCCTGGTTCGAGAGCAACGATTTCGGCAACAGCATCGGCGTCCAGATGACCTACAACCTCTTCGCCGGCGGGGCGACGCGCGCCAGGGTGTGGAAGGCCCGTAGCCGCCAGCTGGAATCCGAGAAACAACTGGAGGATTTGAAAAACCGCGTGGCCGGCGATATCCGCAAAGCCGTGGCCGAGCTGAGAATGGCGCAGGAGCAGCTGAGCCTGCAGCGCTCCAACACGGCCCTGGTGGAGCAGAACCGCAACCTCACCGAAAAGGAATACCAGGCCGGCCAGGTGTCGCTGGTGCGCCTCAACGAAGCCCAGCGCAATCTTTCCGCCGCCCGGGCGCGCCTGGCCCTGGCGCTGGTTTCCATGCGCCTGGCCTGGCACAACCTGGAGGTGGAAACCGGCCGCGTACTGGTCACTTACCAGACCGGGAAAACGCCCTGAGAAGAGGCCGTTGCGCCGATCAGCGTGCCAGTTCAAACAGGGGCATCTCACGGCAGCGCTGGTATCCGGCGTCGAGCACTACTTGATCACCCGGATCTTGTGGGTGTCGCGCAGCTTGAGCCACAGCTGGCGCAGAATGAAGTCCACAGCCATGTCCGGGCTCAGGCGGGGGTTTTTGGACAGGAAACGGCAGGAAGCCATCAGGCGCGGGTTGCCGTACCATAAGCCGAAGTGGTTGGTGATGTACTCGCCCAATGGAACCCGCAGCGTGCCCAGCTCGGTCTCGGCCATGTTGGCGATGCGCGTGCGCTCCTGCAGGGAGAGTTTTTCGGCCAGGCAGTTGACCGCCTGCTGAACGTTCTGGGGGGCTTCTTCCCCGGCCGGTTCACTCGGCAGGTTGAGTCCCTTGTCGGCGGCCAGGTTAAGGAAGTAGACGCTTTCGATGACCTGCAGCGTGTCCTCGTAGATGGCGGCGTCGCTGCTGGCGCGCGGGCCGGCTACGTTGAGTACGCGGATATCGTTTTCACTCAGCCACTGGCTGATCTTCAGGGCCGCCTGGAACTTGGGGGTCATGGACAGGTCCATGTGAAGACAGGGGCGCCCGTGCTTGGCGGCCAGCCGCAGGGTCAGGGCCGATCCGCCCCTGAGTCGTCCGTGGGAGAGGATCAGGGTGCCGTCCGAGTCGATGACATTGCGCTCGGTGCGCGCCGCATAGCTGACGGTCTTCATCTCGGTCAGCCGGTACTCTTCGGGCAGCGGCCCGGATTCGGTCTTGCGCCCCTTGGGGATCCACCCGCCGTGGGGGATGCCGAGCTTGATGGCCGCATCCAGGGCGCCGCGGTCGGCGCCGGTCTGTCCGCCTGAAATGATCTTGGTGAGCATTTTCTACTAGTTGTCTCTCCCCATTATCGGCTGCCGGCGGGTGCTCATCGAACCCAGGAAAGCAGCGCCGTTCCCAGGATCAGCGAAACGATGCCCAGCAGGCGGTGCGCCTGGTCGGTCAGTTCGTCGAGGTACCAGCGCCGGCTCTTTTCGAACACGCCGGCCGGATTGAGGTACAGCAGCACGGCCTTGGCGATGGCCAGCACCCCGATCACGGCCACCACCGCCGGCACGCGACTGGCGGAAGCCGCAAGTAGCAGCAGCAGTCCCCCGACACCGGTGGCCGCTTCCAGGAGCCGGCGGTCAGTGTTTTCCAGCAGCCTGCGCATCAGCGCTCTCCAGCGCTCCGTGTACAGGATGCCATAGGCACCGGCGGCGATCCAGAGGACGCTGGCGGCGTAGAGAATCCATGTCATGTCCCGATCTCTCCCCCGAATGAGGTAACCCGGAAATGCCACTCACCAGAATGGCATGGGATGCATTTAAAATCAAGGGTTTTGGTTGTTTCGCCGGCAATGCGGTTGCATTTGGCGTCGAAGTGGGGTATGTTGATAGAAAACCACGAGCGGTAAACTGCGGCAGGCCGGGAGGGCGGCCTTTCCGCGGGCGTGCCCCAAAAGAGACGGGCGCGCTTTTTTTTATTTTTCAACCCCTTCCATTATCGTTACCTTTCAACCAGGGAGAACGTCATGAACATTGATCTGAAAATGGACGAAAAAACCATGTACCGCGAGGAAAACTACACCGACATGAAAGTCGGCGCCATCCGCAGGCTCGTGCCGGTTACCGCTGACGGCGAGGACGACGACAGCCGCACCCCCATCTTCATGGGGCAGACCCAGCTGATGTCGCCGGAAGGTCCCCTGCCGGTCAACTGCATGATCGAGGCCGCGACACTGGCCGAGGCCATCGCCAAGTTTCCCGAGGCCGTCAACCAGGAAGTGGAGAACATCGTCGCCGCGGCCCAGAAGTCCCAGCAGCAGGATTCCTCGCGCATCATCGTCCCCGGACAGGAACTGCAGTAAGCTTGTCCCCATCCGCAGCACCTGCACCACGGGAAGCCGCCACTGTCATCCTGGTGCGCCAGGGTGACGGTGCGCCGCAGGTCTACCTTCTCCGCAGAAGTGCCCGCAGCGCATACATGGCCGGGTTCTACGTCTTTCCCGGCGGTGTGCTAGACGACCGCGACCGGGAAGCCTTCTGGCTGCGGCATCTGGATGCCGACCCCGCTGCACTGGCAGAGCGCTTCGGCGCCGAGCTGTCGCCCCGGCAGCTCGCCGGCTACTGCGTGGCCGCCATTCGTGAAACTTTCGAGGAAGCCGGCGTCCTGCTGGCATCCTGCCCTGCTGGTGGCGCGGACGTTCTGCCGGCGGTTTACGACCATCGCCTGGCGGGCGGCCTGCCAGACGACTGGCTGAAGCGCCGGGTCGTTGACGAGGGCTGTGTGCTTCGGTCTTCGGCGCTCTTTGCCTGGTCCCACTGGGTCACTCCCGAAGGCCTGCCGCGCCGATACGACACCCGCTTTTTCCTGGCCGAACGGCCTCCCGGCCAGGACTGCCGGCCGGACGGGCGTGAAACCACCCGCGGCCTCTGGATGACGCCGGCCGAGGCGCTGTCCGCCAACCAGAGCGGGGAGATCCCCCTGAGCCCGCCCAACCTGGTCACCCTGCAGCAGATGCTGCCTTTCCGGTCCGTGGAGAGCCTCCAGGAAGAAGCACTCCGCCGGCAATGGGGCCCGACCCTGATGCCGCGCATGCTCTTTCTGGAAGAAGGCACCGTCATCCTGGAGCCCTGGGACCCGCAGTTTCACGAAAAAGCGCTTCGCCTCGATCCCGATATCCTCAAGGCGTCTTTCCTGCCCGCGGGACGGCCCTTTTCACGCCTGTTTTTTTACGAGGGACGCTGGCGGCCGGTGGCCGCCGGGTAGCCTCAGCCTCTGGAGGCTTCCCGCTTGGGGGAATCCGGCTCATGGCCCGTTCGGAGAGCGCCAGGATGGTCAGCGAGGGGTTGACCCCGGGGTTGGCCGAGATCATGGACCCGTCGCAGACATACATGTTGCGGTAGCCGAAGACGCGGTTTTGGGCGTCGATGACGCCCTCGTCGGCATTTTCCCCCATCACCGCGCCGCCCAGCAGGTGCGCCGTGGTGGGGATGCCCGCCAGGGTTTCGGTCAGCAGTACCATGGGCGTGCCGTCCACGATAGCGGCGTAGCGCCGGGCCAGGTCCAGTGCTTCGGGAATAAAGGGCGTGGGGGCGCCGCCGCTCTGCAGGCGTGAAGAAAGGCCAAGGCGGCCCAGAGACAATTTCAGCCGGCTGTCGATGGCCCGCATGAACAGCAATATCTGGGTTCTTTCGGCGAAGTTTTTCACCGTGAAGGCCCTGAGATTGCGGGCCGGCCGGCGCGCCAGGTCGGCTGCGATGGCGCGCAGCCGCTGCGCCGTGGTCTGGCCGGCCGCCATGGGCACCATCAGGGTGCGCCAGAACCCTGATCCCGAACCGTAGCGGACGGGCTCCAGGTGGGTGTGCGCGTCGGTGTTCAGGATGGAGCCGATGGCCACGCCTTCGGAAAAATCCACCTTGCTGCGCGGCGTGACCACGCCGATGAGGCACTCGGAATTGGTGCGAATGTCGGCGCCTACCCGGTCCGAAAGCGCCGGCAGCGAGCTTTTTTTCAGTTTCAGCAGCAGTTCCACCGTGCCCAGCACCCCGCCGGAAAACACTACGCCCCGGCACGTGAGCCGCGATTCCTTCTTTTTCCCCGACAGGCTGCGCCGCCAGGTGATCCGGTAGCCGTCTGCGCCGTCCGGCCGCCCCAGGGGTGCCACGTCGACCACCTCGGCCTGCGCCTGGATGCGCGCACCCCGCCGGCGGGCCAGATAGAGGTAGTTCTTGTCCAGGCTGTTCTTGGCGTTGTAGCGGCAGCCGGTCATGCAGGCGCCGCAGAAGTTGCAGCCGCTGCGGGGCGGCCCCTGTCCGCCGAAATAGGGGTCGGGCACCTCCACCTCCGGCGCTCCGAAGTAAACCGCCACGTCGGTGGGCCGAAAGTGCTCTTCCCGGCCCAGTTGCCGTGCCAGGGTTTTGAGCGCCAGGTCGCCGGCCGCCAGGTGCGGGTTGGCCACCGTGCCCATCATGCGCCGGGCCCGACCGTAGAAGGGCACCAGCTCTTTTTGCCAGTCGGCCAGGTGGGCCCAGGAGGGAGCCTGGAAGAACGGGCTGTTCGGCACCGGCAGGGTGTTGGCATAGACCAGGGAGCCGCCGCCCACGCCCACGCCGGTCAGCGCCGTGATGTGGCGAAAAAAAGACAGCTGAAAAAAACCGGAAAAGTGCAGCGCCGGCAGCCACAGCCATTTCTTCAGGTTCCAGTTGGTGCGCGGAAAATCCGCTGCGCTTTTCCACAGGCCCTTTTCCAGCACCAGCACGCGGTAGCCCTTTTCGGCCAGCCGCAGGGCGGCCGCCGACCCGCCGAAGCCGGAGCCGATGATCACGAAATCATGGTCCCACCGACTGCCGTCAAAAGACGGCGTGTGGTTGCCCGCCGGTTGTTCCGATCCCATGGACGCTCCTGTCCGGAAAGGTTCCTGATTTGCCATGGTCTCATCAGACAACAAGGCATTCGACAAGTCAACCGGTTCAAAAAACGACCCGGATAATCGCAGGTAGCTGGCGGCATGCCTGCAGCAATGATCCGATATTCGAACTCATCCATGTGGGAGGGAAGGGCAGGTATCGGCTGCGTGTAGTTGGAGAGCCGGCGGGAAAAAGATGCACAGGCCGGCGGCGCGCAAAGAAAGGCGAGCTGTCTGAGCGCAGCGAGTTCTCGCCTTTGAGCGCCGGCGTCCGGAGCATCCCCGCCGGGGCTCACGAAGCGTAGCCGATACCTGCCTTCCCTGCGGTCTAGCTGCGGGCATAGCTTTTGCTCAAAAAGGGTTGTTGTCTGCAATTGTCCTTGAAGATGTCAAAAGTATGCCGTGCGTCAGGGATGGATGAAAGTGGACTGAACAGCGTTCAAATACCGCCCGGCATTTTTTTTCTTGACAAAGTTTTTCTCGTGGGATTATTAACTGAATGTTCAATTAATAACGGCGTGTCGGCGTTTGTCATCCACTGAACCTTTTTCCCCGGACGGGACCCTTCATGCGCAAGAACCAGAACGCCAAACTGCGAAAGCCCGAGATCCTGGAAAACTACTACCAGGTCATGATCGAAGAGGGCATCGAGGGCGCCTCCATCGGCAAGATCGCCGGCCGCATGAACATCCACCCCAGCCTCATCATCCACTACTTCAAGAACAAGGAGAACATGACGCTGGAGCTGGTCGATTTTCTCATCGACAAGTACGAGGCGCCGGAGTTTCTCGACTTCGGGCACATCGACGACCCCCGTGAGCGTCTCGAGGCCCTGATGGAAACCATCTTCTCGCTGGCCTGGTCGCGCACCGTGGATCCTGGGCTGCACTTCGGGTTCTACTACCTGAGCATGCGCAAGCCCGAGATCCGGCAGCGCTTTGAGAAAATGATCCGGCGGTTCCGAGACTATCTGGCCGGCGAACTGGCGTACTACCGATCTGCCGGCATTATCGGGGTTCAGGATGTGAAAACGGCGGCCGACACCATCGTGGTGCTCATGGAAGGACTGGAATTTCACGCCCATTTCCTGGCCGAAGGCCGGCCCTTCGAGGTTTTCGCCGAAGCGGCCCGCAAGGTGGCCCTGGAGATGCTCCAGCCGCGGGATAGCGAGCGCCTGGAGGCCCCCCAAGGGGAGCGGCGCTAACATAACAGACGGGAGAGACCATCATGCGCGACTTTGACGACGAGTACCGAACCGACTACCGGGGCCGTGACGTGGGAACCGCCCTGGCCGAGGCCCGCCAGATGGTGGATGTCATCCTCACACCCCCCGACCAGACGCCTATCGAGGCCCGCCGGGAGATTGCCGTCAACACGGTGCGCAACTTTCGCGATCACATCAACCGCGGGTTCCTGGAGTACCGCAAGTCGGTCACCGAGGCTACCAATTTCGCGCTCACCGAATGGACCGGGCAGGGATCCGTACTGGTCGACGCCCTGGACCGCGAGTTTTTAGATCTGCTGGGCGGCTTCGGACTCTATTCCTACGGCATTCGCCACCCGCGCATCATCGCGGCTGTAAAAGCCCAGCTGGACCGCTCGCCCCAGTACAGCCAGGAGCTGCTTGATCCCCTGCGTGCCCAGCTGGCGCGGGTGCTGGCGCTGCTGACGCCCGGCAAGATCCAGTACGGCTTTTTCGCCAATTCGGGCACCGAGGCCGTGGAGGGCGCCATGAAGCTGGCAAAACTCTACACCGGCCGCAAGGGCTTCGTGGCCATGCTCAAGGGCTTCCACGGCAAGACCCTGGGAGCGCTCTCGCTGATGGGCAAGAAGGTCTACCGCCAGCCGCTGCTGCCGCTCTTGGACGGTGTGCGCCACGTACCCTTCGGCGACGCCGACGCCGTGGAGCAGGTGCTGGCCGCGGCGCGCGCCGTGGGCGACGACATCGCCGCCGTGGTGGCCGAACCGGTGCAGGGCGAGGCCGGCGCCGTGGTGCCGCCCGACGAGTACTGGCCGCGGCTGCGCGAGGTCTGCAACCATTACGGCGTGCTGCTCATCGCCGACGAAGTGCAGACCGGCATGGGCCGCACCGGCGAGATATTCGGGGTGGACAACTGGAACGTGGCGCCGGACATCCTGTGCCTGGGAAAGGCCCTGGGCGGCGGCGTAGTGCCCATGTCGGCCTTTCTGTCCACGGCCGAAATCTGGTCGTGCATGGAGCCCAACCCCTTTATGCACACCACCACCACCGGCGGAAACCCCCTGGCCTGCGCAGCCGCCCTGAGCGCCATCACGGTCCTGCTGGAAGAGGACCTGGCCGGTCAGGCCAGGGAAAAGGGGGCGTACGTGCGAAAACAGCTGCGCGGCCTGCAGCAGCGCTACCCCGGTGTGCTGGCCCACGTGCGCGGCCTGGGCCTGCTCATCGGCATGGAGTTCGTCACCGACGGCATCGGCTACAAGGTGGCCGCGGGCCTGTTTTCGCGCGGCGTGCTGACCGCCGGCACCCTGACCAACGCCAAGAACATCCGCTTCGAGCCGGCGCTCAACATCCCACGCGAACTGCTCGACGAGGCCCTGAACCGCATCGAGGACGTCTTCAAGACCATCGAGGTGCCGCAGCGCACGGCGTCTTCCAGTTACCTCTACGCCGGGCGCATGCTGCACGTGGACCTCACCGCGGGCACCGTCACCACCAAGCCTACGCGTCCGGAGTGGATGGAGAAGTACATCGGCGGCTGGGGCCTGGCGACGCGCTACTTCTGCGACCGGGTGGACCCGAAGGTAGATCCGCTGTCGCCGGAAAACGCCCTGGTCATCATGACCGGCCCCCTGTGCGGCACGCTGGCGCCCACCTCCTCGCGCACCTGCCTGGTGTCCAAGTCGCCCCATACCGGCACCATCTTCGAGTCCAACATCGGCGGCGCCTTCGGCCCGGAGCTCAAGTTCGCGGGCTACGACGGCATCGTCATCACCGGCCGCGCCGAGCGCCCGGTGTACCTGCGCATCGAAGACGACCGCGTGCGCATCGAGGACGCCAAACCCGTCTGGGGCAGGGGCAATTTCGAAACCGAAAAATGGCTGGAGCAGAAGGTGGGCCGCGGCGCCAAGAGCTTGACCATCGGACCGGCCGGCGAAAACCAGGTGCCCTACGCCTGCGTGGGCTCCGAGTCCTACCGCCAGATGGGTCGCGGCGGCGCCGGTGCGCTTTTCGGCAGCAAGAACCTCAAGGCCGTCTGCTGCCGGGGCACCGGCGGCATCCAGGTGGCCGACATGGGCGTGTACTGGGAGAAGATCACCGCCGCCAAGGAAAACAGCCTGCTCACCGAGGACAACCTGTGGGCCCAGAGCGACGGCACGCCGGTGCTGGTGGACCTGACCAACGAGCTGGGCATCCATCCCACGCGCAACTTCACCGGCGGCGTCAACCCGGGCCGGCGGGCGCTGGATGCCGAGTCCGTCAAGTCCGTCAAGATCGGCGACCGCGCCTGTGCCTCCTGCCCGCTGGGATGCGGCAATTTTACGTCGCTCAACGGCGTGCAGGTCGAGGGGCCGGAGTACGAAACCCTGTGCCTGGGCGGGTCCAACTGCGAGGTCAACGACCTGGAGCAGGTCATGCGCTTCAACCGCCAGTGCGATGACCTGGGCCTCGACACCATGAGCACCGGCGGCACCATTGCCCTGGCCATGGAACTGACCGAAGAGGGCGTGCACGACTTCGGGCTGCGCTTCGGCCAGGCCGCGGCCTACCTGGAGGTGCTGCCCGAGATCGCCGGACGCTCCACCGAGCGCGGCCGCGACCTGGCACTGGGCGCCGCACGGCTATCGCAAAAGTACGGCCGGCCCCAGGCCGCGGCCCACGCCAAGGGCCTGGAGATGCCGGCCTACGACCCGCGCGGCAACTACGGCATGGGCCTGGCCTACGCCACCAGCGAGCGCGGCGCCTGCCACCTGCGGGCCTTCACCATCGACGCCGAGGACCCCTTCAAGATCACGGATCTGGCGCGCGCGGTGATCGAAGGCCAGAACCGCAACGCCGCCAAGTGGAGCCTGTGCCTGTGCGACTTCTGGGGGTCGGCCGACCCGACCGTGATGGCCGAGATGCTTACCGCCGGCCTGGGCCGTCAGATCTCGGCGCGGGACCTGGAAAAAGCCGGCGAGCGCATCTGGAACCTGGTGCGCCTGTTCAACCTGCGCGCCGGATTCACGGCGGCCGACGACGTGCTGTCGGAGAAAATCACCCGCCAGGCCCTGAAAAGCGGCCCCCACGAGGGCCGCCGCCTGGACGGCGAAAAACTCGAAGAGATGAAGGCGCTCTACTACCACCTGCGCGGCTGGGACGCGGACGGTCGCCCGCAGGAGGCCAAGCTGGCGGAACTGGGCCTTCAGAACCTGTAGCCCAACCAGATACGGACGAGGAATCGAACCCATGGAAAAGCATCTGCTCGTGTTTCCCAACCGCTGCACCGGGTGCAACCGCTGCGTGTACGCCTGCAGCGCGGTCAAAGAGGGCCTGTTCATGCCCTCCAAGGCGCGGCTGCGCATCAACAATTTCCCCCAGCAGGGCTACTCGGTGCCCAGCGTGTGCTTCCACTGCCCCAAACCGGACTGCCTGGAGGCCTGCAAGGAGGGCGCCATCTTCAAAAACGAGCGCGGCGTGGTGGTCATCGACGCCGCCCGCTGCACCGGCTGCGGCGACTGCGTGGCGGGCTGCCCCTACGGCATGATCGAGCAGTACGGGTCGGGCACGGCCTACAAGTGCGACCTGTGCGGCGGCAACCCGGCCTGCGTGGCCGAGTGCCACTTCGGCGCCCTGGTCTTTAAAGAACCCGATGCCGTGCTGCGGCGTCTGCGCGGCCAGCAGATGAAGCAGCGCAGCAGGAACGGCGGCGCCGACGACAAGCGCCACGCGCTGGCCGTTGCCATACTGGAAAAGGCCGTGCGGGTGCCCCGCACCACCGGATACATGGGCTGACCGCAGACCGACGCCCGACGGAAAGCAAAAGTACAGGATTGAAAATGGATTCAGAGAGCGGTGGAGGTCTGGTCCTCCAGGGCATGAACAAGCATTTCGGCAGGGTACACGCCGTCAGGGACGTGAGCCTGGAGGTGCCGGCTGGCGAGTTTTTCACCCTGCTGGGGCCCTCGGGGTGCGGCAAAACCACGCTGCTGCGGATCATCGCCGGGCTGGAGATGCCCGACGAGGGCAGGGTGCTGCTGGGCGGAAAGGACATCACCGATCTGCCGGCCACGCGCCGGCAGGTCAACACGGTTTTTCAGAGCTATGCCCTGTTTCCGCACCTGACGGTTTTCGAAAACGTGGCCTTCGGCCTGCGATCGCGCAAGTTCCCCCAGGACGAAATCAACGAGCGCGTCGGCAAACGCCTGGAGATGCTGGGCCTTGAGGAGATGGCCCAGCGCCGGCCGGACCAGCTCTCCGGCGGCCAGAAGCAGCGCGTGGCCCTGGCCCGCGCCTTGGTCAACGAGCCCGAGGTGCTGCTGCTCGACGAACCCATGAGCGCCTTGGACGCCAAGCTGCGCGCCCAGGTGCAGGTGGAGCTGCGGCGCCTGCAGCAGAAGCTGGGGCGCACCTTCATCCTGGTGACCCACGACCAGGACGAGGCCATGGTGGTCTCGGACCGCATCGCCGTCATGCGCGACGGTGCCGTCATCCAGTCCGGCACGCCCGAGGAAGTCTACGACGCGCCGCGTACGCGCTTCGTGGCCGAGTTTCTGGGGGCCGCCAACCTGATCAGCGGCAAGGTCGTCGACGGCGGCCTGCAGACCGAACTGGGGTTTCTGCACCTGGAGGAAACCCCGCCCTGGTCCCAGGGCACGGTGGCCATCCGGCCCGAGTGGATCCGGCTGCACGAAAGCCCGCCGGCCCAGAACGGCATCCGCGGCCGCGTGCGCGAGGTGATCTTTCGCGGCACGGACTACGACCTGTGGATGGAGCCGGGGCCGCTGCGGGTGCGCAGCCACACTTACAAGCACTTCAAACCGGGAGACGAGATCTGGCTGGAACTCGCCCCCGACGAACTGGTGGTCCTGCATGAAGCGTAAGATGCTGGTCTGGTACGGGGAACTGACCACCACGCGCAGCCTGATCAAGCGCGGCCTGCTCTTCCTGTCGCCGGGCATGCTGTGGCTGCTGGCCTTCCTGGTGCTGCCGGGGCTGGTGCTGGTGGTCGTCAGCTTCGCCTCGCGCGGCGCTTACGGCGAACTGGTGTGGGAGTTCAACCTGGAGAACTACAAGCGCCTTGCGGGCTTTGGCATCTTCGGCTGGTCGGCCGACTACCTGGTGATCGTGTGGCGCTCGGTGTGGGTGGCGCTGGTGACCACCGTGCTTTCGGTGGTGCTGTCCTATCCCCTATGTTTTTTTATCGCCCGGCGGCCGGAGCGCACGCGCTACCTGTGGCTGACCATGGTCATCATCCCTTTCTGGACCAACATGGTCATCCGCACCTACGCCTGGTTCCTGATCCTGGCGCCGGAGCTGCCCTTCGCGCGCCTGGCGGCCATGCTGGGTTTGGTGTCGCCGGGGTCACCGCTGTACCCCAGCGCCTTTGCCGTGTACCTGGGGATGGTCTCCATGTTCCTGCCCTTCGTGGCGCTGCCGCTGTACTCCTCGGTCGAACGGTTGGACTGGGAACTGGTGGAGGCCGCCCAGGACCTGTACGCCTCGCGCCTGCGCGTTTTCACACAGGCGATTTTGCCCCAGACCCTGCCGGGCCTGTCGGTGGGGGTCATTCTGACCTTCGTGCCGGCCATGGGCATGTTCGTGGTGCCGGACCTGCTGGGCGGCGCCAAGTACATGCTGGTGGGCAACCTCATCCAGCAGCAGTTCGGCGCCAGCCGCGACTGGGCCTTCGGTGCGGCCATCAGCATGGGGCTCATGGTGCTGACCATGTTCAGCCTGTACCTTTACCGGCGCAAGAGCAAGGGCGCGGAGGTGCTGGTATGAGGCGCACCCATCCCCTGGTCACGATCCTGGCCATGTTCACCATGGCGTTTCTGTACCTGCCGCTCATGGCGGTGGCCGTCTTTTCGGTCAACGCCACCAAGTACGGCCTGGTGTGGCGCGGCTTCACCCTGGACTGGTACCTCAAGCTGTTCCACAACGAGGTCATTTTAAACGCCGCCTGGAATACCCTGGTGCTGGCCGTGGTATCGACCATCGTCTCCACGATCCTGGGGACGGTGCTGGCCATCGGCATGGACCGCTTCCCGTGGTCCAAGCGCGTCAACACCTTCCTGGACATGGTGCTGCACCTGCCCGTGGTGATCCCGGACATCATCCTGGCCGCCGCCCTGGTGGTGGCTTTCGGTCTGCTGCGCATGGTGTCGTCGATGTTCGAGCCGGGGCTGCTGAACATGATCATCGGCCATATCACCTTCCAGATCGCCTTCGTGGCGCTGGTGGTCCGCAGCCGGCTGGTCAGCCTGGGCCAGGAGATCGAGGAGGCGGCCCGGGACCTGTTTGCAAGCACCGGTTACCTGCTGCGGCGCGTCACCCTGCCGCTGCTGCTGCCGGGCATCGTGGCCGGCGGCATGCTGGCTTTTACCCTGTCGCTGGACGATTTCGTGATCAGCTTCTTTACGGCCGGGCCCGAATCGGTTACCCTGCCGTTGTACATTTTCGCGGCCGTACGCCGGGGGGTGACCCCCCAGATCCACGCCCTGTCCACCCTGGTGCTGTTGATCACCGTGATCCTGGTGGTGGGCACCGAGCGCTTTTCACGCAGGAGGTGAGAAGGGCGTGCCGGCGGATTTCACGAAACGCGGCCCATCGCCTGTTACCCAAGAGAGGAACCATCATGGCCCGAACCCTTGACAGCACACCGGCAGCGGACGGTTTTCGAATGCCGGCCGAGTTCCAGCCCCATGCCGGGTGCTGGATGCTGTGGCCTTTCCGCCTGGACACCTGGCCGGCCGGCGGGGTTCCGGCCCAGGAGGCCTTTGCCGAGGTGGCGGCGGCCATCGCGCGTTTCGAGCCCGTGACGGTGGGGGCGCTGGCGGCTCACTTCGAGAGCGCCCGGCGTATGCTGCCCGGGGACGTTCGCGTGGTGGAGATCTCCTCCAACGATTCGTGGATGCGGGACGTGGGACCCACCTTCGTGGTCAACGACGCGGGCGCCGTGCGCGGCGTCGACTGGCGCTTCAACGCCTACGGCGGCCTAACGGAAGGCCTGTATTTTCCCTGGGACCTGGACGACCTGGTGGCCCGCAAGGTGCTGGAGATCGAGCGGCTGGACCGCTACCGCGCCCCCCTGGTGACCGAGGGCGGCGCGCTGCACGTGGACGGGCAGGGCACCCTGCTGGCCGTGGAGAGCTGCCTGGTGAACCCCAACCGCAACCCGGGTCTGACGCGGGAAGAGGTGGCCGCACACCTGAGGGCCTATCTCGGGGTGGAAACCGTTATCTGGCTGCCGCGCGGGGTCTTCGACGACGAAACCGGTGGCCACGTGGACAACCTGTGCTGCTTTATCCGGCCGGGTGAGGTCCTGCTCACCTGGACCGACGATCCCGAAGACCCGCAGTACGAAATTTCGCGCGAGGCCCTGGCCGTCCTGGAAGCCGCACGGGATGCCCGCGGCAGAAAGCTTGCCGTGCACAAGATTCAACAGCCGGGGCCGCTTTTCCTGACGAAGGAGGAGTGCCGCTACCTGCAGAGCGGCGAACAGGGCTACTGCCGCAGAGCCGGCAAGCGCATGGCGGCTTCCTACGTGAACTTCTACTTCGCCAACGGCGCCGTTGTGGTGCCGCGGTTCGATGACCCCCGTGACGATGCAGCCCTGGAGACCCTGCATCGGCTGCTTCCCGAAAGGCAGATCGTCACCGTCCCGGGCCGCCGGATTCTCATCGGCGGCGGTAACATCCACTGCATCACCCAGCAGCAGCCGGCCCGGGGGAGCGCATGAAACACGCGACCGAGATCACCGTGGCCGCCACCCAGATGGCCTGCACGCCTGACCGCGCGGAAAACCTCTCCCGCGCCGAGGAGACCGTGCGCCGGGCCGCGGGCCAGGGAGCCGACATCATCCTGCTCCAGGAGCTCTTCGAGAGCCAGTACTTCTGCCAGGTGGAGGACCCGCGGTTTTTCGACCTGGCGCGGGAAGCGGAAAACCACCCGGCCGTGGCGCGCATGTCACATCTGGCGCGCGAACTCGGCGTGGTTATTCCGGTGAGCTTTTTCGAGCGGCGCAACCAGGTGTTTTACAACTCCGTGGCGGTCATCGACGCCGACGGTCGCAACCTGGGCCTCTACCGCAAGATCCACATTCCAGACGGGCCGGGTTACGAAGAGAAGTTCTACTTTTCGCCCGGCGACACCGGTTTTCGCGCCTGGCGAACAAGACACGGCGTCATCGGCGTCGGCATCTGCTGGGACCAGTGGTTCCCGGAGACGGCGCGTGCCATGGCGCTCATGGGTGCCGAGATCCTCTTTTTTCCCACTGCCATCGGCTCCGAACCACAGGACCCCGAACTGGACTCCAGCGGCCACTGGCGGCGCTGCATGCAGGGGCACGCCGCCGCCAACATGGTGCCTGTGGTGGCCGCCAACCGCGTGGGTACCGAAACCTTCGACCAGTCGTCCATCACCTTCTACGGCTCGTCGTTCATCACTGAAAACCACGGGGAGGTCCTGGTGCAGGCCGGCCGCACGGACCCGGAAATTGTCACCGCGCGGCTGGACCTGGCGGCCATGGCCGAAGAGCGCCGTGCCTGGGGGCTGTTTCGGGACCGGCGGCCGTCATCCTACGGTGTATTGATGACCAAGGACGGTCATCTGGGTAAAGAGGAAAATTAAAACCGGCCCGGCAGCAACGATCCCGTTGCCGGGCAGCCAAACCCCAAAGGAGGAGAGAACATGCGCAAACTGACCTTTATCCTACTGGCTCTTTCGGTGTTCTGGGCGGGCGTGGTGTTCGCCGCCGGCCAGGAACTCAAGATTTTCATCTGGTCGGAATACATGGACGAGGAGAACATGCCCAAGGCATTCGAGAAGGCCACGGGCATCAAGGTCCGTCTGGACCTGTACGAGTCCAACGAGGAGATGATGGCCAAACTG
>Ga0256835_1000770_pt1 | contig 21311 bp, 18 predicted proteins | sample PIR30metaG_FD_185972 | JGI IMG/M metagenome (GOLD analysis project Ga0256835, IMG submission 185972) | Hydrothermal vent microbial communities from East Pacific Rise, Pacific Ocean - PIR-30 | ecosystem: Environmental > Aquatic > Marine > Hydrothermal vents | place: Pacific Ocean: East Pacific...
GTTTGTAAAAAAATGAAATCATGCATGATCCCGCATTGATGGCCATCTCGCCGGTCGACGGTCGCTACCGTAGCAAGGTCAGCGAGTTGGAAGATTATTTTTCGGAATATGCGCTCATCCGATACCGTCTGAAGGTGGAGGTTGAGTATTTCATTGCCTTGTGTGAGTTGCCGTTGGAGGCGCTGTCCACCTTCCCGCACGATCGGTTCGGGGAGTTGCGGGGATGGGTGGAGGCGTTTACGCCGGAAGATGCAGAAGCCGTCAAGGCGATCGAGCGGCGTACGAACCATGATGTGAAGGCGGTGGAGTACTATCTGAAAGAACGTTTCGAGGAGGCGGGCTTGGAGCGCTACAAAGAGTTCATCCATTTCGGTCTTACCTCGCAGGATATCAACAACACGGCTTTCCCGATGATGTTGCGGGATGCTTTCCGGAAGGTGTATGTGCCGAGGTTCACGGCGCTGCTGGCGCGTCTTTCCGATATGGCCGACGACTGGGCCGACATTCCCATGCTGGCGCGCACACATGGTCAGGCCGCCTCCCCCACGCGTGTGGGCAAGGAGATCCTGGTGTTCGTCAAACGTCTCGAAGGCCAGTTCGCCCTGCTCGAGAAGATCCCGTGGGCGGCCAAGTTCGGCGGCGCGACGGGGAACCTCAACGCCCACAAGGTGGCCTATCCTGAGGTCGACTGGGTGGCTTTTGCAGATCGTTTCGTCAATGAGGTGCTGGGACTCCATCGCACCCCCGTTACCACCCAGATCGAGCCGTATGACCATCTGGCCGCCCTGATGGACAACCTTAAGCGGATCAACAATATTTTTATCGATCTGGCACGCGATTTCTGGATGTACATCTCCCTGGAATATTTTCGCCAGAAGATCAAGGCCGGCGAGGTGGGTTCGTCGACCATGCCGCACAAGGTCAATCCGATCGACTTTGAGAACGCCGAGGGCAACCTCGGTGTGGCCAATGCCTTTTGTGAGCACCTGGCGGCCAAGTTGCCGGTGTCGCGGCTGCAGCGCGATCTCACCGACAGTACCGTCCTGCGTAACGTCGGGATGCCTGTGGCTTATACCCTCATCGCCTTCGACTCGTTGAGGAAAGGGCTTAACAAACTTATCCTGAATGAACAGAAGATCCGTGACGATCTCGAAGACAACTGGAGCGTCGTGGCCGAGGCCATCCAGACCATCCTGCGGCGTGAAGGATATCCCGAACCGTATGAGAAGCTGAAGGAACTCACCCGTACGCATAAGCGCATCACCAAGGAGAGCCTGCACAATTTCATCGACTCCCTCGACGTTCCTGACCATGTGAAAGAGGAGATGAAACGGATCACACCTTTTAACTACACCGGAATCTGAAAAACTCCGCATGAAACAGTTCCTGCAGATCCTGCAACTTGTCAAGCCATACTGGCTGCGTGCTTTCTGGAACATCATCTTCAACACGCTTTCGGCATTTTTCGCGATCTTTTCCTACTCGTTGGTGGCCCCTTTTCTGGGCATTCTCTTCGGCACCACACCGGTGGTGGAGCATCCCGTGCCGATGGAGTTGAAGATCTCGGCGATCAAGGAAAACATGTATTTTTATCTGGGGCAGATCATCGAGCAGAAGGGGAAAATCGAGGCGTTGGGGCTCATCGCCCTGCTGGTGGTGGTGATGGCGCTTTTCAAGAACGGCTTCAAGTTCCTGGCCAACTATTACATGGCCCCCATACGGGCGGGGGTGGAGAAGGATCTGCGGGGCTTGCTTTACCGCAAGCTGCTGCGGCTTCCGCTTTCCTATTATTCCGATACGCGCAAGGGGGATGTGCTCTCGCGCATCTCGTCGGATGTGAAGGAGATCGAACTCTCGATCGTCGCCTCACTGGAGATGCTTTTCCGCGATCCCATCACCATTCTGATCTACATGTTCACCCTCTTTGCGATGAGCTATCAGCTAACGCTCTTTGTATTGTTGTTGCTGCCCCTGAGCGGCTGGCTCATCGGGCGGGTGGCGCGCAACCTGCGTGGGGTGGCCATGCGTGGGCAGAAAAGGCTCAGCGGCATCGTCTCGATGATCGAGGAGACCCTCACCGGCTTCCGTATCATCAAGGCCTTCAATGCCGATGAGGTGTTTACCGAAAAGTTCGATGCGGTCAACCGCAGCTACTTCTCTTCGATGAAAAAGGTGCACCGCCGCCGTTATCTCTCTCAGCCGATGAGTGAGTTCCTGGCGACGGTGGTGATGATGGTGCTGATGTATTACGGAGGACGGCTGGTGCTGAGCGGCTCGACGGGCCTCTCTTCGCAGGCGTTCATCCTGTATATTGTCATCTTCTCCCAGGTGATCCCCCCGGCCAAGAGTCTCTCGATGGCTTATTTCAACGTGCAGAAGGGACTGGCATCACTCGAGCGCATAAACCATATCCTCAACGAGGACGAACCGATACGCGACAAGCCCGATGCGATCCCTATCAAGGAGTTCCGCGACAAGATCGAATACGATCATGTGTGGTTCCGTTACGACAAGGATTGGGTGTTGCGTGACATCATGCTGACCATTCCACGGGGCAAGACCGTCGCGTTGGTGGGCGAGTCGGGCGGGGGCAAGAGCACCATCGCCGACCTCCTGCCCCGGTTTATCGAGCCCGACAAAGGGGCTGTACGTCTCGACGGTCATGACATCCGGGATTACCGTCTTGAGGACCTGCGCAACCTCATGGGGATCGTCAACCAGCAGCCGATCCTCTTTAACGATACTTTCTTCAACAACATTGCCATGGGGCAGGAGGGGGTGACGCTGGAGGATGTCATCCGTGTGGCGAAGATGGCCAATGCGCATGATTTCATCATGGCCACCGAGCATGGCTATGATACCAATGTGGGGGAGGGGGGGAGCAAGCTCTCCGGCGGCCAGAAGCAGCGCATCAGCATTGCCCGGGCGCTGCTGAAGAACCCGCCTATCCTCATCCTCGACGAGGCCACCTCATCATTGGATACCGAATCGGAGAAGTTGGTGCAGGAGGCAATCGAGAAACTGATGAAGAACCGCACTTCGTTGGTCATCGCCCACCGTCTTTCGACGATCCGCTCGGCCGATGAGATCTGTGTGGTGCATCAGGGGCAGATCGTCGAACGGGGCACCCATGAAGAGCTGATGGCGAAGAAAGGCTATTACCACCGTCTGCAGAGGCTGCAGTCGGTGGAGTGATCTAGTTTTTTCCAGCGATCGTATACATGTATACCGCGAAGGAGGCGAGCCAGTGTTCGCCTTCGTAGTTGCCGCTGGTGACGTAGGGCAGGGTGGCGTTGGCGTGGCGTGTGGCGGCCTGTTGCAGCAGGGGCGCGGCCGGGTCGTCGGGGGGCAGGGCCTGGGCCAACTCGAACATGCACCAGGCCCGGCTGAGGTTGAGGCCGTCGAGGTGGACGATCTTGGGGTCGCTGCGGTCGGTGACGTCGGCAGGGGTGAAGAGGTTGGCAGGCTGGCCTTCGTCGAGGCCGGGAAGCCAGGCCTTCAGCCAGGGGAGGAACTCCTCCCGCGGCAGGACGCGCAGCATCAGCGAGGCTTCTTGCAGAGTGGGCGAGAGAAAATCGTCGCCGTCGGGTTCCCAACGTGCCGGTGCCGCGGTGTCGGCAAGATAGTAGTCGCGTGCACGCCGGATGATCATCTCTTCCAGATCCTTTCTGCCGGCCGTGCGGGCGTAGTCGAGGGCGAAGATCAGACCAAAGGCGGTGTTGGGGTGCACACCGCGGCGGATGGGATAGCCTTGCCGGGGAAGGAAATCGAGATACCGCTCCACAAAGGCGTCGGCAAGCGGCTGCAGGGCGGCGGCCCACTCCCTGCCTTCGGGAGCATCCCAGGTGAGCAGTTCCTGCTGCAGCTTCAGCAGCCAGGCCCAGCCGTAGGTGCGCTCAAAAGAACGGCGGTTGGGCCGGTGGAGGTAGGCCACCTCGGCTGCCACCTTCTCCGGGGTGAAATGATCGCGCAGTACCGCCCGGACCGAATCGGCCTGGGGAATCTCCGGGAACATCTTCAGCATCCTCACCAGCAGCCAATGCCCATGCACACACGAATGCCAGTCGAAGCATCCGAAAAAGACCGGATGCAGCTCGCGTGGAGAACGCACCTCCTCCGGCCCGTTTATCACATGGGAAAGCTTGTTGGGATATTCCGTCTGGACACAACGTAATGCCAGCTTCACAAAGCGGGCGGCGGATGACTGTGTCAACGGCGGCAGAGCCTGAATCTCGCTACTCCCCTTGGCAGGCATGCGGCTTTCATGTGAACACGAGGCATAGACCAGGACAAAAACAAGAAAAAAGGGAAAAAAGAAATATTTTTGCATCTTGATAAAAAATTGGATCATGAAAAGAATAAACTTACGAAAAAATCCCGAGGGCATGATCATTTCCATAGAGACAAGGATCAGAGAGGAGAAGAAAAAATGCCTGCAATCTGTTGGCATGCAGGCATTAACAGTGATCCAGCCAGGATTCGAACCTGGGACCCACAGTTTAGAAGACTGTTGCTCTATCCAACTGAGCTACTGGACCCATTGAACGGAGCACAAAAATACAAATTTGCACTCATTCGAACAATAGCAAAAAGAGTACCGTTTTATTTGTTCATTTGCTCTTCAACCCGGTTGTCGTCTCCTTCCTCGCCCTCTTCGACCTTGACGACCTCCCATACATCACGGCCGTCGATCTCGGGAGGCTGGTAATGGACTTCGCCGACTTTCACTTCTTTGCCGCCATCGGGTGATTTGTCGACGATTTTACCGGCCATGTGAGGGACTACTTTATAGGCATTTCCTTCTTTTTGGTGAAAGGTTCCGTCGTAGTAATGAAGAGTTTTTCCTTCGACTATGATCTTCTCCGCCTCTTCAGATAGTTTACTGACGGTGGTGCCGACGGGAGGTTCCTCCACGACATAACCTTTGCCGTCATTTTGGGGTTGTATTAACCCTTTCGTCCCCCGGGTCGCCGTGATGCATCCCATGTGATCGAGGATAGCGATCGCCGCCGTATCATAAGCCGAACGCTGGGCTTGTGTGATCAACGGGGAGAGAATTTCCAATGAGCGGGTTCATAGGCGATAGGAGGTGAGAAGAAGAAAAAAGCCGGACATTGTCCGGCTTTCTGATCGGGGCTGGTGTTTTTCTTCTTTACGATCTAGTCATTCATTTCCGCACCAGCTTCCACCTTGAAGTACAGTTTGAGGTGGTGGATTTCTTTGGGGTTATAGGGAGCAAGGACGCGGATGCGATCGACGAGGGCATTCCATTCGGGGCCGGGCATTTCACCGCCGCCGAGGAAGCCGTGTTTGTCGAAATAGGCAGGAGGACGGATGTTCTGTAAGTAAGTGGCCACGACCGAGGAGTCGAGCATGGGCCATTTTTGCATGATCTCACGCATCAGCACATTGTACACCGAGTAGGTGCCGAGCAGCACGTCGCGGCTGGGCTCGTCCAGGTCGCTGGGAGGCAGTCCCACCTCTGCACAGGCAATGTCGGTGCTATCCTGGCCCGATGCGACAAAGGCCCAGTTGAATCCGGTCTGCATCGTGAAAAAGCGTGCATTGGGATGGTCGGAGTTGCCGTAAACGTCCACGAAGTCACCTTTTTTTCCTACGAACATCTTCAGAGCATGCATGGAGTAGGGGTCTACCAGCGGATTGGCCATGGGCAGGTCGGCAGCCTGCACCATCATCCAGGCATCATAACCCCGCGAAGGATGACCGGTATAGTCGATACGGAACATGGCCTCTTCCATATAGGCATAATGCTCACGGTCGAGGTTGGCCGGGCACAGCAAGGCGACTCCCTCGACGGGCTGGCGGTTCCAGAAGAGCTGCAGGGCGATGTTGGCACCTGCGGAATCCCCGTCCTCCGTCTCAGTGTCGGTGATCGTCATCCCAAACTCCCACTGGCGGTCGTCATAGGATGTGTTTGCCACCACCACCACCTGCTTGGTGCGTCCATCATCCCCGGTGTACGTGAAGCTCATTTCATGGTTGATCTGATATTCCTGCAGACTTTCGATGATCGCCTGTACAATGTCGGCAGCCTCTTCTCCAATGTTGATGAAGGTTACCAGGTGCAGGTACACCATATCCCCCTTCAGCGTATCGACGGTGGCACTCTTTTTCGTCGAAGCCTCACGACTGATGGCATCAGGGATGTCCACCTTGAATGACTGCGGCAGGATGCTTTCATCCTGATCGTTCAGTACAGGGTTCTTCTCACATGCCGTGAAGATCAGCATCACGGACATCATGGCTGCGGTAAGGAAACTTACTCTTTTCATTGCTTTCTCTTTTTGGTTAATACGTCGCATTTCATTGTCATTTGCATCCTCATCACACAAACATGCGACGATACCCTGACATCTTCGCCGGAAGATTTTTTATTTTTTTTCTTCCCCCTTGATCTTCAGCGCGGTATTCTTCACGCTCCTTACTGTCGCGATGCATCTCCTCCACATTGTCGATCTCGGGGCTTTCTTTTACCGCTTCCCAGTTGAAATCCTCATTGAGCGGGTCGAGGGCTTTTTGCGGATCGAAAACTCTTTTGTCACCCGGCAGGGGCCTCGGCTACCCATTTGCCCTCCTTGCTGTGGGAAGTGGAACAGGAAAACAACAGAGCTACCAAAGAGGCGGCAGCAATCAGCGGGATGATCTTCTTCTTTCTCATGGTCAGTCTCTTTTTCCGTATCAAAATTAGTACATTTGCCCGGCTTATCCTCACCGCCGATGCCTTTGACCGAAAAAGCGCGACATGATCCCGGCCGGGGGCTCTTTTTGCCGCTGGTGGAGCAGTTCTTTTCCATCCAGGGGGAGGGTTACCATACCGGTCGTGCGGCCTGGTTCATCCGGCTGGCGGGTTGTGATATCGGCTGTTCGTGGTGTGACTCGAAGCATACTTGGAATGCAGATCGCTTCCCCCGGCTGCCGGTGGCCGGGATTGTGGAGAAAGCCCGGGAGGCTCCTGTCCGCGATGTGGTGATCAGCGGCGGCGAGCCGCTCATGCACGACCTCCGTCCGCTGACGGACCTTCTGAAAAAGGAAAGTTTCACCATCTACCTGGAGACTTCCGGAGCTTATCCCCTCCGCGGTACGTTCGACTGGATCTGTCTTTCCCCCAAGGAGCAGAAACCTCCCTTGCCCGGGATCTTTCCTGTGGCCCATGAGCTCAAAGTGGTCATCGAAGCGGAAAAAGATTTCCGGTGGGCCGAGGAGAATGCCGGGAAGGTGCGGGAAGAATGCCATCTTTTCCTTCAGCCGGAGTGGAGCCGTTACCGGGAGGTCCTCCCTTTCATGATAGAGTATGTGAAGGGACATCCACGATGGCGCATCTCTTTGCAGGTGCATAAGTTCATGCATATCCCCTGATATTCTTCCTTTTTCGGATTTTTTTTACTTTTAGGGAGATTTTCCCTCGTGATGTTTGTACGTTTACGATACCGTGTGGCAGTATGGGTGGGTCTGATGCTTTTTCTCTTTTGGGGAGTGGCAGCGGCCCAGCAGTTGCATACCCGGTCGGGCAAGGCAATGAAATATTTCAATGATGCCCGCGACATGTATTTTCTGATGAAGTATGATCTGGCGGCGGAGACCATTGAGAAAGCCATCCAGGCCGATTCGAACTTCATCGAGGCCCATTTGCTGAAGGCGGAGATCTATTCCGATATGAAGGAGCGCGACAAGGCCATCGAGGCTTACCGGGCGGTGATCCGCATCGACTCGACCTTTTTCCCCAATGCGATGTATAACCTGGGGCGCTTGGAGTTCCGGTTGGGGCGGTATGTGCGGGCCCTCGAACACCTGGAGGCGTTCCTGCGGTATCCCAACAACGAGGAGCGGGTGGTGAAGAAGGCCAAACGGGATATCCGCAACTGCCGCTTTGCCATAGAGGGTATCAAGCATCCGGTGCCGTTTGACCCTGTCAACCTGGGGCCTTCGATCAACTCTCCGTTGGATGAGTATTGGCCATCGCTTACCGCCGACGAGCAGACGATCGTTTTCACGGTGTTGGTGCCGGGGAAGTGGATGCGCATGCGGGATTTCGAACAGCAGGATTTTCAGGAGGATTTTTACATCTCTCACCAGACCGATACGGGCTGGGCACCGCGAAGGCCCTTAGGCGATCCGATCAACTCGCGTCAGAACGAGGGGGCACAGAGCCTCTCGGCCGACGGGAATGTGATGTTCTTCACCGCCTGTAACCGTCCCGACGGCATGGGACGCTGCGATATCTACCGCTCGCGGCGTCTGCGCGACGGATGGTCGACCCCCGCCAACCTGGGGCCTCCCGTCGACGGCCGCAACTGGGAGGCACAGCCCTCCATCTCCGCCGACGGCAAGACCCTCTGGTTCGTCAGTAACCGCCCCGGCGGATACGGCGGCATGGACATCTGGTATTCCACCCTCAAGAACGGCCGGTGGACCCCACCCAAAAATGCCGGCAACAAGATCAATACCCCGGGTAACGAGATGTCTCCTTTCATCCATAACGACAACCAGACCCTCTACTTCTCTTCCGACGGTCATCCCGGATACGGAGGGTTCGACCTTTATATCTCCCGCCGCCAGCCCGACAGCAGCTGGTCGGAGGCGAAGAATCTGGGCTATCCCATCAATACCTATAATGACGAGATCGGCCTTTTTGTCAATGCGGAGGGGAATACCGGCTATTTTTCCACAGACCGGGAAGAGGGTAAGGGGAAAGACATCTATTCATTTGAGCTGTACGACGACATCCGACCCAACTTCGTGACCTACATGAAAGGTAAGGTGTATGATGCCTCCAACGGGCGTCCGCTGGTGGCCGAGATCACCCTCATCGATCTCAGCCGCAACCGGAACGTGATGGAGGTGACCTCCGGTCATGACGGTTACTTCCTGGTCTGTATCCCCACCAACCGGGACTATGCCCTGAACGTTTCGAAGAAAGGATATCTGTTTTATTCCGATCATTTCCCGCTCAAGGGGGTGCATCGAATCGAGAAGCCCTATATCAAGGATGTTCCTTTGAAGCCGATTCGTGTGGGAGAGGTGATGGTGCTGCGGAACATCTTCTTTGAGTTCGACTCGTACGAGCTGAAAGATGAAAGCGTTGCCGAACTGGAGCATTTGCGGCAGTTGTTGCTGGAAAACCCGACATTGCGTATCGAGATCGGGGGACATACCGACAACCGGGGCAGCGACCGATACAACCTGGAATTGTCGCGCCAGCGGGCCCGTGTGGTGTACCAGTGGCTTATCGACCATGGGATCGACAAGACACGTCTCACCTATAAAGGTTACGGGGAAAGCCAACCCGTCGGCGACAATACGACGGAAAAAGGGCGTGCAGCCAACCGCCGTACCGAAATCAAGATCATCGGCGTGTGATCGTTTCTGACATGCCGTCCTGACAGGAATCGATGGTACGATCGTTGTCGTATCCGGGAGGGAGTTTTGCCCATCAGGAAAAAAAAGAGGAGATCATCATGAAAGAATGGTTGAACAAAAAACTGGAAGAGAGCATGGAACTGGCCCTGCTGACAAAGGAGAAGTTGGAAGAGTATGCCAGGAAAGCGGCCGAAGAGGCCCGGCTCACCGGAAAGGAAGCGCAGAAGTTCAGCGATGAGCTGAAAGGAAAAGCCGAGCAGGCACGTCTCTCCCTGCAAGAACGGATCGATGAGGCGGTCAGGAAAGCGGTCGAAAATGCCGGCTTTGTCAGAAAGGAAGAACTCGAAGCGCTCGAGAAGAAGGTCGAAGCGCTCGAAAAAGAACTGAAAAAGAAAAAACGCACCAGTGCCCGTAAGAAAACCACCTCTTCTTCCAAAACGGACAAAAAAGGAAAATGATCCGGATCGTGAGGTAACAAAAGACTTTGCCTTTTCGTTACACTGAGAAAGATGTCGGATCATGAAGAAGTGTTTTCGTTCAGGAGCGTGGTTTTTAGCGGGAATGTTGTTGATCGTTTCGTGTGGGACGGAACCGGAGGAAGAGCCACGCCCGCAACGTAATTACAAGCAGGAGATGCGGGATTTTGTGGAGCAGTTGAGTGCATGGGCGCATGTGCAGAAAGCTTCGTTCCTTGTTACCCCGCAAAACGGTGTGCAACTGACCACCACCACCGGGACCATCCAGGGAGGACCCGACCTTGATTACCTCGGAGCCATCGATGCCGTCGCCCAGGAAGATCTTTTCTATGGTTATGACGGCATGGACATCCGTTCCCCTTCCTATTTCACCGGTGACGTGGGGGCGTTCCTCGACCAGGCCCGCTACAACGGCAAGGTGATCCTGGTGACCAACTACTGCCGCACCCCCGTAAAGGTGGACGATGCCTACCGGAAGAGTGAGGAAAAAGGATATGTCTCCTTTGCCGCCTCTTCCCGCGACCTGGATGAGATCCCCTCCTACCCGGAGCATCCCTGGAAAGAAAATGATGCGGTGGTCACCGTCCTGGACAGTGTGAAGAATTTTCTTTACCTGCTCGATCCTGAGGCGCTCGGGACGAAAGAAGCGTTCATCACGGCCATTACGGCCACGAACTACGACCTGCTCATTACCGATGCTTTTTACGGGGATGATCCTTTTACCTCCGGTGAGGTGGACCGTCTGCGGGAAAAGGCCAATGGCGGGAAACGGCTGGTGGTGGCTTACATGAGCATCGGCGAGGCGGAGAACTATCGCTATTACTGGCAAAAGGAGTGGGAACACGATCCTCCTTCATGGCTGTCAGGAGAAAATCCCGAATGGGCGGGAAACTACAAGGTGAAATACTGGGAGAAAGGGTGGCAGGAGATCATCTTCGGGAATGAAAACGCTTATCTGCAGAAGATCCTGGATGCCGGTTTTGACGGAGTGTATCTCGACATTATCGATGCGTTCGAATATTTCGAGGAACATGGCGAATGAAAAAGAAAAAGCCGCGGGATTTCGCGGCTTTTCTCTTGTGTGCATCGTCCTTCTTAAAATTTCTTCTCTTTGATCCTTGCTTTCTTTCCGCGCAGTCCGCGCAGGTAGAAGATGCGGGCACGACGGACCTTGCCCCGTTTGTTGATCTCGATGTTCTCGATAAAGGGAGAAGAGATGGGGAAGATACGTTCCACCCCGATGTTCCCCGACATCTTCCGCACGGTGAAGGTTTCGGTGTGACCGCTGCCGCGGCGCTGGATCACCACCCCGCGAAACTGCTGGATCCGTTCCTTGTTACCCTCCTTGATCTTGTAATAGACCGTAATGGTGTCCCCTGCCTTGAAATCGGGGTATTCTTTCTTCTGCGCGACCTTTTCCGCCACAACTTTCATTAAGTCCATGATCCTCTGTTTTTTATTGATTTCCTTCGCTTCAAAAACGAGCGCAATGTTACGAATAATTTTCGAATTTTCATAAAAAAGGAAGAAATTTTGATATGGCCGGCGGTGGTGTGGCGATGAGGGAGGGTGTTCGCCGAATATTTCGTATTTTGGCAAAAGAAAATGTTAAAGCGATGAAAGAGGTTTTGGAGATCCTGAAATATCTTCTGCCGTCGTTGGTGGTCTTTCTGACGGTATGGTATGTGTTGCGGGCGATGTTTTCGGCGCAGGCCGAACAGCGGCGTATGGAGCTGGCCTTGGAGAACCAGAAGCTCATCACGCCCATCCGGCTGCAGGCGTACGAACGGCTGGTGCTCTTTCTCGAGCGTATCTCTCCCGAGTCGTTGTTGTTGCGGGTCAATCGTCCGGGGCTGACCGTGCAGCAACTGCACCAGGAGCTGCTGGCCGCCATCCGGAATGAATATGAGCATAATCTTTCCCAGCAACTTTATATCTCACCGGCGGCATGGGAGGTGGTGCGCAATGCCCGCGGCCAGATCCTAAAACTCATCAATACCACCTATGAGGAGTTCAAGCCGGAGGATCCGGCACTCGATTACAGCAAGCGACTCTTTGAAAAGCTGGTCGATATCGATAAACTTCCCACCCAAACCGCCATCGACTATCTGAAGAAAGAGGTGAGCCGTCTTTTCTGATCATATCATAGTGAGAGGGGGGTGAGTTTTGGAATCCGTTGGTGCATGTTGGTCTGCATGCATCTGGTGAATGTTTAAAACATTCGTCATGTTATTGTTGTAACAAAAAAAGATCCCGGCCATGGCCGGGATCTTCCTTGGTTCCTTCGGGAAAGATTACAAGAGCTCGATGCTCCGTTTGACAAAAGTGTTGAGTTTCTCTCCCTTCAGCATGTTGTTCGAAAGGAGGGCGAGGTCGACCACCTGCCGGACGATCTTGCTCTTTTCGGCATAGCTGTCGAGGATCTCCTTTTTCTTTTTTTCGAGTTCCTCGATCTTCTTCTCCAGTTCGGCAATGCGGTCTTTGTCGGCCTGGGGGACCTCTTCGTCCTTTTTCCCTTCGTTGGCCTTTTCAATCTCCTCCTTGCTTTTCTTCAACGGTTCGATCTTTTCGAGCAGCTTGCTGATGCGGCCTTCGGTCTTTTTCTTCATCTCGGCCAGCACCTTCTGGACCAGCGGATGTTCGGTGTCGATCACCAGGTTGTAGCTTTCCGGAAGGGTGCCGAACATACCGGCCTCGCCGCTCAGCTCCGACATGTCTTTCATGCGGCGCATGAACTCCGACTGGGTGATCTGCAGCGGCAGGTCGCCACCCAGTTGTTCGAACACCACCATGAACTTGTCACGGTCGGGCAGGGCATGGAGGAAGACCTCCTTCAACTGCTCTTTCTCTTCGTCGGTGAGCTTCGACTCGCCCAGATCCTCTTTCTCGATCAGCCGTTCCACCACGTCGGCATCGACCCGTACGAAGCGGCTGTCCTTGAACTTCATCTCCAGGTGGTTGAGGAAATGGACGTCGAGCTGACCGTCCATCAGCAACACATCGTACCCTTTTGCCCGGGCCTTCTCGATGAAGATGTACTGCTCTTCCTTGTCGGTGGCGTAAAGGTAGATGAGCGTCTTGTGCTTGTCGGTCTGGTTGTCTTTGATCAGGTTGCGGTACTCTTCAAAGGTGAAGTATTTCCCTTCGGTGTTCTTGAAGAGGGCGAACTTCTCGGCCCGCTCATAAAATTTGTCATCGGTCATCATGCCGTACTCGATGAAGAGCTTCAGGTCGTCCCACTTCTCCTCGAACTCCTTGCGATTGTTCTTGAAGATCTCCTGCAGCCGGTCGGCCACCTTCTTGGTGATATGACCGGAGATCTTCCGCACATTGGGATCGCCCTGCAGGTAGCTCCGCGAGACGTTGAGCGGGATGTCCGGCGAGTCGATTACCCCGTGCAGCAGGGTGAGGAACTCCGGCACGATCCCCTCGACCGAGTCGGTCACGAACACCTGGTTGCAGTAGAGCTGGATCTTGTTCTTCTGGATCTCGAACTGATGCTTGATCTTAGGAAAATAAAGAATCCCTGTCAGCGTGAAAGGATAATCCACGTTCAGATGGATCCAGAAGAGCGGATCCTCTTGTCCGGGATAGAGTTCATGATAGAAGTTCCTGTAGTCTTCGTCCTTCAACTCAGAAGGCTTGCGTGTCCAGAGCGGACGGGTCTCGTTGATGATGTTGTCCTCATCGGTCTCCACCTCCTTGCCGTCCTTCCACTCTTTCTTCTTGCCGAAGGCAATGGGAATGGGCAGGTACCGGCAATATTTCTTCAGGATGCTTTCGATGCGGTCCTCTTCGAGAAACTCTTTCGAGTCCTTGTCGATATGCAGGATGATGTCGGTACCGCGATCGGCTTTTTCGGTCTCTTCCAGGGTGAACTCGGGGGTCCCTTCGCACGACCAGTGGACGGCTTTTGCATCTTCCCGGTAGGAACGGGTAATGATCTCCACTTTCTTGGCCACCATGAACGACGAATAGAACCCCAACCCGAAGTGACCGATGATGGCATTGGCGTCCTTCTTGTATTTTTCAAGGAATTCTTCGGCACTCGAGAGGGCGATCTGGTTGATGTACTTGTCCACCTCTTCGGCCGTCATGCCGATCCCCCGGTCGGAGACGGTGAGCGTGCCTTTCTTCTTGTCCAATTTCACGCGGATCGTCAAATCTCCCAACTCTCCTTTGAATTCGCCTACCGATGCCAGGGTCTTCAGTTTCTGCGTCGCATCGACGGCGTTGGAGATAAGCTCCCGTAAAAAGATATCATGTTCCGAATAGAGGAATTTCTTGATGATCGGGAACAAGTTCTCTGTGGTAACGTTTATCTTTCCTGTCTGTTTGGTCATATCGCTTGATTTTTAGGTTCGTTTGATCTTTGCCCCCTTGCCGGCAAAGGATGTGCCACGCCGACTCGACTGACAGAAAGTCAGACTTTTCCATAGAGGAGTCAGGTAAAAGAAACTTTTTAAAAGTTTTACGATAGAAGCTTTAGTATGGTGTTAGTATATAATACAGTATCGATATATAGCTACGTAGTGGACTACTGAGAGAACTACGTAGGCATCTTTTTTGGTATGTAGATAACTGGAATACAGTTTATTAGGTTGACTTTATTGAAAGGGAGGAGGAGAGGGTGGGGGTCAGAAGGGAAAGATCTGTTCGACACGGTGTTTGCGGAGGTAGTTCACTACGAGGGTCTTCATCTCGCGGTAATGGGGCAAGGGACGGATGCAGTCGTGGAGGGGTTCCGTACCGAAAAAGTGTTGGTTGATGTCGACATAACCGTAACCAGCAGGCAGGCCGTGTTCGACTTTGATCACGGCACGTTCCTGGGGATGTCGGCCCCTGTCGAGGATGAAGAAGTTCTGCTGGTCGAAGTCGAAGGCCTGCAGGGCCCGGCGGGCCCGGAGGTTGTAGGCGGCCGCGTTCTCCTCGCCGGCACAGGCGCCGCGGCACATGCCGATCTTGTAATGGAAACAGGTGCCGGTACCATCATAAAGCCCTGCCAGCTTTTGGCATAGGTCGTATTGTTCGACGAGGCGGGAGAGCTTTTCCCGTCCTTCCGCCAGGGTGCCGAAACTTTGCAGGGGGATCTCCTCCTCGCCGGCCTGCCGCAGTTCGAAGCGGATGTATCCCTGCGGGTCGGTGAAAGAGAAGAGTCCGATGCGGCGGCTGCGGCGCCGCTGGGCACGGTTATGGCGGGGCAGGTGCTGCCGGATCTCGGCGGCCTCAAGCAGTAGGGCGATCAGCTCGCTGCCGGTGACCTGCCACGTGATGTCGGTGGTCTCCTGCCGGATGCGGAGCGCCCGGCGGGTGTTGCCCCCCGAGAGATGCGCCTGCACGCGATGCCGCAGGTTCCGGCTTTTGCCTATATAGATGACCTCTCCCCGGTGATCATGAAGATAATACACCCCGGGTTCCGCAGGTATCTCCCGGATCTTTTCCTGTAACGCGGAGGAGAGGGTGGGAGGCTCGACCCCCGCTTCTTTTTTCTTTCGTAGCAACAGGTGCAGCAGCTCGGCAGTGGCCCGGGCATCCCCCAGGGCACGGTGCCGCTCTTCAATGACGATCCCTACGGCTTCACAGAGAACCCCCAGACTGTACGAAGAGAGACCGGGAAGGAGACGGCGACTTTCCCGCACCGTGTCCAGAAGGTCGCGCCGGTAACGGTAACCCAGACGTGCAAACTCCGCCCGTAAAAAAGAATAATCAAAACGGGCATTGTGGGCGACAAAGACCCGCCCCTCGGTCATCTCGACAATGCGACGGGCTACCTCATAAAAAGGCGGAGCATCCGCCACCATGGCGTCGTCGATGCCGGTGATGGTCGTGATATGAGGAGGAATGGGTCTTTCCGGATCGATGAGCGTGGAAAAACTCTCAGTTATCTTCTGCCCGTCACTGAGAACCACCGCCACCTCCGTGATCCGGTCACGTTCCGGACTCATCCCCGTCGTCTCGATGTCGATGACCGCATACATCCTGACAGCAAAATTGCAAAAAATCCATCCTTTTCCCTTAATACTTTTTTTTCACCTTCGAGGGCTCTCCCGGGAACTCTTTGAACTATCTGGATATTTATATACTTTTATATCCCGGATTCCATTAACCCATAAAAAACAACAAGATGTCAGACAATGCAGGATTAAAGAAGATCTATCCTCCCTCCGAGGAGGTCATCCGCAATGCCCGGGTGAAGGATTATGAATCGATGTACAAATATTCGATCGAGCACCGGGAAGAGTTTTGGGCGAAGGAAGCGGAAGAGCTGGAATGGTACAAGAAATGGGACAAGGTGCTGGATGACAGCAACAAACCATTCTACAAGTGGTTTGTAGGCGGAAAGACGAACATCATCCTCAATGCGCTCGACCGGCATCTGAAGACAGCCACGCGCAACAAAGTGGCCCTGATCTGGGAAGGGGAGCCGGGGGATGTGCGGGTTTTCTCGTACCATGCTCTCTCGCGTGAGGTCTCCAAGTTTGCCAACGTATTGCGGGCCATGGGGGTGAAGAAAGGGGAGGTGGTGACCATCTATATGCCGCAGATCCCCGAGCTGATCATTGCGATGCTGGCCTGTGCAAAGATCGGAGCCGTACATAGTGTGGTGTACGGGGGGTTTAGCGTGGAAGCCCTCGCCGAACGGATCGAGGATGCCAACAGCCGGGTCCTCATTACCGCCGACGGCGGATGGAGGCGTGGCAAAAAGGTGGTGCTCAAAAAGATCGCCAACGAGGCCATGAAACGCTCCCCTACCATCGAGGTGTGTATCACCGTTAGGCGTATCGGTGTGGATGATTGCTATATGGAGACCGACCGCGACTTTTGGTGGCATGAACTGATGGGCATGCCCATTGCCAGCACCAAAGCCGAGACCGAGGTGATGGATGCCGAGGATCCCCTCTTTATCCTTTACACCTCCGGCACCACCGGAAAGCCCAAGGGACTGGTCCATACCCACGGGGGGTATTCGGTCTATACCATGTCGACCTACAAATATGTCTTTGACATCAAGCCGGAAGACCGCTGGTGGTGTGCCGCCGATCCCGGTTGGATCACAGGTCACAGCTACATCGTCTATGCCCCCCTGATCATGGGGGCTACGATCATGAGCTACGAGGGGGCGCCCAATTATCCCTATCCCAACCGCTGGTGGGCGATGATCGAAAAATACGGCATCAACATTTTGTACACCTCGCCGACAGCCATCCGCGGGTTGATGCGTTTCGGCTCATCATGGGTCGAGAAACACGATCTGAGCAGCCTGCGCCTGCTGGGTTCGGTGGGCGAGCCGATCAACCCCGAGGCATGGCGCTGGTATTATGAGGTGGTGGGACAGAGCCGTTGCCCCATCATGGATACCTGGTGGCAGACCGAAACCGGCGGCTTTATGATCACTCCCCTGCCCATCACCCCCCTGAAGCCGGGATCGGCTACCAAGCCTTTCTTCGGCAATGAGATCGCCATCGTCGATGAAAAAGGCAACGAGATGAAGCCCGGCGAAGAGGGCACTCTCGTGATCAAAAATCCCTGGCCGGGGATGGCCCGCACCATCCTGAACGACCCCGAGCGGTATATTGAGAAGTACTGGAAAGCTTACGAGAAACAGGGATGGTACCTGGCAGGCGATTCGGCCAGGGTGGACGAGGACGGTTACTTCTGGATCATCGGCCGTATGGATGATGTGCTGAAGGTGAGCGGGTACCGTTTAGGGTCGGCCGAGATCGAGAGTGCGCTGGTGAGCCATCCGGCCGTGACCGAAGCGGCGGCCATCGGCCTGCCCGACGAGCTGCGCGGCAATGCCATCCATGCATATGTCATCCTCAAACAGGGGGTGGCGCCTTCCAAGGAACTGGAGGAAGAGCTGAAAGAGCATGTGGTCAACGAGATCGGGCCGATCGCCCGGCCGCAGGAGATCGTCTTTGTCGAGAGCCTGCCCAAGACGCGCAGCGGAAAGATCATGCGCCGCGTGCTGAAAGCCCAGGCCCTCGGCCAGGATCCCGGCGACACCACCACCCTCGAAGATTGACGGGGGGTGAAATGGCCCAAACAAAAAAGCTTCCGGCAACCCGGAAGCTTTTTTGTTATCCTTCTTTCCCTTCGAAACTTTTCAGGTCTTCGTCTTCGCTGTATTGGTAGATCTCCCGGATCAGCTTGTCGTATTTCTTGTAGAGGTTCCTCCGTTTGAGCTTGAGGGTGGGAGAGAGCTCGCCCGTATCGGGGCTCCAGGCATCGCATACCAGGCGGAAACGCTTGATCTGTTCGTGGAAGGCCAGACCCTTGTTGATGCGGTTGACTTCTTGCTGGTAGATGTTGATCACTTCCGGATGGCGTACCAGCTCTTCGTTGTCGCGGAACTTGATCCCCTGTTCCTGGGCCCAGCTGTGCAGATACTCGAAGTTAGGCGAGATGAGCGCCGAGGCGAACTTCTCGTTTTCGCCGATCACCATGATCTGTTCGATAAAGAGCGATTCCTTGAACTTGTTCTCGATCACCTGCGGGGCCACGTACTTGCCGCTGGAGAGCTTGAAGATCTCTTTCTTGCGGTCGGTGATCTTGAGGTAGGTGTTGTCGACCATCACGCCGATGTCGCCGGTGGCGAACCAGCCCTCTTCATCGATCACCTCCTTGGTGAGGTCGGGACGCTGGGACCTTTCACCTTGATCTCCCCGTCTTCGGCGATCTTCACCTCGACGCCGGGGATGACGGGGCCCACCGTTCCGATCATGATCTGACGGGTGTTGAGGTTGTTGACGGCAATGACGGGACTGGTTTCGGTGAGACCGTAGCCTTCGAGCACGCGGATGCCGGCGGCCCAGAACACCGTGGCGATGCGGGGTTGCAGGGCCGCCCCGCCCGAGACGATCATCTTCACGTTGCCGCCCAGGGCCTCCCGCCACTTCGAGAAGATCAGCTTGTCGGCGATCTTGTGTTTCAGGTTGTACAGGGGACCGTTGCCGGTGAGCTTGTATTGCAGTCCCAGGTCGACGGCCCAGAAAAAGAGTTTTTTCTTGATGCCCGTGAGTTCCTTGCCCTTGGCCAGGATGCCGTCGTAGACCCGCTCGAGCAGACGCGGCACCGTGGTGAAGAGGTCGGGCTTCACGTCCTTGATGTCGTTGATGATCGTCCCCATGCTCTGGGCATAGTAGATGCTGATGCCCTTGTACTGGTAATGGTAGTTGAGCATCCGCTCATAGATGTGGCTGATGGGTAGAAAGCTGAGCGCCTTTGCTTCGGGTCCCATGGGATGGACCCCCACGGTGGCCTTGACATTGGAGACCAGGTTGCGGTGGCTCAGCATCACTCCTTTGGGGAAGCCCGTCGTGCCCGAGGTGTAGATCATCGTCAGCCAATCCTCTTCGGTGATCGAGTTGCGCAACTGTTCCAGCGCATCTTTTTGCTTCCCGGCTTCCTTTTCCCCCAGCTCCAGCAGTTCTTCCCAGTGTTTTTCCCCCTCGATGCGGTTGAAGGTGTAAAGGGCCTCGATACTCTGCACCTTTTCCGCCACGGGTTTCACCTTCTTCACCAGCCCCTGGTCGGCCAGGAAGATGAGGCGGGGTTCGGCATCTTTCAGGATGTATTCATATTCCTCGGCCGAGATGGTGGGGTAGATAGGGACGGTGACGATGCCGGCCTGGCTGGCGCCCATATCGATGTAGTTCCATTCCGGGCGGTTGTTGGTGATCACGGCAATGCGGTCGCCCTTTTTCAGGCCCAGTGCCAGCAGAGCGTAGCTCACCAGCGTGGCGCGGCGATGATACTCTTCCGACGAGATCTTCTGCCAACGGCCTTCCACCTTGGCGGCCAAGGCATCTTCCTTGCGGTACTCCCGGAGATGACGGTCCAGGATGTCGAATGTGCGGGTGATCTCCATGATTTGACAGTGGTTTGGTTAATAAAAGGGTTAGTGAATAATATGGCTTCTCAAAAACAAACATAAAAAAATTTTCCTTTTATCCGACAGAGAGAAAAAAGAGGTTCTTTTCATTATATTGCAAAATGAATCAAAACGTTTGGTCATGAAAAAAGTGTGGATGCTTTCATTGTTTTTGGGGGCTTTAATGGGATTGCAGGCCCAGGACAAGCCGGCCTGGGTGTTGTATGATGGCGAGGGCCGGAAGGTGTCGTATGCGCAGATGATCCGCGATCTTTCCGGGGCCGATATGATCTTTTTCGGGGAAGAACACAACAACCCCATTGCCCATTGGCTCGAGCGGGAGGTGATGGTGAGCCTCTATCAAGCCCGGGGCAAAGACCTGATGATGGGGGCCGAGATGATTGAGGCCGACAACCAACTGATCCTGGATGAGTACCTGCAGGGACTCATCCCTGCCAAGAAGTTTGAAGCGGAGGCGAGGCTGTGGAAGAATTACAAGACCGATTACAAGCCGCTGGTCGATTTTGCGCATGACAGCGGCCTGGTCTTTGTGGCCGACAATATTCCTCGTCGCTATGCCTCGATCGTGGCGAAAAAAGGGTTTGAGGGACTGGAAGCCCTGAGCGACGAGGCAAAAGGGTATATCCATCCCCTGCCCATCCCGTACGACCCGGAGGTGAAGTGTTACAAGGACATGCTCTCGATGAAGGATGTGGGCTCACAGGTCAACGAGAACTTTCCCAAAGCCCAGGCCGTCAAGGATGCCACCATGGCCTGGTTCATCCTGAAGTATTGGAAAGAGGGAAAGATCTTTCTCCATTTCAACGGCAGCTACCATTCCGACCACCATCTGGGGATCGTGTGGTATCTCAATCAGGAGCGACCGGGGCTGAAGGTCCGGACCCTCTCGGTGGTGTCGCAGCAGGATCCGGAACGGTGGGATGAGGAAAACAACGGCCTGGCCGATTATGTCATCGTCGTGCCGGAGGATATGACGAAGACGTATTGAATGGCTCCCGGCCGGAACGGAATGAAAAGTGCCTGGAGTACTTCTGGGAGTGACTAAAGTGATAAGTTACAAGTGCCTAAAGTCAGTGACACCCGGATTCTGCAAGGCGAAGCCGAAGCGGAATCCGTAGGTGGAACTGACCCTGACCGGAGCCGCAGGCGGAGCGTCAGGGTTACAAGATAGTGCCTTGAGTGCCTTAAGTACTTCGAGTACTTGGAGTTCGGAGTATGGGGTTGTTCTACTTTTGCCTTTTGCCTTAACCCTTTTGCCTCATCGGCATAGTTCCGAGTTCAGAGTATCGAGTCAATGACACCCGGCTTTCGCGAAGCTTTGGCTGAAGCGAAAGACGATGGTGGAACTGACCCTGACCGGAGCCGCAGGCGGAGCGTCAGGGTTACAAGATAGTGCCTTGAGTGCCTTAAGTACTTCGAGTACTTGGAGTTCGGAGTATGGGGTTGTTCTACTTTTGCCTTTTGCCTTAACCCTTTTGCCTTAGCGGCATTGAGCTTCCCTGAATATGGTTGACCGTTTTCCATTCGATCCTCAATTGAATGTATTCTTGGTTCCTGTTGTT
>Ga0256835_1000771_pt1 | contig 21283 bp, 16 predicted proteins | sample PIR30metaG_FD_185972 | JGI IMG/M metagenome (GOLD analysis project Ga0256835, IMG submission 185972) | Hydrothermal vent microbial communities from East Pacific Rise, Pacific Ocean - PIR-30 | ecosystem: Environmental > Aquatic > Marine > Hydrothermal vents | place: Pacific Ocean: East Pacific...
GTGAAGACCAACTGTCTTATCAAGTACTTTCATGGTCTTTTCATAAGATTCCCGGCTTCTTATATCGTATCCAGCAGCAAAAATATGACAGGTATCAACGCATACCCCAATCCTTGGGCCAAGGGCAGATACCTTAATAATATGGGCTATTTCTTCAAATCTTCCTCCTATACTGGTACCCTGACCAGCCACTGTTTCAAGCAATATACCAACCTTGTTATCGGCTCCAGCAAGCTTAACAGCCTGTTTCAGATTGTCAGCCACATTTTTAACACCTTGTGCAATACCGCATCCTACATGACTACCTGGATGCACCACTACCCAAGGAATACCAAGATGTTGACATCTTTTCAATTCTTCTGCTAAAGCAACCACTGATTTCTGTGCAAGATCCCCTTTATACGTACCAAGATTTATCAGATAAGATGCATGAGAGACGATAAAAGGCTTGCCACATCTAAAATGTGCAAGCCGAAATTGTCTAATCTCGTTAATTTCTAAAGATCGTGCATTCCATTGACGTTGATTCCGAGTAAAAATTTGAAGGGCCTGGCCTCCTATCTTTACCATCCTTTCAAAGGCATTGTGAAGTCCGCCGACAATTGATGTATGTGCTCCTAGAAAAGGCATCTGTCTCTTCCCTTACATCTTTTTCGAGCAAAATCCAATCTTATCACTTAGACAACCAAATAACCGACCTATTTTAGTAGACAACATCCTTGCCATGCGTGATCTAAAACTGAAACTGAAGTAGCAGAGAAACATCTTATACCAATTTAAATAAACAATGGACAAAATGGACAAAGTGGTCCTTTAAAAGATCTACTTGGAAAATTTTTATAGAATTTAGAATTGCACTGGATTAACACTTCCTCTTTTGACATACTGATTCTTAGAAATTGTACTTTGTTGGAAACTCTTTGAACTTTAAATTATTCTATATAAAAGGACTCTATATGGATTTTCCAGAAATAATATTTGGAAATGTAGACTCTTTAGAGTGGGCACGGGTGAAAATCCGTCATGCCATGACCCTCGATACGAAACTGGCAAGACAGATCCATCATATGTCAAAATGTCTGAAAGGAACCTATACGGCCCTTGAGCCATATTTTCGAAGATATATTGAAAAAGTATGCAAAGAATGTGAAAACCCATGCTGTGTGAATCGACACGGCTTCCCGGACTTTGAAGATCTAATAATCTTTTGTGCATTAGGCGAATGTTTTGGACCCTTTGATTGCACACAGGAAGACACTGAACCCTGCCAGTTTCTTGGAGAAAAGGGCTGTACCTTACAAAGGTGTGAACGTTCATACAGATGCACATGGTACTTCTGCGATAAAGTATTTGACAGGTTCGAAGCAGAGGATCAGAAGGCCTTTGCTCGTTTTGAACGACTAATGGATCAGCTTTGCCAGCAAAGAATTGATATAATAAAATCATTTAAAAGACTCTGGCATCTGGAATTAGGCACCACCAGACTTTAAAAACAGGAGAATCCCATGAAAAAAGTGATGCTCGTGGTATTTAACGGTGAGGAAATGTGCTTCATTCATGTTCTCTTAAACGCACTGGACATGTCAGACAGATCTTATCAGATTGGCATAATTATAGAGGGGGCCTCTACCAAGCTCATACCTAGCCTGGAACAAGAAAACCACTTTCTCCATAGTCTGTGGACTAAAGTAAAAGAAAGGGGGCTTGTAGAAGGCGTCTGCAAGGCCTGTGCAAACAAGATGGGCACCTTGCAAGATGCTCAAAAGATAGGTCTTGCCATTGTTGGCGATATGTCTGGACATCCAAGCCTTGCCAGTTACATTGAAAAAGGATTTCAAATAATAACATTTTGATGTTGGCTTGTAGATCTTGGCCAATCTGCAATGCCTGATCACAACCAGCGAGGTGATCCATTTCGATTCCATCAATGGCGCCACAGTCATCCATGGTAATGGAAACATTCCACGCTCTGCGCCCCAAGGATCCCCCATCCGTATATGTCTTGTTCCATTTATCAGCGTAATATCTTTTTTGAAGCACGTCAAAAGATCAAGGGCACAAAAAAGGCTGCGCCATAAAAGACGCAGCCCATACTCAAACAATGCGGATATTTAAGGACTTAGTACAGTGGTTTTATCTGGACCCTCCTGTTTAGGGCTCTTCCCTCAGGAGTATCGTTAGAGGCCACAGGCCTTGTGAAGCCATAACCTTTTACCGTAAGCCTTGAAGGAGAAATACCATGTTGTATCAGGTAGTTTGCAACAGCCTGGGCACGTCTAAGAGAAAGCTTCATATTGTAGGCGGCAGAACCAACATTATCGGTATGGCCCTGGATTTCCACCTTCAAGCCTGGATTAGCCTTCAGAACCTTTACAACTTCGTCAAGATTTTTGTAATATTGAGGCTTAATGTCTGCCTTGTTAAAATCAAAAAGCAGGCCCTTTACCACCCAGCAACCGACTTTGTTTACCGTCGCCCCCTTTGGAGTGTTGGGACATCTGTCAAGGGAATCTATGACCCCGTCTCCATCACTGTCTTTTGGCCCGACCTTCTTCTTGCATGCTGGAGGACAAGGAATTGGCGGACACAAAGACTTGGCCTTGTCGTATGCCTGCTTGGCAACAGAAGCAGCCTCTTCAGGACGGCAGGCCTTATACAGCGCTACAGCCTTTTTATGCAATAATTCCGCCTCCTTATACTCATTTGGGCACTTTTTGTCTAGCTTCTTTGCCTTTGCCTCATTTAAAACCTGTCTGGTGGCGTGAAGCTGATCATCTACCTGGACACCAACGCCTGCACAACCGGCAATTAAAAATGTTAAAATTAATCCTAATCCCAAAAACCTCATAACTTACCTCCTTTTTATTTTTGCTTAACCTAGCTATAGCATCAAATGGGAAACCGTTTCGTCACCTCATCCCCGTCAGAAAAGACGTTATCAGTTTACTTGAATTTCACAAACTCTCAAGAGTCGCTTTGAAAAAGTTTTCGTTGGTATGGCTTGACCCCCTAATTCACCCCCCTTATAGTCAGATTTATGAGAAGAAAAAAGAAAAAAAACCCTACCATATCAACACAATCAATACTGTCTGTGTTAAAGACCGCTGGCCACCCTCTTTACATGAGGGAAATCATACACAACCTCCATCTGCCTCCTGAAAAACGCAAAACAGCCAAAAAACTACTAAAGGAACTTGTGCGTTCAGGTGATGTTACCCTACTCAAAGGTAACCGCTACGGCCTGACCAGACAGATGAAGCTCATAACAGGTACCATAACCATCCATCCAGACGGCTTTGGATTCGTCCAGTCCCAGGACCGTGAACAACCAGATGTATTTATACCTCCACGCAAGCTCAAGGGAGCAGTGCACGGAGACATGGTCACTGCCCGAATTGAAAAGGATACAGCCAAAGGACCAGAGGGGGCGGTAATAAGGATAAATGAAAGAAGTGTTCAGGAGGTGGTAGGAATATTTCATGCGGGCAGAAACTTGGGTGTGGTAATCCCTGAAAATGAACGCCTGCGATTTGAGATCCTAATTCCAAATCCCAAAAAGTATGGCAACATAGACGGCATGGCAGTAGTTGCCAGGATCCTGCACTTTTCTAAAACAGGAACCACCGCTGAAGGCGAGATAGTCAAGGTTCTTGGAGATCCTGAAAGCATAGAGGTGCAGTCCCAAATAGTTATAAACAAGTATCAGCTACCAAACAAATTTTCCAAGCCTGCAATGCTCCAGGCAGAGGAACTGCCCGAAAGCATACGTAAGGAAGATCTGTCTGGCAGAAAAGACATACGACAGCTTCCCCTTGTCACTATAGACGGAGAAAATGCAAAGGACTTTGACGATGCGGTCCATGTAAAAAAGACAAGAAGCGGATTTGTACTCACTGTTGCCATAGCAGATGTAAGCCACTATGTGGAAAAAGGCTCATCTCTAGACAGCGACGCCTTAGAAAGAGGAACAAGCGTCTACTTTCCGGACCGAGTCATACCCATGCTTCCCGAAAAGCTTTCAAACGGACTGTGCAGCCTTGTACCTGAACAAGACCGGCTGGCAATGGTTGCCCGCATAAGCTTTGACAAGGACGGAAACGTAAAAAGGGCCAGCTTCTTCAAGGCAGTTATGAGAAGCCACTACAGATTCACATACAAGCTGGTTCAAAAGCTTCTCGATGGCCAGGATAAAAAGCTCCTGAACAGGCATAAAAAATTCCTGAAAACAATAAGGGAAATGGAGGAGCTGGCCAAACTTCTCATGAAAAAACGGCAGGAACGCGGCAGCATAGACTTTGACCTGCCTGAACCAGAAGTGATTCTTGGTCTTACTGGAGAACTAGAAAGTATCGTGCTCAGAGAACGGAGCATGGCACACAGGATAATCGAAGAATTCATGATAGCTGCAAACGAGGCAGTGGCCCGTTTCCTTTCCCAACGTAACATACCTGTCCTGTATCGTATACATGAACCGCCAGAGCGGGAAAAGATCGACGACCTTGTGGAGTATCTCAGAAGTCTCGGTTACAACATAAAGACTCCCAAGAAAATAGACCCCTTCTGGTTTCAGAAAATCCTTGGAATGGTTGAGGGTAAACCAGAGGAATACGTGATAAATTCAATGTTGCTTAGAAGCATGAACCAGGCTGTCTATTCTCCTGAAAACAAGGGACATTTTGGCCTTGCCTCCCCAACCTATCTCCATTTCACATCTCCAATAAGACGTTATCCAGACTTGGTTGTACACAGGGTCTTAAAGGGCAATCTGAGACGTATCAGAAAGAGGCCTGTATATTCCAAAGAGGAGCTCATTCCTCTTGGAGAACACCTGAGCCGTAGAGAGAGAATCGCCATGGAGGCTGAACGCGAAATGCTTGAACGGCTCAAGATACGCTATATGGAAGACAAGATAGGCGAGCAGTTTCATGGAATCATAACCGGAGTTACTTCCTTTGGCATGTTTGTGGAACTAAAGGAAATTTTCATTTCAGGCGTTGTACGGCTTGTGGACATGGCGGATGACTATTACGAATTTGACTCTAAAAGACATCTCCTAAGGGGTAAACGGACAGGAAAAATCTACAGATTAGGCCAAGAAATAGTGCTCAGGCTTATTGGTATCAACAAGGCCAGACGTCACTTAAACTTTGAAATAGTAGAGGAATAGAAGGATGGCAGTCCCTCCAGAAGTACTTGAAAGGATAAAAAAGCTCAGGGAAGAAATAAACTATCACAACTATCGCTACTATGTACTTGACTCTCCTGTCATAAGCGATGAGGAATATGACGCCCTTATGCAGGAGCTTAAGGCCCTTGAGGAGCAGTACCCTGAAACCATTACTCCAGACTCTCCTACACAACGGGTCGGAGCGCCCCCTTCAGACAAGTTTCGCACAGTCCCTCACCACATTCCCATGCTGAGCCTGGATGATGCATTCACGCCTGAAGAAATCAGGGAATTTGACAAAAGGATAAAGAGGCTTCTGAACATAGATCATGATATAGAGTACACCCTAGAGCCTAAAATAGACGGTTTGGCCGTAGAACTTGTCTATGAAAAGGGCGTATTCGTCTTAGGCTCTACCCGGGGCGACGGTTACAACGGAGAGGATGTGACCAACAATCTTAGAACCATCCCCTCCATACCGCTTCGCCTCCTTTCCATAGAGGTGCCAATACCGGAACTCCTTGAAGCCAGAGGCGAAGTATATATGGAGAAAGACGCCTTTGAAAAACTAAACGAAGAAAGAAAAAAACAGGGGCTTCCAACCTTTGCAAACCCAAGAAATGCAGCTGCAGGTTCACTCAGACAACTTGATCCAAAGGTCACTGCCAGCAGACCGCTCAACATCTTTTGTTACGGAGTGGGACGTGTGAAAGGCCACAGTTTTCAAACCCAGTGGGAAATCCTTCATACCTTAAGAAAGTGGGGACTTCGCGTAAATCCGCTTATCAAAAAGGTAAAAGGTATAGAAAAGGCAATAAAATATCACGAGGACCTGGCCAAGCTCCGACCGCAGCTCAACTATGAAATAGACGGCGTAGTTATCAAGGTCAATGATCTGAAGCTGCAAGAAAGACTTGGCACCAAGGCAAGAAGCCCCAGATGGGCCATAGCATACAAATTTGAGGCTGCCCAGGGTATTACAAGGATAAAAGACATCATCCTGAGCGTTGGCAGGACAGGGGCTGTCACTCCAGTTGCGATCATGGAGCCTGTAAAGGTGGGAGGGGTGACCATAAGCAGGGCTACCCTGCACAACGAAGATGAGATCCGGAGAAAAGATATTCGCATTGGAGACTGGGTTATAGTCCGTCGGGCAGGGGACGTGATTCCAGAAGTTGTAAAGCCCCTTAAGGAAAGACGTACTGGCAAGGAAAAACCATTTGTCATGCCAAAATACTGCCCCGTGTGCGGCTCTCCCCTTGTAAAAAAACCTGGTGAGGCCATATATCGATGCCCCAACCCAGACTGCTTTCCAAGGCTGGCCAAAAGGATTGCCCACTTTGTGAGCAAGCCTGCCATGGACATTGAAGGGCTTGGCCCCAAGGTCGTGGAACAACTCATCACGGCAGGCATAATCCGCGACATTCCGGACCTCTACCACATAAAAAAGGAGGATCTGCTCTCTCTCGAAGGCTTTGGAGAAAAATCTGCACAAAATCTGTTAGATGCCATAGAAAAAAGCAAACATACCACACTGCCCCGCTTCCTCTTTGCCCTTGGCATAAGGCATGTAGGTGAGGTAACAGCCCAGATTCTGGCAAAACACTTTGGGAGCCTAGAAAATATAATGAATGCCTCACTTGAAGAACTTGAGGCCATTCCGGGAATCGGCCCCGAGGTTGCCACCAGTATCTATAAATGGTTCAGAGATGAAAAAAACAGACAACTCATAAAAAGGCTGCTCGATGCAGGAATAGTAATAGAGCCCATGAAAAAAGAAACAAGCGCCCTGCCCCTGGAAGGGAAAAATTTTGTCTTTACCGGAACCCTCAAGTCCATGAAAAGGTCAGAGGCCAAAAAACTAGTAATGGAACTTGGAGGACAGGTGCAGTCAACGGTAGGAAGGCATACAGACTATGTAGTTGTTGGAGAAAACCCGGGCTCCAAACTGGAAAAGGCCAGACAACTTGGCATCAAAACCATTAGCGAAGAGGAATTTCTTAAGCTGGTAGGAAAGAAATAGAAGAAGGGAGGGCTTTGACATGAAACGGATACATGCCAAGGTCACAGGAAGGGTTCAAGGGGTCTTTTACAGGGCATCTACCCTGGATACAGCCAGGGCCTTAGGGCTTACAGGCTGGGTAAAAAACATGCCTGATGGTTCTGTGGAACTAGAGGCCCAAGGTCCTGAAGAAAAAATCCAGCAGCTTGTTGTCTGGTTGAACCAGGGGCCACCCCATGCCAGGGTAAGTAACGTGCATGTAACAGAACTACCAGTAAAGGAGGGAGAAAGGGAATTCACAGTTGATTTTTAACCGTCTTTAAAAACGACATTCAAAAATCAGTGCTGTTTCCTCTTCAGCCTGGTAAGCAGTACGTCGAGTTCCTTGTCCCTGCTTTTAAAGCGGTGTTTTTGCATGGCTATTGCGAAATCGTCCTCTGCCATTTTGAAAAAGGGGAAGAGAGTCTCTCTGTCTGCCCTGTGAGACATGTAGATAACGCCACCAGGAGCAAGATATCTTTTCATCACATCAAGAAGGGGCTGAAAAAAACGGGGATGGAACAAGAGTTCAGATCCTACTATGACCTCAAAATATCCAAGATCTTCCCGAGGCTTAAACCAGTCCAGGGCCTCACACCTTAGGTTGTGACATTCGTTGAACAAGGCAGAGGCACGAACAAAGTCCATTATTTCATCTTCGTAATCTGTTACTGTCACATCGTGGCCAAGACTTGATGCCACCATGCCCGGAACGGCCATGCCTGCTCCAAGCTCAAGGATACGTTGCCCCTGTTTTGGGGGCATCTTTGCCAAAAATTCCGACAGGACAAGGGAAGCCTCCCATATCTTTACCCAAAAAGGAAATTCAGGAGCGTTTTCGTGAACTTCCATATGAAAAAGGGGGATAAGGTCTGCAACATGAAGGAAGTAAAAGGGCCTGCCACCTATATGTACCCTTTCTACATCCAGACTGTACTTAGCCTTAAGCCTGTTGACTATGGGCAGGGCAGCTTCAGGCACTTGAAACTTCCTTGCCCTGCCCTCTTTTTCTTCTCCTCTTGATGAGGCAATGGGAAGCTTGAGTGTCATGCTGCGGCCTGTTCCTCCTTTGCCTTCTGCCTGGCCTTGTCCCTTTGATCGTAATAAACCCTTCCAGTGCCCGCCGGAATGAGTCGGCCCATTATGACGTTTTCCTTAAGTCCTCTAAGATAATCAACCTTTCCAGCAATAGAGGCGTCTGTAAGCACCTTTGTAGTCTCCTGAAACGATGCAGCAGATATGAAACTGTCCGTGGTAAGAGAAGCCCTTGTAATACCAAGAAGAAGTGGCTCAGCAGTTGCCGGTTCTCCTCCCTGTGCCAGTATTCTTTCGTTTTCTTCCTCAAAGACATGGCGCTCCACCTGCTCACCAAGCATGAAGCGGCTATCCCCAACGCTTGTTATCTTTACCCTTTTGAGCATCTGGCGAACAATGACCTCAATATGCTTGTCGTTTATCTTGACACCCTGGAGCCTGTAGACTTCCTGGATCTCATCAACAAGATACCTGGCAAGTTCCTTTATGCCCTTTACCCTCAAAAGATCGTTGGGATTTAGGACACCATCCATTAGGGGCTCACCGGCACGCACATAGTCGCCTTCATGAACGGCAATGTGCTTGCCTCTGGGGATGAGATATTCCCTGGGTTCACCGTATTCAGGTGTTATTATGATACGACGCTTGTTCTTCACATCCTTTCCAAAGGATACAACGCCGTCAATCTCAGAAATGATGGCATACTCCTTGGGTTTTCTGACCTCAAAGAGCTCGGCAACCCTTGGAAGACCACCAGTGATATCCTTTGTCTTTGTGGTTTCCCTCGGAATCTTGGCAAGGATGTGACCAGGTTCCACTATATCACCTTCGTTTACTGTTATGATGGCACCAACAGGAAGCTGATAACGTGCCTCTCCCTTGGTCTGGATAAGCTTCTTGGTACGGCCCCTTTCATCCTTGATGGAAATCCTTGGACGGTATTCAGAGGCCTTGTACTGGATAACCACCTTGCTGGCCTTACCAGTAACAGGGTCCACCTTTTCTTGAATGGTTACACCTTCTATAATGTCGCCAAACTTCACCTTTCCGCCCACTTCTGTAAGGATTGGAATGGTATAGGGATCCCACTGGGCAAGTTTGGTTCCTGGCTCTACATGTTGACCGTCCTTCACTAGCAGCTCGGCACCGTAAATCACTGGATAGCGCTCTCTCTCCCTGCCGTCCGGGGCAACAATTACTATCTCACCGTTCCTGTTCAGCACAACCTCTCGGCCTGCTGCGTTGGTAACGGTTATCACCTTTTCAAGCTTTACCGTTCCCACACCGTTGCAGCGTATTTCTGCCTGCTCTGCCTTACCGCTTGCAGTACCACCAATATGGAAGGTACGCATGGTAAGCTGGGTGCCTGGCTCGCCGATGGACTCGGCTGCAATTATGCCGATGGCCTCACCCCTAACTACCATGCTGCCCCTTGCCAGATCCCTGCCATAACACTTGGCACATACACCAAAGGGAGCCCTGCAGGTGAGAACAGAACGTATCTCGACCTTTGATATGCCAGCCTCTTCTATCTTTTTGGCCTTTTTCTCATCAATCTCCTCGTTGGCAGGAACAAGGACCTCACCAGTTACTGGGTCAACTATGTCCATGAGAGCAACCCTTCCAAGCACCCTCTCGGATACCCACTGGATTATCTCACCGCCTTCCATGAGGTGATCCATTTCGATTCCATCAATGGTGCCACAGTCATCCATGGTAATGGTGGAGTCTTGGGCCACATCTACAAGACGCCTTGTGAGATAACCAGAGTTGGCCGTCTTGAGGGCCGTGTCTGCAAGACCCTTGCGGGCACCATGCGTAGATATAAAATATTCGAGCACCGAAAGACCTTCCCTGAAGTTGGCCTTGATGGGAGTTTCAATGATCTCACCTGAAGGCTTTGCCATAAGGCCCCTGATTCCCGCAAGCTGCCTTATCTGGTCCTTGCTGCCCCTTGCGCCAGAATCTGCCATGACAAAGATTGGATTGAAACTCGGTATCTCTATCTTGTTTCCATCCTCATCCTCAATGTAATCCTTGGACATGTTCTCCATCATGACCTTGGCAACCTCGTCAGTGGCCCTGGTCCAGATATCAATCACCTTGTTGTAGCGCTCTCCATCGGTAATGAGACCTTCTGCGTACTGGGTCTGCACCTCTGCCACCTCTTTCTGGGCGCGCTCAAGGATCTCTCCCTTGCTTTCAGGAATTTTCATATCGTTAATACTGATGGAAAGTCCCGCAAGTGTGGCATTGTAATAGCCAAGGTCCTTGAGTCTGTCTGCCATGATGCAGGTCTTCTTGGCGCCTGCAGCCCTGTAGGCCTTGTCTATGAGTTGGGCAAGGTCCTTTTTCCTCATAACCTTGTTGACCATTGAAAAAGGCACTTCATCAGGCACTATGTCATAAAGGAGCACCCTACCAACAGTTGTATCAACCAGCTTTCCCTCAAGCATGACCTTGACGGCTGCCTGGAGATCAACAGCTCCTTCGTCATAGGCAAGTATCACTTCATCAACGGAGTTGAAGGATTTGCCCTCACCCTTGGCCTTTGGCTTTTCACGAGTCATGTAATAGACCCCAAGGACAATATCCTGGGTAGCAGTGATGATTGGAGAGCCGTGGGCAGGAGAGAGAATGTTGTTTGTTGACATCATAAGTACCCTGGCCTCTGTCTGGGCCTCGACAGAAAGGGGTACGTGAACTGCCATCTGGTCTCCGTCAAAGTCCGCATTGTAGGCCGTACATACCAGGGGATGGAGCATGATGGCCTTTCCTTCCACAAGCACGGGCTCAAAGGCCTGAATACCAAGCCTGTGAAGGGTTGGAGCACGGTTTAGAAGAACAGGATGCTCCCTTACCACCTCATCTAGAGCGTCCCAAACCTCTGGGACCTCCTTTTCTACCATCTTCTTTGCACTCTTTATGGTGGAGACAAACCCTTTTTGCTCCAGTTTGTTGTATATGAAGGGTTTAAAAAGCTCTATGGCCATCCTCTTTGGCAGGCCGCACTCATGGAGTTTGAGTTCAGGGCCAACCACAATGACAGAACGTCCAGAATAGTCTACACGTTTTCCAAGAAGGTTCTGCCTGAAACGCCCCTGCTTCCCCTTGAGCATGTCTGACAGGGACTTGAGAGGCCTCTTGTTAGGGCCTGTAACAACCCTTCCGCGCCTTCCGTTGTCAAAGAGGACATCAACGGCCTCCTGTAACATGCGTTTTTCGTTCCTGATTATTATGTCAGGGGCATCAAGGTCTTTGAGCCTCTTGAGTCTGTTGTTTCTGTTGATAACCCTGCGATAGAGATCGTTAAGATCAGAGGTGGCAAACCGGCCTCCATCAAGAGGAACAAGAGGTCTCAGATCCGGTGGAAGAACTGGAATAACGTTCAAAATCATCCATTCAGGCCGGTTGCCAGAGCCTCTAAAGGCCTCCACCACCCTCAATCTCTTACCAAGCTTCTTCCTCTTTGCCTCACTCTTTGTCTTTTGCATCTCTTCCCTGAGTTCCTTGGAGACCTGATCCAGGTCCAGATGACTCAGGAGGTAATGCACTGCCTCGGCGCCAATCCCCACCTGGAACTTGTCGCCAAACTGCTCATAGTTCTTTTGGTACGTCTCATCAGACATGAGCATCCCAACGGGAATGTCTGGTAAGTCTGACTCAATGACTATGTGAGACTCAAAGTATAAAACCCTTTCCAACTCCTTTAGACTCAGGTCAAGGAGGGCTCCTATCTTGCTTGGAAGGCTTTTCAAAAACCATATGTGGGCCACAGGGGCTGCGAGGGAAATATGGGCCATTCTCTGGCGTCGAACCTTTGACTGGATTACTTCCACACCACACTTTTCGCAGACTATACCCCTGTGTTTCATCCTCTTGTACTTGCCACAAAGACACTCGTAGTCCTTTACCGGGCCAAAGATCTTGGCACAGAAAAGGCCATCCCTTTCGGGTTTAAAGGTTCGGTAGTTGATTGTCTCTGGCTGTTTTACCTCTCCATGAGACCTCTTCAGTATGGTCTCTGGCGAAGATATAGAGATCCTGACCGCTTTGAAATTCAAAGGATCCTTGGGTTTTGTAAACAGAGAAAGAAGATCGTCCATAAATAGACCTCTTTTGATTTTTTATTGAAAAATTTTAGTCTGTTAACGCCTCTGTATCATTAGTGACAGAGGCGCTAGTAAATCTACCGTTCTTTTTGCTATTCGAGCAATTCTATATCCATGCAAAGGCCCTGGAGCTCTTTTACCAGGACATTGAATGATTCAGGGATGCCTGCCTCCAGGAAGTTGTTGCCCTTTACGATCTTTTCATACATGCGGGAGCGGCCTGTAACATCATCTGACTTGACAGTAAGGAACTCCTGGAGGGAGTAGGCTGCCCCATATGCCTCCATTGCCCACACTTCCATCTCGCCAAGCCTCTGACCACCAAACTGGGCCTTTCCACCAAGGGGCTGTTGGGTGACCAGGGAGTATGGCCCTGTGGAACGGGCATGAATCTTGTCAGATACAAGGTGGTGCAGTTTCAGCATGTACATTACGCCTACGGTAATCTTTTCCTTGAAAGGCTCACCAGTAAGGCCGTTGTAAAGGGTGACCTGACCTATTTCAGGCTGGCCACCTTCTTTAAGAAGCCTCTTTATGACGGCTTCATCTGCACCGTCAAATACCGGGGTTGCCACCGGCACTCCATTTTCCAGATGGATGGCAAGCTCCCTTATTTCTTCATCGGAAAGTCCGGAGACCAGGGCATCAAGCTCCTCCCTGGAATATATCCCGGCCATTTTTTTCTTGACCTTTTCTATCTCATACTTTCTTGCAAGCTCGGCTATCTGTTCTCCAAGCTTTTTGGCCCCCCAGCCAAGATGGACCTCAAGGATCTGGCCAACATTCATACGTGAAGGCACTCCAAGAGGGTTTAGAATGATATCTACAGGAGTGCCATCTTCAAAATAGGGCATGTCCTCAACAGGCACTATCTTGGAAACAACACCCTTGTTTCCATGACGTCCTGCCATCTTATCTCCCACCTCGAGCTTGCGCTTGATGGCAACATAGACCCTGACCATCTTAATGACACCTGGAGGAAGCTCGTCTCCCTTCTTGAGCCGTTCTATCTTGCCTTCAAAGAACTCCTTTATACGCTCGATCTCAGACTCATACCAATCCAGTATGTCTGTGACATATGGATCGACCGAGTTTCTTCCCTCAAGAATCAGGTCTCTAAGCCTGTGAAGTGGCACCCTCTTAAGGGCGTCTTTTGTGATCTTTTTACCAGCATCAAGAAGAAGCCTGTGACGCGCATCCTTTATGACAACAGCAGGTTTTTTGCCAACAAGATATTCCTCAAGTTTCTTTAAGGCAGTGCGCCTTATGACGTTTATCTCATCTTCCTGGTCCTGCATGATCGCAGCAATTTCCATGTCTTCCAGCTTCTTGGCACGCTCATCCTTGGGGATGCCCTTTCTGGAAAAGACCTTGGCATCCACCACAACACCCTGAACACCAGGGGGAACCCTGAGTGATGTATCCTTTACGTCTCCGGCCTTTTCTCCAAAGATGGCTCGAAGGAGTTTTTCCTCTGGTGAAAGCTGAGTTTCTCCCTTTGGAGTGACTTTTCCAACAAGGATATCTCCAGCCTTTACCTCCGCACCAATCCTGACAATGCCTGACTCGTCAAGATTCCGAAGGGCCTCTTCTCCAACATTGGGGATGTCTCTTGTTATCTCTTCACGGCCAAGCTTTGTATCCCTTGCCTCTATCTCAAACTCTTCTATGTGAACGGACGTGTAGACATCGTCTTGAACTATTCTTTCGCTAACAATTATGGCGTCCTCAAAGTTGTAGCCACGCCAAGGCATAAAGGCCACCACCACATTCTTGCCCAGGGCAAGCTCGCCATACTTTGTGGATGCACCGTCCACCAGCACCTGGCCTTTTTTGACCCTCTGACCCGGTTTTACTATCGGAATCTGGTTGATGGTAGTTGTCTGGTTGGACTTCTGATATTTGATCAGCTTGTGTATTTCTACCTCAACGGGCTTTCCTGTTTCAGGATCTTCGTCATAACCAACCACCAGCCTGTTGGCATCAACATCCTCTATCCAGCCATCCCTTTTCGCCATGATGGTAACGCCGGAATCCCTTGCCACAGCCTTTTCAATGCCTGTTCCAACAATTGGAGCATCACACTGCAAAAGGGGCACTGCCTGGCGCTGCATGTTTGACCCCATAAGGGCACGGTTTGCATCGTCATTTTCAAGAAACGGGATAAGGCCGGAAGATACAGAGACCATCTGGTTGGGAGCAATGTCAATCATGGTCACCTCTTCAGAGGGCACCATGATGAACTCGCCCCTGCGCCTGACACCAACAAAGTCTTCTACTATACGCCCGTTCTTGTCCATCTCCACAGTAGACTGACACACGGTCTCTTCTTCTTCCTGGGATGCTGTAAGGTAAACAATCTCGTTTGTCACCTTCCGGTTCTTAACACGTCTGTACGGAGTCTCAATGAATCCATACTCGTTTACCCTACCGTAGGCGCTAAGAGAGACGATGAGCCCGATATTTGGACCTTCCGGAGTCTCAATGGGACAGATCCTGCCGTAATGGGTAGGATGTACGTCTCTTACCTCAAAGCCTGCCCGCTCCCTTGAAAGCCCTCCTGGTCCAAGGGCTGAAAGCCTGCGCTTATGAGTTATCTCAGACAGGGGGTTGGTCTGGTCCATAAACTGTGAGAGCTGACTTGAACCAAAAAACTCTTTTATAACAGAGGTAACAGGCTTTGGATTTACCAAATCGTTTGGCATAAGGGCCTCTACCTCCTGAAGGGTCATGCGTTCTTTGATGGCCCTTTCCATTCTCACAAGACCAATCCTGTACTGGTTCTCTATTAGCTCGCCAACAGATCGAACACGCCTGTTGCCAAGATGATCTATGTCATCGACCGGGCCCTGGGTATCTTTTAGGTGCACGAGTTCTTTTACAATGGCAACTATGTCCGAGTTAAGAAGCACTCGCTGGCTCAGAGGCACATCCATATCTAGACGCTGGTTCATCTTGTAACGTCCCACCTCAGACAGATCATAGGTATCCGGATTGAAGAAAAGGGAATGGAAAAACTTTTCAGCAACCTCAGCTATAAGAGGAGAACTTGGTCTAAGCCGCCTGTATATCTCCAGAATCGCCTCTTCCTGACTCTCTACCTTGTCAAGAAGCAGGGTATCTCTGATAGAAGAGCTCACCTTTATTCCATCTATGAAAAGGGTCTGGATCTCGGTAATTCCATTTTCCCTAATAACGGTCAGATCATCTTCCGAAAGCCTTGTGTTTTTGGGAATCAGTATCTCGCCTGTAGCTGGATCGACTACATCCTGAGCAGTAATCTTGCCGATAAGGTCATCTTCTGTAACAGGAACTCGCTCAATGCCAAGGTCTGCCAATTTTCTTAGCATGGTCTTTGAAAACTTTCTGTTCTTTTTCAGAAGGACCTCTCCAGTCTCTGGATGAACCACTTCCACTGTAGCCCGCTGTCCCTGAAGTAACTCAGGAATCAGTTTGCGATATATCAGTTTTCCTTCAACATAATAGGTGTCCCAATCATAAAATTCTCGCAAGATATCGTCTGTGGTCAGACCGATAGCCTTTAGAAGAATGGTTGCTGGAAACTTTCTCCTGCGGTCTATCCGAACGTGCAAGATATCTTTTGGATCAAATTCGAAATCGAGCCAGGAGCCTCTAACAGGAATAACCCTGCAGGAATAGAGTAGCTTGCCACTGGAATGGCTTTTCCCCTTGTCATGATCAAAAAATACCCCAGGGGACCTCTGGAGCTGGCTGACAACGACCCTTTCCGTACCATTTATAATAAAGGTACCGGTCCTGGTCATAAGGGGAATGGTTCCAAAATATATCTCCTGTTCCTTGATATCACGAATACTTTGGGCACCGGTCTCCTTGTCGACATCATAGGAAAGAAGCCTGATGACTATCTTGACTGGGGCCTCATATGTGCTGCCTCTTTGAAGACACTCTTCCTGAGTGTATTTTGGCTTTCCGACAGAATACTGGACAAACTCCAATGAGGAAGCTCCGGTAAAATCCTGTATGGGGAATACAGACTTGAATACCGCCTGCAGGCCCATATCCTTTCTGGCCTCAGGACTTACATCCTTTTGAAGAAATTTTTCGTAAGGCCCTTGCTGAACTGCAATAAGGTGAGGAATATCTATTATTCTTTCTACCTTACCAAAATTCTTTCTCAGGGGAAAATTCTGAATACTCAACATAGACACTGCCTCTAACTGGCTGTAGAAGGTTTTTATAAAATTTAGATGAGTTAGACCGTGAAAATCAAAAACGGGGACGCCTTTTCAAGGCGCCCCTAGAAAACTGAAGCTATTTGATTTCGACCTTGGCACCGACCGCCTCGATCTGTTCCTTGATTTTTTCTGCCTCTTCCTTTGAAACACCCTCCTTAACAGGCTTGGGTGCACTTTCAACAAGTTCCTTGGCCTCCTTAAGGCCCAGACCTGTGATCGCCCTTACTTCCTTGATGACCTTGATCTTCTGGGAACCTACATCTGCAAGGATTACATCAAACTCTGTCTTTTCCTCTTGAGCACCACCGGCCTCAGCTCCTGGAGCTGCGCCTGCTGCAACTGCTACTGGTGCTGCAGCGCTGACCCCAAATTTTTCCTCTAGTTCCTTGATAAATTCCGATAGTTCCAGCACTGTCATATTTGAAATAAATTCAATTACATCTTCTTTTGTTACTGCCATTTGCTAAGTTCCTCCTGAATATAAAAAATTTATTGTTTCTTTTCTTCGATTGCCTTAAGTGCATACAAAAGCTTGCGAGGCACTGCTGCCAATACCTGTACAAGATTGGTAGGCGTAGCAATAAGAACCGACAAGAGCTGACTAAGTAAGACCTCTCTGCTTGGAAGCTTGGACAATGCCTCAAGAGAACTGGCATCAACTATTTTGCCGTTCAAAATACCTGTTCTAAGCTTCAATGCCTCATGATCCTTGGCAAACTCAACAAGAACCTTGGCCACTGAAACAGGGTCATCATAGGCAAAGACCGCTGCATTAGGACCATTAAAGTAGTCCAGCAGGGCCTCACCATCGGTTCCTTTTACCGCAAGCCTCAAAAGTGTATTCTTGGCAACCTTCATTTCGCCTTGGACTTCCCTAAGCTTAAAACGCAATTCGTTGACCTCGGATACTGTAAGGCCTGGGAAGTTAACCAAGGTAATGGCTACCGCCCTTTGAAACTTTTCATTAAGTTCCTCAACAAGGGCTTCTTTTTCTTTTCTTGTTAATGGCAATTTTCATCCCCCCTTTCTACCATAGGCAGTTATTTTTACTGCCAAAGGCAGAGGTCACACCGGTCTCGGTAGGTGAAGCGAATTCTTGCTTCATTAAACACCAGGTACCTACTGTCTTTGACTTGCAAGCGTCCATAATTGAACGCGGGTATCTCCAATTCAGATTTAGTTAGGCGGCAGCGTTCTTTAGTTCAGAAGGATCCAGCCTCACTCCTGGCCCCATAGTGGAAGATAGCGCAACGCCTTTTACATATGCACCTTTGGCTGATGCTGGCTTCATCCTGAGTATGGTCTCGGCCACTGCTGCAAAATTTTCTTTTAGTTTGTCAGCCCCAAATGAAACACGTCCTATAGGAATGTGCACCACACCTGCCCTGTCTACACGAAAGTCAACCTTTCCACTCTTGATATCCTTGACCGCCTTACCAATATCAAAGGTTACCGTGCCTGTCTTAGCATTGGGCATCAAACCCCTGGGGCCAAGGATGCGACCTATTTTACCCACTTGGCCCATCATATCAGGCGTGGCCACCACTTTATCAAAATCCAGCCAACCTTTTTTAATCTTTTCAATAACGTCTTCAGCACCAACGTAATCAGCACCAGCCTCTTGAGCCTCCTTGGCCTTTTCCCCCTTGGCTATGGCCAAAACCTTAACTGTCTTCCCTGTTCCATGCGGAAGGACTACCGAACCCCTGATATTTTGATCTGCCTTTCTGGGATCCACACCAAGATTGATGGCCATGTCAACGCTTTCGTCAAAATTCGCATAATGGGTGGCCAGCACTTTTTCAATTGCCTCATCAAGCATATATTTCTTGGTAGTATCAATAAGCTCCTTAACCTTAAGGTATTTCTTGCCTCTTTTAACCATGACTTATCACCTTCGCACTAATCTACCACTTCTATTCCCATACTACGGGCTGTTCCCTCAATGGTTCTCATGGCCGCATTTAGATCCGCAGCTGTCAAATCAGGCATCTTGGTCTTGGCAATCTCCTCTACTTGGGCCCTGGTAACCTTACCAACCTTGTCTCTGTTGGGGACACCAGAGCCTTTTTCAACTCCTGCTGCCTTTTTCAAAAGCACAGAGGCTGGAGGAGTTTTCAGTACAAAACTAAAAGACCTGTCTGTATAGACTGTAATCAAGACAGGTATTATCATTCCTGCCTGATCAGCCGTTTTGGCATTAAAGGCCTTTACAAACTCCATAATATTCACGCCCTGCTGTCCTAGGGCTGGACCCACAGGAGGCGATGGACTTGCCTGCCCTGCAGGAATTTGTAACTTGATATATCCAGCTATCTTTTTAGCCATGACTAACTCCTGATATTATTAAAAAATAATTTAACTGGCCCGTTGGATGTGGCCAAATTCCAATTCAACAGGCGTTGATCGTCCAAATATGGATACCAGCACCCTAACCTTTCCCTTGTCAGGTTTTACCTCATCAACCACGCCAGTAAAATTGGCAAAAGGTCCCTCGGTTATAATCACCTTTTCTCCCTTTTGATAATCATACTTGGGCCTTGGCTTAAGAGACCTTTCCTCCATCTGCCTGATAATCTTTTCTGCCTCATGCTCTGGCAAAGGCACCGGATTTTGCTGTCCACCAACAAATCCAGTTACCTTGGGGGTATCTTGAACCAAGTGCCAGGTCTCTTTGTTAAACTCCATTTTTATAAGTATGTAGCCGGGATAGACCTTTCTGGATGAAGTCCTTTTTTCTCCCTTAACAATTTCAACGACCTTTTCTGTAGGCACAATGATCTCAGAAAATTGGTCCTGCATGCCATACTGCTTGATACGCTCCTCAAGAGAAGCCTTGACCTTGTTTTCAAAACCAGAATAAGTATGGACGATATACCACTTATGTGCCATTTAGACAGCCTCTCGTTTAATCAATTATGCTACCCACAAGCTTGGACAAGGACATATCCACAAGCCCCAGGTATACCGCAAAAAAAACCGAGATGGCCAGCACGGCTATGGTCATGGATATTGTCTCTTTTCTGCTTGGCCAAGTGATCTTATCAAACTCAGCCCTTACTTCTCTAAGGTACTGTTTAAACGCCTGCAAACGGCTTACAGGCGCCCGAACCTGCTCCTGCCTGGAATAAGCCGCAGCTTTCGCGTCTGGTTCACCTTGCACTGCCTTGGTTTCAATATCTTTACCAATACCCTGCTGTGCTGTCTTTAGCTTCCTAACCTTTTTCTTTGTCACTTGGACTGTGCCCCTGTTTATTTAAAAAAGTGGCAGGCCAGGAGGGACTCGAACCCCCAACACCCGGATTTGGAGTCCGGTGCTCTACCATTAGAGCTACTGGCCTGCAATCTTCTTATTTCATTTTGATTTCTTTGTGCAACGTATGTTTCCTGTCAAAGGGACAGTATTTTTTGAGCTCCAGCTTATCTGGAGTAGTTCTCTTATTCTTGGTAGTGGTATAGTTCCTGCGCTTGCATACGGTACAACGAAGTATAATCTTCTCCCTCATGACAGATCCTTATTCAATTATCTTACTTACAACACCGGCACCAACAGTGCGTCCACCTTCCCTGATGGCAAACCGCAAACCCTCTTCCATGGCTATTGGCTGAATCAACTCCGCCGTGATCTTTACATTATCACCTGGCATCACCATCTCAACTCCCTCGGGAAGCTCAACTATTCCTGTCACATCTGTCGTACGAAAATAAAACTGTGGACGATATCCTGCAAAAAACGGAGTGTGACGACCACCTTCCTCCTTGGACAACACGTATACCTCTGCCTCAAACTTCTTGTGTGGGGTTATCGTTCCCGGCTGAGCCACTACCTGACCACGCTCTACCTCGTCCCTCTTGATCCCACGAAGCAGCACCCCTATGTTGTCGCCTGCTCGACCCTCATCCAAAAGCTTCCGAAACATCTCAAGCCCTGTACACACCGTCTTCTGTGTCTCGCGAAGACCCACTATCTCCACCTCATCTCCAACATGGATGATTCCGCGCTCTACCCTGCCAGTAACCACCGTTCCACGTCCGGAAATGGAAAACACATCCTCTATAGGCATCAAAAAGGGCTTGTCTATGTCACGCTCAGGCTCGGGTATGTAATTGTCAAGGGCATCCATCAGCTCCCATATGCACTTGGTCTTCTCCTCATCCTCTGGATTGTTCAACGCCTCAAGTGCACTACCCTTGATTATTGGCACATCATCACCAGGAAAATCATACTTGGAAAGAAGCTCCCGAAGCTCAAGCTCTACAAGCTCTATTAGCTCCTCGTCATCCACCATGTCACACTTGTTCAAAAACACCACTATGGCAGGCACTCCTACCTGACGCGCCAACAGTATGTGCTCCCTGGTCTGAGGCATGGGACCATCATCTGCACCAACCACCAATATGGCACCGTCCATCTGCGCAGCCCCGGTAATCATGTTCTTTATGTAATCAGCATGACCAGGACAGTCCACATGCGCATAATGCCTCTTCTCTGTCTCATACTCCACATGCGCCGTGGCTATGGTGATTCCCCTCTCCCTCTCTTCAGGAGCCTTGTCTATCTCGTCAAAGGGAGTGAAGTCTGCCCAGCCCTTCTGGGACAATACCCTGGTGATGGCGGCAGTCAGCGTCGTCTTACCATGGTCTATGTGACCTATGGTACCTACGTTAACATGCGGCTTCTTACGCTCAAATTTCTGCTTGCTCATGACCT
>Ga0256835_1000772_pt1 | contig 21281 bp, 19 predicted proteins | sample PIR30metaG_FD_185972 | JGI IMG/M metagenome (GOLD analysis project Ga0256835, IMG submission 185972) | Hydrothermal vent microbial communities from East Pacific Rise, Pacific Ocean - PIR-30 | ecosystem: Environmental > Aquatic > Marine > Hydrothermal vents | place: Pacific Ocean: East Pacific...
AGGTCCTGGGCACGGCGGGCCGAGAAGCGCAAGCGCCATGAGACGGTTTCTGCTCATAAGCTACGTGTTTCCGCCTGCCGGCGGCGGCGGGGTGCAACGCCCGGCCAAGTTCGCCAAGTACATCGGTCGCTTTGGCTGGGAGCCGGTGGTGGTGACGGTGAAAAACCCCTCGGTCCCCAGCCGGGACGAGTCCCTGCTAAAGGACCTGCCACCAGAGCTGATCGTGCGGCGCCTGCCCACCCTGGAGCCCTCGCCCCTGGCCGAGCCGGCCCCGGGTGGCGGCGGGGAGCCAGGCCCGGTGGGCAGGCTCAAGAAGTGGGTGGCCGGCAAGCTGTTTCCCGACCGGCACGTGTTATGGATTCCCTTGGCCCTGCCCGGGGCCCTGCGGGCGGCGCGGCGGCACAAGGTGGAGGCGGTGATGGTTACCGCGCCGCCTTTCTCCACCTTTATGCTCGGCGCGGCGGTGGCCCGCCGCCTGGACCTGCCACTGGTGTTGGACTTCCGCGACGAGTGGAGCGGCTACTACGCCCAGGGGTTTTCGCCCAGCGCCGAGGACAGCGGCCGGGCCGAGCGGGTGCTGCACGCCGAACGTCGCCTGGTGGACCAGGCCGCGCGGGTCATCGGGGCCAGCGACGCCTACTGCCGGCGCTTCCGCCACCTGCACGGTTGGCAGGAAGAAAAGTACGTCTGGATTCCCAACGGCTACGACCCCGATGACTTCCCCCCCGCCGACCAACCGCCATCCCGGCATCGTCCCGGTGAGCGCCTCAAGCTGCTCTACACCGGTACTGTCTTTGCGGTGACCAGCTTGGACCCGCTCTGGGCCGGCCTGGCCGGGCTGGACCCGGACAAGCGGCGGCATTGGGAGGTGGAGATTTGCGGCCGGGCGGTGCCCGGGCAGGTACTGGACCCCGGTCTGGAGGGGCTTACCGTGTCACGACCCGGCTACCTGGACCACGACGAGGTGATCAAGCGCATGACCCGGGCCGACGTGCTGGTGCTTACCCTGGCCGACCTGCCGGGTAGTCAACGGGTGATCCCGGGCAAGGTCTTTGAATACCTGGCCGCCCGGCGTCCCATCCTGGCCCTGGTTCCCCGCGGCGAGGCCGCGGCCATCGTCAACGGCTGCCAGGCCGGCCGAGTGGTGGAGCCAGGCAATACCGCGGAGCTAACCAAGCTGCTGGAGTACTGGCTCGACGATCCGCCGCCAGCCCTGGGTCCCCCGCCGGAGCAGTTCAGCCGGATCAACCTGGCCGGCCGCCTGGCCGAGGTGCTTGAGCAGGCGGTGGTCGCCCACCAGGAGGCGGACCGGTGACCGTGGCCCTGAGCATCCTGCCCATCTTCGTGGTGATCGCCATCGGGTTGGGCGGTGCGCGCCTGGGCTTCCTGCCGCCGCAGTTCATCAAGGCCGGCAACCGCTTGGCCTTCTACCTGGCCATCCCGGCCCTGCTCTTTCGCACCCTGGCCACCGCGCCCTTTGCCCAGTCCTTCCAGCCGTCTGCAGCCCTGGCCGCCCTGGCCGCCCTGGTTATCACCTGGCTGGTGGCGGTGGCCGTCTCGCGGCCGCTGCACCGCCCCGAACAGGCGGCCTCCCGGGCCACCTGGATCCAGGGGGCCACCCACGGCAACCAGGGTTTCCTGGGCCTGGCCGTGGTCTTCTACGGCCTGGGCCCCGAAGGCCTGCGGGCGGCCGGGCTCATCGCCGCGGTGATCATCGTGGGGCAAAACCTGCTTTCCGTGGTCACCCTCACCCGCTGGGGCCACGGCCAGGGAGGACGATCCCTGATAAAAGCCATGGCCTTGAACCCGATCATCCTGGCCACCTTGGCCGGCCTGGCCTGGTCCCTGGCCGGCCTGGGCCTTCCCTGGGTCCTGGACCGCACCCTGGCCATCCTGGCCGGCCTGGGCCTGCCCCTGGCCCTGCTCATCGTGGGGGCCACCCTCAGCCAAAGCCCCCTGGACCGCGGGCGCCTGGCCCGCCTGGGACTGCTGAGCCTCACCAAGCTACTGTTCATGCCGGCCTTGGGTTGGCTGCTGCTGTGGGGATTGGGAGTGGCGGTCCTGCCGGCGGCCGTAGCCCTGGTGCTGCTGAGCTCACCCAGCGCCACCATCTGCGTGATCATGGCCAACCAGATGGGCGGTGACGCCCGCCTGGCCTCCACCGCCATCAGCGCCACCCACGCCCTCAGCGCCCTCACCTATATATTATGGTTAGTGGTGGGCAGCCACCTGGGCTGACCCCCCGCCCTTAGGCCTGGTCTTCCAACTCCACCAGGGCGCGGCGGGCCTCGTCCAGGTTGGGCTCCATGGACAGGGCCTTGAGGAATAGGTCCTTGGCCCGCACCGCCTGGTCCCGTTGCATCTCTACCCGGCCCAACTGCACCAGGAGGAAGGGATCGCCGGGGTGATCCTCCGCCGCCTCTTGCAACAGCTCGGCGGCCTGGTCCAGCCGTCCCAGGACGGTTAGGGCGCGGCCGGCGGCGCGGGCGTGCCGGGCCGAGGTGGGTTCGAGCTTCATGGCCTGCCGGGCCATGGACAAGGCGATCTCCAGGTTGGCCCCGCGGTCCAGGTACAGCCCGGCCAGGCTGCTCAAGGCGCCAGCGTCAGAGGGGTTGACCTTCACCGCCTTTTTAAAGGCTTCCTCGGCCTCGGCCGCCTGGTCCAGGGCGGCCAGGGCCTCGCCGCGGTGGCGGTGCACCGCCGGGCGGCAATCGGGCAGGGCCGCGGCCGCGGTGAACAGCTCCAGGGCGGCGGTGGCCTGCCCCTCGCCTTGAGCCAAGCGGCCCAGTTGGAACAGGGTGTCGGCGTGCTCCGGGTTGAGCTCGCGCGCCTTTTCCAACTGCTGGCGGGCCTGGCCCGGCTTGCCCTGGGCCAGGTAGGCGTAGCCCAGGTTGTAGAAGGCCATGAAGTCGTCCGGCGCGGTGGCCTGGGCCCGCTGGAAATACTCGATGGCCTGCTCCATGCGACCCAGGTGGCCGTGGCACACGCCAAGGGAGTTGAGCACGTTGGTCTCGGCCGGGTCGATGGTGAGGGCCCGTTGGTACTCGGCCAGGGCCTCGCTGATGCGGCCCCGGTTGAACAGGGCGTCACCCCGGATGTTGAGGCTCACCGCGTCGAAGACCACCACGCTGTCCGGGCCAAAGAAGCCGGCGTGCACCAGGGCCGCCGCCGCGCTGTCCAAGGCCTCGGCCGCCGCGAAACCCACCATGGGATGGCCGGCCACCCCGGCGCTCACGGTGCGCTCGGTCTGCTCGCGCACCTGCCGGGCCAGCTCCCGGCACAACTCCTCGGCCCCGCTGGTGTCCAGACCCGGCACCAGCAGGGCCAGGGTGTCGGGCGAATGCCGCCCCACCAGGGCGCTGTCGGGCAGCACCTCGGAGGCCAGGCGGGCCAGGGTGCGCATAAGGGAATCCACCGCCACCCGGCCCAAGGACTGGCGCATGCCCTCCAGGCCGTCGGCCCGCACCAGGGCGGCGGCAAAGGGCTCGTCGGCGGCGGCCAACTCGGCGAACAAGGCGCTGAAGGAACGGTGGCTGGCCAGGCCGGTCACCTGGTCCAGCACCACCCGCACCGGGCGACCGGCCACCTCCACCAAGAGCTCCGGCTCGGCCTCGGAGGCCAGGGCGGTCTCAGGGGCCAGGCGCCGCAGCCGGTCGCCGGGGACCGGCGGGGTGGTGGGATCGGCCAGGCTGACCAGCTCGGCCACCGACTCCTCCTCGTCCATCTGCACCACCACCACCTCGGCCTTGACCTGATCGTCGTCCGGGCCCAGCACCGCGAAGCGCTCGCCCTCGGCCAGGCCGTGGGCCCGGCCCAGGTCGATGAGCATCTTGTTCAGGGGCATCACCTGCTTGAGCCGGCCGGAGGTCTCCACGATCTCGTCAAAGAAAAGCGGACCGGGCTCCCCCTGGGCCCCGGCCCGGGCCAGGGCGCGCAGGGCCCGGGCTTGCAAGATGGCCGCGGCCTCGGCGGCCAACTGGCCGGAGCAGGCCAGGGAGTCGGCCGTGGCCGCCCCCATCACCACCTCCAGGGGCCAGGGCTCGCCGCCGGCCGGGCTGAGCTCCAGCGACTCCAGGGCCGCCCGCAGCCGCGAGGCCAGGCGGCCGGCAGGACCCGCCCCGCCGGAAAGCAGGACCAAGAACACCGACCCCGAACGGGCCAGGCACAGGGCCCGGCCGGCGGTCTCGCCGAGTTGGCGGGCCATCTCCCGCAGCAGGCGGTCGGCCATGTTGCGGCCGTGGTGGTCCAGCAGGGCCGACATGTGGCGGGGCTCTATGGCCAGCAGGGACAAGGAGGGGGCGGCCGGTTCACGGTCCATAGCCCGGCTCCCCTTGGCCGGGGCCGGGGCCAGGCGGGCCAAGGCCCCGGTGAGGGCCTCGGCCAGGGCCAACTCGTTGGCCAAGCCCGTGACCGGGTCGGTCTCGGCGGCCAGGCGCAGGCGGGCCATCTCTACGGCGGCCTCGGCCAGTGCCTGGATCAGGGGACGGGTCTGCTCGGTGGCCGCCTCGGGACTCACCCCGGCCAGGGCCACCCGGGCCAACACCCGGCCCTCGGCCACCAGCGGCACCACCAGCCGACCGTCGTCGTCTTGTTCCTCCCGGCCGGGACCGGCCGGCGGCAAAAGGTCCACCCGCCGGCAGGCAAAGGCGCGGCGAAAGGGGGCGATGACCGTTTCGGTGAACCGGGCCAGGACTTCGAAGGTAAGGCCGGCAAAGGGGCGGGGCAGGTCCAACTTCACGCGATTCTCCCAAGCGGGGGTATCAGGACGCCAGCTTCTTCAGGGCGGCGGCGATGATCGCCGGGTCCTCGGGCAACAGGGTGCGCACGTCCAGGAGCAGCCTGCCGTCTTCCAGGCGGCAGATCACCGGCGGGTCGCCACCGCGCAGGGCCGCCTCCAGGGCGGTGGGGCTCATACCCTGCACCGCCACCCGCACCAGGCGGGTGGGCAGTGCGGCCAGGGGCAAAGCGCCGCCGCCCACCCGGCTTTCGCCGTCGACGGCCTCGGCCGCAAGACGCGCCAGGCCCAGGCGGCGCAAGCGACGCACCAGGGCCGTGGCCCGGCGCCGCAGGGCCTGGTAATCCATGGTGATGGCCCGCAGGGTGGGGATGGCGCGCAGGGCCTCGGCCGGGTCGCGGTACAGCTCCAGGGTGGCCTCCAGGGCGGCCAGGGTGAGCTTGTCGATGCGCAGGGCGCGGTTGACCGGGTTGCCGCGCAGCCCGGCGATGATCTCGGCCGAGCCCAGGACCACCCCGGCCTGGGGACCGCCCAGGAGCTTATCGCCGCTGAAGGTCACCAGGTCGGCCCCAGCGGCCAGGGCCTCTTGCACCGTGGGCTCCTTGGGCAGTCCGTGGGCCGCCAGGTCCACCAGCACGCCGGAGCCCAGGTCTTCCATCAGCGGCAGGTGGTAGCGGTCGGCTAGGGTGCGCAGCTCGCCAAGCGACACCTCCTGGTGGAAACCCACCACCGCGAAGTTGGAGGTGTGCACCTTGAGCAGCAGGCCGGTGGACGAGCCGATGGCCTTTTCATAGTCCGCCAGGTGGGTCTTGTTGGTGGCCCCCACCTCGCGCAACACCGCCCCGCTGGCGGCCATCACCTCCGGGATGCGGAAGGAGCCGCCGATCTCCACCAACTGGCCCCGGCTGACGATTACCTCGCGGCCGGCGGCCAGGGTGCGCAGGCACAGGAATACCGCCGCCGCGTTGTTGTTCACCACCAGGGCGTCCTCGGCCCCGGTGATCTCTTGCAGCAGCTCGCGCACGTGGCTGTAGCGGCTGCCGCGCCGGCCGGCGGCCAGGTCGTACTCCAGGTTGGTGTAGCGCTGGTTTATCTCCCGGAGCCTCCCCAGGGCGCGCCGGGCCAAAAGAGAGCGCCCCAGGTTGGTGTGCACCACCACGCCGGTGGCGTTGACCAGGGTGCGCAGGCTGGGACGGGCCATGAGCCGGGCGCGCGCCACCGCCGCCTCGGCCACCGCCGCCAGCTCCAGCCGGTCCGGCGCCAGGTCCTCGCCGTCCAGCAGCCGGCCGCGCAACTCCTCCAGCACCGCCCGCACCGCCTGTTTCACCAGGCGGCCGGGCAACTCGCCTGGCAGGGCGGCCACCTTGGGCTCGGCCAAAACCTGGTCCACCTTGGGCAGTCGCGCCATCTTCGCTTGATCCACCATCATCGGCCCCCTATAGGTCTCGGCCTGAGAATGGCATAAAAGCACCTTCGGCGGCAAGCTCCGGCGCGCGCAGCCACAAAAAAGTCAACGCCGCCACCACGATGCAATGATCGATCTCGCCGCTGCGCACCATGTCGGCCAGGCGGGTGAGCTCCACGGTGACTACCTCGATATCCTCGGTGGCGTCCAGGTCGGTGGCGCCCGCCAGGCGGGCGTCGGGAGCCAGGAAGGTATAGCAGGTGTTGTCAAACAGGGCCGGGTTGGGCCGCACGCTGCCCAGGGGAACCAGGCGCTCGGCGGCGTAGCCGGTCTCCTCGCGCAGCTCCCGGGCCGCGGCCTGCTGCGGGCTTTCGCCCGGGTCGATGAGCCCGCCGGGAATCTCCAGGGTGGTCTCGCCGGTGCCGTGGCGCCACTGCCGGATGAGCACCACTTGGCCCTCGGGGGTCACCGGTATGACGTTGACCCAGTCCGGCGAAGACAACACCACGAACCGGTGTGGCGGCTCCTGGCCCTTGCGCCGCAACACCTTGTCCACCCGCAGTACCGGGTGGTCCAAAACCACCTCGCTTTCCAGCGTCCGCCAGGGTTGCATCACCTCACCCCCGCCCGTGGCCCGCCGGGCCGTCATTGATTGCAAACTCATTAATGCCAAACATTACTGAAACCTGCTATAGTTAGGAAAATCTCAGACTGATCATAACCAAAAGCCAAATCGCAACTGGGGGATTGTGTTCGATGCAGACCGACCTTATCAAACCTTTTTTGAACTCCACCTTGCATGTACTAAAGACCATGGCCTTTACCGAAGCGAGTCCGGGCAAGCCTTTTATGAAAACCGACGCCAAGGCCAAGGGCGATGTATCGGGTGTCATCGGTCTGACCGGGGATAACGAAGGGTCGCTTTCCATCTCCTTCACCGCCCAGTGCATCTGCAAGATTGTCAGCAACATGTTCGGCGAAGAAATCACCGAGGTTAACCACGAGGTGGAAGACGCGGTCGGTGAGATCACCAACATGATCTCCGGGGACGCGCGGCGGGTATTGGAGGAAAAGGGCGTAGTGCTCAAGTCGGCCATTCCCACGGTGATCAGCGGGCCGGGGCACCATGTGAGCCATATAACCACCGGCCCCTGCGTGGCCATCCCCTTTTCCACCGAGGGAGGCGACTTCACGCTGGAGATATGCCTGGCCCATTGAGCCGGACGGGCGTGGGCTACACCCCCAGGCCCGGCCGCACCAGGTAGCCCACCAGGCCGCTGATGATCACGTACTGGACAAACATGATGGCGAAAATCAAGATCAAGGGGGCGATATCCACTCCCCCGAAATTGGTGGGGATCACCCGGCGGATACGATAAAATACCGGCTCGGTGACCCCGCGCAGAAACCGCACGATGGGGTTGGACGGATCGGGGTTTACCCAGGTGATCACCGCCGCGGCCACGACGATCCAGAGGTATACCGTAAGGATCGTGTTGATAAAGTTGAGGAGATTGATCAAAAAAATCATTTAGCAATCCTTAAAATTATTACCCGGGCCATGGCTGACCACCAAACATATAGTGATACCTGCCGGGCACCATGTCAACCCCGCCGGGCTCATGGGAGTAACGCGCCGCCGCAATGTTGACTAAAGTCGAGAACCAAGACCTGCCCGGCCAAGAGGTGCTGCTGGCGACCAACCTGCGGCCGGGCCGCAATGTCGACCTGGTGGTCTTCACCGACCTGGAAAACGACATCATCGACACCCGCTCCACCACCATCCACGACATAACCGACAAGGGCCTGGTGATACTGGCCCAACCCTCGCGCCCCCTGGGGCCCTCGGCCAAGGGCAAGCCGGTGGAGGTCACCTTCCTGGGGCGTTACCAGGACGCGCCCGGCGGCCGGTGGCTGCGGGTGGGTTACAACACCAAGGTGCTGGGGGTGCTGCAGGAATACGCCATCAACCCGACCAGTCGCGAGAGCGTAATCGTGGTGCCGGCACCCCAAAAACTGGTGCAGCACACCCTGCGCCTGCACTACCGCCTGGAACCCCCGGCCGACGTGGACCTGGAACTTTTCCTGGAACCGGACCACCAACCGGTACCCATCGTGGACATATCCCAGGGAGGGGTGCGTTTCGTCCACTCCGCCGCCTGGAATTTCAGCCGGGGTTTTAAACTGAAATTCACCCTGACCAGCGGACGGCTGGCCCTGCCGATGCAAGGCCGGGTGATCGCCTCTTACCAGGGCGGCCCCGGCGGAAAGCTGGCCCAAAACCATACGGCGGTGCAGTTTTTCGAGCTTGAAAAAGATATCCGCATTCAGCTTGGCAACCTGCTCAACCAACTGAGCCGCCGGGAGTTGGCCAAACGATCCGGCATGTTGGACCATTAGCCCGAATCAAGTCCCCAGCGGAACGAAGCCAGGCATGCCGGCATAGTTAGGAACCATTGAGATTACCCACGCAGCCTGTTATACTGCCTTGAAATAAAAACAACCGGGCGCTATTATGCAAACCTACGTTTTACGTGGTAGGGTGTTTTTGCTCGCAACGGCGGGAGGATAGCCATGAGATTTCCTGTGAAGCTGGCGGTCTGGGGACTGGTGGCGGCCCTGGGGTTGGGTTTCGCCCTGGCCGTGCCGGCCGAGACGACTAAACCGGCGGTTTGTTTCAACAAATCGCGTTGCGCCGAGTTCATCGGTCACGGCCGGGAGGCCTTCAACCGCGGCAAGTTCAGCGACGCCAAGCGATATTTCAAGGAAGCGGTCAAGTCCGACCCCAACTCGGTCAAGGCGTGGGCCTTCTACGACCTGGCGGTGATGTATGACGTGGCCGACCAGGTTAAACGAGCCGGCTCGGTAAAGGTCTCCGGCGCGCCCCTGCTGGGTCCCTCGGCGGCCACCGGTGGGGCCAAAGCGGCCACCGGCACCGCCACGCCTCCCCCGCCGCCCCCGGCCCAGCCGCCGGCCGGCGCCGTGGTGGTCGATGACGAAGGTTGCTAAAGATAGCTTTTCATTAGACCGGACCAGCTAAGCAGTAGTAAGATAGGCGAGTGCCCCAACGCTAACGGGTGCCGTGGGTACAACCGGGCGCGGGGAGCTGTTCAATAAAATCCAATTAATATGGTTTGGGAGGTATGGAATATGAAGAAGCTTCTTAGCATCTTGCTGGCCGTGGCCTTTGTGGTTACCGCATCTTCAGTGGTCATGGCGGGTAACAACCCGCTGCGCGCCGGTGAAAAGGCGGTCCACGCCGAATTCGTCAAGGCTATCCCCAAGGCGAAGTATCGCACCGTGATGGACCTGCATAAGAAATGGCTGGAGGTGCTGGCCGGCAAATCCAACGCTATCTTGCTGGACGTGCGCACCCATCCCGAGTTCGCCGCCTTCCACATCGAAGGCGCCAGCCACATCCACGCTGGTCACATGTACACCATCCCCAAGAAGATCAAGGATCCCAACGCCGAGATATGGGTCTTCTGCCGCACCCAGCATAGGGCCGGCTACGTGGCGGGCTTCCTGTACAAGTACGGCTACAAAAACGTCTACTTCGTGTCCAAGGCCAAAGACGGCACCAAGGGCGGCGTGGTCGGTTGGGCCCAGAAGGGTTATCCCTTTGTCAACTACTTCGCCGGCCAGTTCGTTATCAAGCAGTACATGAAGCAGGGCTCCTGGTCAGAGCGCAATTGCGGCAAGTACATCCGTGAGTTCGGCGGCCAGCGCGGCGAGATTTGCGGCAAGAAGCAACTCAAGTAACTCCATTTCGCCACCACCAGCGGGGGACGGGGGCCTGGCAAACGGCGTCCCCGCCCCCCGCTCCTTTTGGGGGAGCCCAACCATGAGCGGCCAACGCTTGCGTGACGACGCCACAAACATCTTCAACCGGGCCCTGGAGGCGGTGGACCCCCGCCAAGCGGTGCGGCGGGCCCTTGAGCTGAGCGGTTCCACCCTTACGGTGGACGGGCGCACCTACAACCTGGAAGACTTCGACCACATCGTGGCCGTGGGCGCCGGCAAGGCCGGCGGGCCCATGTCCCAGGCCCTGGAGGAGGTCTTGGGGCCGCGCCTGGAAGCCGGGGTGGTGGTGACCAAGTACGGCCACAGCTCGCCCACCACGGTGGTGGAGATACTGGAGGCGGCCCACCCGGTACCGGACCAGGCCGGGGTAGCCGCGGCCGAGCGCATCAGCGCGCTCCTGGCCCGAGTGGCCGGTGAGCGCACCCTGGTCTTTTGCCTGCTCTCCGGCGGTGGCAGCGCCCTGATGGTGGGGCCGGCCGAGGGCATCAGCCTGGCCGACAAGCAGGAGACCACCCGGCTGCTTTTGGCCAGCGGGGCGGAGATCGGCGAGATCAACGCCCTGCGCAAGCACCTGAGCCGTTTCAAGGGTGGCGGCTTGGCCGGCCTGGCCGCGCCCAGCACGGTGATCACCCTCATCGTCAGCGACGTGGTGGGCGACCGGCTGGACGTCATCGCCTCAGGCCCCACTGTGGCCGACCAGTCCTCCTGGGCCGACTGCGGGCGCATCCTGGACACCTACGACCTTTGGGACCGGGTGCCGGCCCCGGTGGCCCGTCGCATGCGGCGCGGCCTGGCCGGCGAGATACCCGACACCCCCAAGCCGGGCTGGCCGGGCCTAAAGCGGGTGCAAAACCACCTGGTGGCCACCAACCGCCAGGCCTTGGGCGCGGCGGCGGCCGAGGCCCAGCGCCAGGGCTATAGTCCCCTGATCCTCAGCTCCACCATCGAGGGCGAGACGGCCGAGGTGGCCCGGGTGCACGTGGCCCTGGCCCGCGAGGTGCTGGCCACCGGCCATCCCCAGGCCGCGCCCTGTTGCCTCATTAGCGGGGGGGAGACCACGGTCACCCTGGGTGAGAGCTATGGCCAGGGCGGGCGCAACATGGAGTTCGCCCTGGCCGCCGCGCCGGGGCTGGCCGGCATGGCCGGCGTGTTGATCTTTAGCGCCGGCACCGACGGCACCGACGGCCCCACCGACGCGGCCGGCGCCTTGGCCGACGGCGACACCATGGCCCGGGCGGCCGAGATGGGCCTGGACCCGGCCGCCGCCCTGGCCGGCCATGACGCCTACCCCTTTTTCCAAAAGCTGGGAGACCTGGTGATCACCGGCCCCACCCGCACCAACGTAATGGACGTGCGCCTGGTGCTGGTGGCCGAAGCAGCGGCAACCCCGGCTTGACGGGCCGGACGCCCCGGCCTAGAGTGGGCCATGGCCATCTCTCATGACGAGGCGCTGATGAGCCCCAGCCTGTTGCACATCCAAGACCTGGTAACCGTGTTTCCCGGCCCGCGTGGCGACCTGGTCGCGGTGGACGGCCTGGAGTTGTCCCTGTCCCCGGGCGAGATACTGGGGCTGGTGGGCGAGAGCGGCTGCGGCAAAACTATGACCGCGCTGAGCGTCATGGGGCTGGTGCCCCCGCCGGGACGAGTGGCCGGGGGACGCATAATCTTCGACGGCCAGGACCTGCTACGGGTGGACCAAGAGCGGCTGCGCCAGGTGCGCGGGGCCGAGATCGCCATGATCTTCCAGGAACCCATGACCTCACTCAACCCGGTGTTCACCATCGGCCGGCAGGTGGCCGAGGGGCTACTGGCCCACGGCGCGCTCTCCAAGCGCCAGGCCTACCAGCGGGCGGCCGAGGCCCTGGCCAAGGTGGGCATCCCCGACGCCGCGCGTCGCATGAAGGCCTACCCCCACCAGCTCAGCGGCGGTATGCGCCAGCGGGTGATGATCGCCATGGCCCTGGTCGCCGGCCCCCGCCTGGTCATCGCCGATGAGCCCACCACCGCCCTGGACGTCACCATCCAGGCCCAGATACTGGAGCTGATGCGACGTTTGCAGGCCGAGGTCGGGGCGGCCTTTCTGCTGATTACCCACAACCTGGCGGTGGTGGCCGAGATGGCCTCGCGGGTGGGGGTGATGTATACCGGCCGCCTGGTGGAGATTTGTGGGGTGAGGGAGCTGTTCGCCGAGCCGCTGCACCCCTACAGCGCCGGCCTGATGGCCTGCTTGCCGGCCATGGCCGAACGCCGGGGCCAGCGCCTCAACACCATCGGCGGCACGGTACCGCCGCTGGACGCCCTGCCGCCGGGCTGTGCCTTTTCCGACCGCTGCCCCCGGCGTTTCGATCCCTGCCAAGAAGCCGAGCCGGCCCTGGCCGAGGTGGCCCCCGGCCGCTGGGTGCGCTGTTTCCTGCACCACGACCAGGTGCGCGACCGGTCCCGGGAGGCGGCATGAACCCTGCGACTCAGGCCGACGACCACCTGCTGGTCACCGAGGGACTCACCCGCTATTTCCAGGCCGGGGCCGGGTTCATGGGCAGCCGCCGCCAGACGGTGCGGGCGGTGGACGGGGTGGACCTGGTGTTGCGGCGGGGCGAGGTGTTGGGCCTGGTGGGCGAGAGCGGCTGCGGCAAGTCCACCCTGGGCCGGTTGTGCCTGGGGCTCTTGGAGCCCACCGCCGGCCGGGTACGCTTCAACGGCGTAGACCTGGCCACGCTTGATCGCCGGGAGATGCGCCGGCTGCGGCCGGCCATGCAGATCGTGTTCCAGGACCCGGTGACCTCGCTCAACCCCCGCATGACCGTGGGGTCTATCCTGGCCGAGCCGTTCGTGATCCACCGGCGGGCCAGCGGCAAGGAGCTGCGCCGCATGGTCCATTCCCTGCTGGAGGAGGTGGGACTGCGGCCGGAGCACGCCCGGCGCTTCCCCCACCAGTTCAGCGGCGGCCAGCGCCAGCGCATCGGCATCGCCCGGGCCCTGGCCCTGCGCCCCAGCCTGGTGATGGCCGACGAGCCGGTGAGCGCCCTGGACGTGTCCATCCAGGCCCAGGTGCTCAATTTGCTGATGGACTTAAAGGAGCGCTTTGGGCTCACCTACCTGCTGGTGGCCCATGACCTGTCGGTGGTGGCCCACGTGGCCCACCGCATCGCGGTGATGTACCTGGGCAAGATCGTGGAGGTCACCGGGGCGGCGAACTTTGACCAACCGCCGATGCACCCCTACACCGCCGCGCTCATCGCCTCGGCGCCGGTGCCGGATCCCAACCGCCGCCACGGCAAGCCGCCGCTCACCGGCGACCCGGCCAGCCCCATCAACCCGCCGCCGGGCTGCCGCTTTCACACCCGCTGCCGCGAGGCCCAGGACATCTGCGCCCAGGCCGAGCCGCCGCTCAAGCCGATCGGCCAGGACCACCTCTGCGCCTGCCACTTCCGGTAGGCGAACCATGCCCCCCGGCCTGGCGACCAAACGATTGTTAGTTGGGTTGAGCTGATGGGGACGGCCGGGGTGGGCCGGGGCGGGCCGGTGACAGGCTGACGGTGATTGTAAAGCTGGTTGCCTTGGCGATTTGGTAGCAGCGGTAAACGCGGCCCTGGAGCGGGTGGTTTTTTGCTCGCCCGTGTGGCGCCCCGCGGCCAGTGCCTGCAGAGCAGCGGGTGCGTGTAGGCTTCGTGGCACCCCGCGGACAACCCCTAAAATCACCGGCCCCCTTAGTGGTGGCCCCATCCGCGTGGCCCCCATCTGCGGGCGGCCGTCGGTATCGCCGGTGAACTCGCCGCTGGCGTGCCGCGTGGCCCCCCACCTGCGGGCGGCCCGGCCTACCCCCTCCAGCCCCCCGGCCTGCTAGTGGCAGGCGTTGTCGTAGAGGGTGCCGAGGCCCTTGTGCATGAACAAGGTGCCCAACTCCACCATGAGCTGGTTGGTGGCGCCCTCAATACGATCCAGGTCCGATTCGGTGACCATGTGGTGGTCGATGAGCGAAAGGAGTTGGTCCAGGCGTTGGAGCTGTTCCACGATGCGGGGGCTCACGTCTTCATCGGCCAGGCGCGCGCTGACGTCGTGGATGACCCGCAGGCAAGACTGAACCCGCATGCCCAAGGCGCCGCCGGCCGCTTCGGTGAGTTCCATTAGTCGCTCCACTCTCCATCCGGGCCGCCGGGGCCCACCCAACGATGCGAATCATGGCGCCGGAGATCGTCGGCCGGACCTCGGTGCCAGGCGATTATCTCCACCCTGCCGTGATCGCCCACTAAGTAGCTGCCGGCCAGGCTGATGACCGACAAGACCAAGGCTCCACCCACCGCGGTCCAAAAGCCGTCCACGCTGAAACCGGCCAGCAGCCAGCCGGTGAGCCAAAGCATGAAGGCGTTGATGACCAGGGTGAAAAGACCCACGGTGAGAATGGTGATGGGAAGGGTAAAGAGAAAAACAATGGGCCGAATGAGGGCGTTTAGCACCCCCAACACCATGGCGGCGATAAAGGCCCGCCCCAGGCTGGCAACCCGGATGCCCTCGAATAGGTAGCTGGTCAGTACCAGACCAGCCGCCGTCAGCACCCACCTTATGAGGATTCCTCGCATGCCAGAAACTTAGCATAGCAGGTGGGGTCACGCAACGTTAGAGGAAAATGGTAGGGAATAGACCAAGGGTAAAGCGTCCGGCCCAGGCTTTTTGCACGCCGCGGTAGGGGTACCGGCTCAGTTCATCCCAGCATGGCTATAGGATAAGTGGGGCCAACGGAGGGCCCATGGACACGGTGCTGGCGGTCCTGGTGATGATTCCAAGTCATTCCTAACGTTTATATTCCCAGCGAGTAAAACGGTATTATATGATTGCCAAGGCCGCCAAGCCGGCCGGACCCCGTGGTTCAGTGCACTAATGGCTTACAGGTAGCGCTTGGCAACGGGAATATTAATGTACTATAATGCGCCTCATATTCGGACTTAGTACCGAAGATCACAATGTTCTTGGGAAAGCTGGGTGGAAATGGATGCATTGCATGAATTCTTGAGCGGCCCGGCCCTGTATGTCACCTTGGTCATATTTTTCGGAGGCCTGATAATCAGGGCTGCTTTTCTCTTGGGGCTCAGCCGGGGCAAGGACCAGGTTTTCTACGATCATTTCAGTTGGAGCTGGGCCCTGCGCTCGGTCTTGGCATGGCTGCTGCCTTGGGGCAGCCGCTCCCTGCGCACCCAGCCGCTGATGGCCATCGTGTTCTTTTTGTTCCACCTGTGCTTGCTGGCCACGCCTATTTTCCTGTCGGCCCACAACATTCTATGGGAGGGCTGGGCCGGCTGGAGCCTGCCTACCTTGCCGGGGATCGTGGCCGACGTGATGACCCTGGTGGTGCTGGGTGGGGTGGTATTTTTATTCATCCGCCGGCTGGTGCGTCCCGAGGTGCGCCTTATCAGCACCCTGGGGGACTACCTTTTGCTGCTGCTCACCGCCGCGCCCTTTGCCACCGGCATCCTGGCCCAATACCAAATCGGCGGGCCGTACGACCTGATGATGGTGTTGCACATCCTGTCGGCCGAGGTTTTATTGATCATTATCCCGTTCTCCAAGCTGGGGCACTTGATTCTTTTCTTCTTCACCCGGGCCTTTATAGGAGTGGATATGGGCGCCCGGCGCAACTGCCAGGGGCGCCTGGGGGCCAAGGTCTGGTAGCCCGTTCTTTTAACACTTGCAGGTGGAGAAAAGATAACCATGAGCGAACAAGCGCAAACGGGCGCCGAAGCCACCGAGGCCAAACCGACCGAAGACCCCAAGGCGGTCGAGGCGCCGGCAGCGCCGGTGGACACCAAGAAGATTCAGCAGATACTGGCGGCCAACAACGGAGCCCGCATGCGCAGTTGGCTCAACATCTGCGCCCACTGCGGGCTGTGCGCCGAGAGTTGTTTCTTCTACCTGGCCCACGACAAGGACCCCAAGCTGAGCCCGGCCTACAAGGTTAAGGTCACCACCGGCGAGCTGTACAAGCGCAAGGGCAAGGTCGACCGCGCCTGGCTCGAGGAGGCCCACGAAGTCATCTGGGGCCAGTGCACCATGTGCCGTCGGTGCTCCATGTTCTGTCCCTTTGGCATTGATATCGCCACCATGATCGGCGTGTCCCGGGCGGTGTGCAACAGCCAGGGAGTGCTGCCCGAGGGCCTGGCCCGGGCCAAGCAAAACATCATCGAGTCCGGCAACCAGATGGCGGTGAGCGAGGAAGACTGGACCGAGACCTGTGACTGGATGGCCGAGGAGTACGCCGAGGAGATCGCCGGCCTGGAGATACCCATTGACAAGAAGGGGGTGAAGTACATGTACACGGTCAACCCCCGCGAGCCGGCCTTCTACCCGCAGGACCTGGGCCAGATGGCCCAGATTCTCCACGTGGCCGAGGAGAGCTGGACCGTGCCCCGCCAGGGCTGGGACGGCACCAACCTGGCCATGTTCGCCGGCGACGCCGCCGTGGCCGCCATACCGGTGCGCAACATGTACCAGGCCGCCATCGACCTGGAGGCCGAGCAGATACTCATGACCGAGTGTGGCCACGCCTACCGCTCCGGCGCCTTCGAGGGTCCCTACTGGTTGGGCCTGCCCGGCGGCCGGCCGCCGGTGCCGGTGAAACACGCGGTACAGCTTTTTTGGGAATACATCGTGCGCGACGGGCGGATCAAGATCGACCCCGCCAAGATGATCACCGAGCCGGCCACCCTGCAAGACCCTTGTAACGTGTCGCGCAACGGCGGCCTGTGGCAGATGATGCGCGATTTGGCCCGGGCCCTGTGCACCGACTTCCGGGACATGGACCCCAACTGCGAGTACAACCACTGCTGCGGTGGCGGCGGCGGCTTCATCCCCATGGGAGCCGAGTTCAAGGCCCGCCGCATGCAGTCGGGCCGCATCAAGGCCGAGCAGATCAAGGCCACCGGGGCCAAGATAATGATCAGCCCCTGCCACAACTGCTTTGACCAACTCAACGATCTCAACAAGGAATACGAGTTGGGCATCAAGGTGCTCTCCTTCAAGGAGATCATCACCGAGTGCATGATCATCCCGGAGAAGTTCATCGTCTCCGATAACGGCGACTAACCGGGCCGGCGGGCCGGCGAAGCAGCGGCAGAGAATAGCAAGCGGGAGTTGGCCAGCGCAGGCTAAGGGCGTGGCCGGTGGCGTGGCCGGGGGCGCGGCTGGGGGGCGAGAGTCGCAGGGCAGGGGTTGGCAGGCGCGGGTCGATTAAACCAGCGCCGGTGTACAAAGCGATGGACCGATAGTTGAACCGGCGTCGGGGTGGGCCGGGATCCAAAACGCCCACGGTTCACCCAAAAGGAACAAGGCATGAAACACGGCAAACTGGTACTGATCCTGGTGCTGATGATCGGGGCCGCCCTAACCACTTCGTGGGCCGGCTCCCAAACGTCCGAGAAGAAGGGCGACGACGAGCCCGCCGGGCTGGCGGTAAGCGAGTTCGGCACGCCGCAACGCCCCCCGGCGGTCTTTGACCACGACCAGCACGAAGCCATTATCCGCTGCCAGGTCTGCCACCACGAGTTCTTCGTCTTTGAGAACGAGGAAGGCGGCCAGGGGCAGGAGTGCGCCGAGTGCCACAAGGTGGGCGGCTCCGCCGAGGTGCCGGTCACCCTGTTGGACGCCTTTCACCGCAACTGCAAGGGCTGCCACCAGCGCACCCTGGCCCGGGGCAAGAAGAGCGGGCCGGTGATGTGCGGCCAGTGCCACGTGCGCCAGCCGTCCAAGAAACCGCTGAAGAAATAGCCGTAACCTAGCGCCGGGCATGCCTGGCCCGGGGCTGGCCGGCAGACAACCAACGCCGTCTTGGATCGCGGTCCAAGGCGGCGGTTTTTTGCGGCGGCATCAAGCGGTCGATAAAAAGGGGCTTCGTCGTTTTGCGTGGATTTTACCGGGGATCATTATGAAGACAATCATCTGCGTGTCTTTTCCGATGAAAATAACGCCAACCCATGATGGAGCATAACCTGAGCCGAGCCAAGGGACAGGCTGCGAAGACCGTCCCCACAAGCCCGGTATCATTTTCTTCGGAAAAGACAACAAAAAATAATTATCCAAGTTCCACGCCTAATGACGAATAATCAACAAGGGCCGGCGGGTTTGCCCCGCCGGCCCTTGCCTGGCGATAGCCGCCGGGCTCAGAAGACCAACTGGATGCGGGCCAAGAAGCCCTGCTCGCGGGACATACGCACCGTGTTGGCCACGATGTCGCGGTCAAAGCGGTAGCTGTAGAAGTTGACCATGCAGCGCACCATCTCGTTGAGGTACCAGTTCAGCCCCAGGGTGAAGCCGCGGGCTCCGTCAGAGTAAGCGTCGCGGTCCACGTAGCCCATGTCCAGCCAAGCGGCGTCGGCCCGGGCGAAATCGTAGCGAAACACCAGTTGCCAAGCTCCCCAGCCTTGGCCGGCTCCCCAGCCGAAGTTGCGGCGGGGACGAACGGCCGCTGGTTTGCCGCCGCGGAAACGAACGTGCTCGCCGGTGATCATCCAGGAGACCTGGCCGTAGCCACCCCAGATGGCCAGGTCGCGGGTGGTGGTACCGCCCACCTCGCCCTCGGCGCCGGTGGTGTCCAGCTCCAGCCCGTTGTAATTGACCCGCATGAACTCGCCCATCACCGCCAGCGGTCCCACGCTCCAGAAAAGCTCCACCCCCCAACGCAGGCGGCCGCCGTTTTGACGCACGGCCGGGTCTACCTTGAACCAGGTAGTGCCGGCCTGGGTGGTGAGCCGGCCGCCGCCGACCCAGTCGGCGGCCTCGCTGTGCTGCACGCCGTAGGTGACCGCCGCGCCCAGGTAGAAGTCCTTGAACAAGCGGCTGCCGGTGTAGCGCAGGGGGGCCAGGGTCACTCGTAAGGCGATGTCCTTGGCCTCGTCGATGTCAGCCGCCCGGTTCTTGCCGTTGCCGTTGTAGACCGACAGAAAATAGTAGAGCGCGCCCCGACCCAGGTCTCCGAAGACCATGGCCCCCATGTCCCGGCTGGGAACCAGGCGGTTGGCCAAGGAACGCTCGATGGTCCATATCCAGTTGTCCGAGTGCAGCTCCTCCAGGCTGAAGGGCTGCTTGAACTGGCCGAAGCGCAGCCGCCACCGGGGCTGGAAGGCGATGGTCAAGTAGCCGTCGTTGAGCGCGGCCTTGCCCTTGCCGAACTCGGCCTCCACAAAGGCCGAGAAGTAACGGTGCCACTTCACCCGGGCGGCCAGCCGGGCCCGGCGCACGTAAAACGAGGAGTGGCCGCTGTGGTCGCCCACCAAGGCCTTGCCGTCTAGCTGTAAGCGGCCGGTGAGGGCCACGCTGGCCGAGCCGTCCTTGGCCCGCAGGGACAGGCCTTGGCCCGGCTGGTACACCGCCTGGTAGCGGCCGGCCTGCTCCCGGCGTTCCTGCTCTACCTGCTTTTTCAGCCGCAGGTACTGCTGCTGGGAAACAATCTTGCGCTCCAGTAGTATCTGGAGGATTTGTTCATTCACCGATAGCTTGGCTGGCGGCGATTGAGCGTCCGCCTGTCCCGGCGCTCCCAGCGCCAACACGGTCAGCACCAGCGCCCCAACCATCAACCGCAATTTTTTATCCACGTCGCAATACCTCCCGCGCAACATCAATATATTAGGGTAGCACGTCCGACCAGAAGAGTTGCTGCCCCCCGGCCTTGAACTCCCTGATGATCTTCTGGGCCTGGGGCGACACCAGGTAGTCCAAGAAGGCCTTGGCCAGCTTGGCCTTCACCTGCGGGCAGCGGGCCGGGTTGACCATCATCACGTGGTAAGGGTTTTTCAGGTAGGCGTCCTGGCTCACCAGTATCTTGAGCTTGAGCTTGCCGGCGCTCTGGTACTTCAGGTAGGTGCCGGTGTCGGTGAGGGTGTAGGCTCCCAACTGGCCGGCCATGGTGAGCACCGCGCCCATGCCCTGGCCCGCCTCCTTGTAGCCGGGCCACTGCGGCTTGATCCCGGCCGCGCGCCAGATGGCCAGCTCCTTCATGTTGGTGCCAGAGTTGTCCCCCCGCGACACGAAGAGCGCCCCGGCCTTGGCTATGCGCCTGAAGGCCGCCACCGCGCCTCCGGCCCGGGCCACGCCGGCCGGGTCATCGGCCGGTCCCACGATGACAAAAAAGTTGTGCATCAACCGCCGGCGGTCCACCCCGAAACCGGCGGCCACGTATTTCTTTTCCGCCGCCGGGGCGTGCACCATCACCACGTCCACGTCGCAGCGCTGGCCCAGCTTGAGCGCCTTGCCGGTGCCCACCGAGATGACGTGGACCTGCACCCCATGGGCCTTTTCAAACGGTGGGATCAGGGCATAGAGCAGCCCGGTGTTTTCCGTGCTGGTGGTGGTGGCCAAACGCAACCGCTGCGCCGCCATGGCGCCGGTGGCCGTGATCAGAAAAACCAACAGGGTCAAAATCCACAGGTAGCGTCTCATGCCGTCCTCCTCGGGTTGTCCCAGCGTTACCGGCCAGGCCTGCAATAATATATGCCAGAAATGACATAGGTCAGGTCGAATATAAATAAAACGCCGGGGCCGACATGTCAAGGCAAAAGGGACCCACGCCTCGCGTGGACACTCTGAGCTGCATCCGCTGGGAGCTAGCCGCCGATGGTTTTCATGGAACGCAGGCACTTGCGCACGGTGCTGGGCCTGCTGTGTTGGGGAATGCCCTCGGGCTTGCAGTTCACCGCGTCGCGCATGACCTCCTTGAGCTCCGCGTCGCCGGCCCCGCCCCGCAAGACCGCGCGCAGGTCAATCTCCTCGTCGGAGAACAGGCAGGTCTTGAGGGTGCCCTCGGGGGTGATGCGCAGCCGGTTGCAGGAGGGACAGTGGTGCTGGCTCATGGGGGAGATGATGCCCAACTCGCCGCAGGCCCCCTGGAAGCGGTAGCGCCGGGCCGGGCCGTCGTCCGGGCCGGGAGAAAGCGGGGTCAGCTGGCCCAACCGGGCCACCTGGTCCAACACCTGCTGGGAGGGCACCAGCTTGTCCCACGACCAGGAGTTGTCGCCCACCGGCATGAACTCGATGAAGCGCACCGCGATGGGCTCCTCCATGGTGAGGCGGGCGAAGTCCAGCACCTCGTCGTCGTTGACCCCGGCCATGAGCACCACGTTGATCTTGACCATCCGGAAGCCGGCCGCCTGGGCCGCCCGGATGCCGCGGCGCACCTGCAGGCACAGGTCATGTCCGGTGATGCGGGCGTAGCGTTCGGGGCGCAGGGTGTCCAGGCTCACGTTGAGGCCGCGCACCCCGGCTTTATACAGGGGCTCGGCCAACTCGGCCAGGCGCACCCCGTTGGTGGTGAGCGGGACGTAGGGCTTTTGCGGCAGGGCGGTGAGGGCGCTTAAA
>Ga0256835_1000773_pt1 | contig 21279 bp, 25 predicted proteins | sample PIR30metaG_FD_185972 | JGI IMG/M metagenome (GOLD analysis project Ga0256835, IMG submission 185972) | Hydrothermal vent microbial communities from East Pacific Rise, Pacific Ocean - PIR-30 | ecosystem: Environmental > Aquatic > Marine > Hydrothermal vents | place: Pacific Ocean: East Pacific...
CTTTTGGACGACAGCGGCCGGGACGCGCTTTACGAGCCCATCTGCATCAGCGCGGCCGGGGCCAGGCACCTGCTGCGCGATGTGTTCATGGTAAGGGGATAACATGGAAGGCGCCATCGATTTTAGAAAGCGCGAAAAGGAGCGCGAGCGTCGGGTCTACGAGATGCTGCTCTCTTCCATGGGGCCGCGCATCGAGCAGTTTTTACAAGACGATGACGTCTGCGACATCACGTTGAATCCCGACGGCCGGCTGTGGGTGGACCGGCTGGGATCGGGGCGGGCGTTTACCGGCGAGACCCTGGCCGCGGCCGATGCCGAGCGCATCATCCGCATCGTGGCCTCGGGGCTGAACACGGTCTGCAACGCCCAGAATCCGATCCTGTCGGCCGAGCTTCCCGGGACCGGATCCCGGTTCCAGGGGCTGCTGCCGCCTGTGGTGGAAAAGCCCTCTTTTGCCATCCGCAAGCACGCCATCCGGGTCTTTACCCTGGACGATTATGTCCGGGACGGAATCATGGGTAAGGGTTATGCCGACCGGATCCGGAAGGCGGTAAAGGCTCGCGAAAACATCCTGATCGTGGGCGGCACCGGGTCGGGCAAGACCACGCTGGCCAACGCGGTTTTGGATGAGATCGCCCGGTACAATGATCGGGTGGTGATCATCGAGGACACCCTCGAATTGCAGTGCCGGGTGGATGATTTTGTGTCGCTGCGCACCAAAGACGGTGTTGCGAATATGACCGAACTGTTAAAGGCCACGCTGCGGCTGCGCCCGGACCGCATTGTGGTAGGGGAGGTTAGGGGAGGGGAGGCGCTGGCGCTGTTAAAAGCCTGGAACACGGGTCATCCCGGGGGGCTTTCCACCGTGCATGCCAACGGACCGCGGCAGGGACTGGTGCGCCTGGAGCAGCTGATCCAGGAGGCGGCTGCCGGGATCCCCAGGGCGCTGATCGCCGAGGCCGTGGATCTGGTGGTCTATATCGAGCGTTGTGGGGCAGGGCGGCGTGTCAGCCAGGTGGCGGAAGTGATGGGGTGTGAGGGGGGCAGCTATGTTTTGCGGCTGGAGAAGTGACAAACAGGCACTCATTGCAGCAGTAAGTCATATCAGATCTATTGACATATGATAGCATATGTGCTATCATGCAGAACATAAAAAAAATGGTCATCGTTCTGGACACTAACGTTTTTGTCTCGGCACTTTTGGGCTCCGGAGGGTCGAGCCGGATTATTTTCAGGCGATGTTTGGAGGGCCACTATCAGCCGCTGATGGGCAACGCTCTTTTTTCTGAATATGAATCCCTGTTGAATCGAAGCGATATTTTCAAAACCTGTGCATTAAACGCTGGCGAACGAGAGGAAATATTCGATGCTTTTCTCAGCGTTTGCCGATGGGTGACCATTTATTTTGGCTGGAGACCGAATCTAAAAGATGAGGGCGATAATCATCTCATAGAACTGGCTGTAGCGGGTGGCGCCGAATATGTGATCACAAAGAATACAAAAGATTTTCACGGAGCGGAGTTGATTTTTTCTGCATTTAAGGTCATCAGACCGGAACAATTCATAGATGAGGTGAAGCCATGGCTACCTTAACCGTTCGTCTTCCGGATGACAAACACGAAAGGCTGAAAATTTTGGCCAAACAGCGAGGGGTCAGTCTCAATAAATTGATGGATGAAATGGCGACCCGGCTGCTGACCGAGTACGATACCTATACCCGATTTAAAATACGGGCATCCAGAGGATCTGTTGAAAGAGGATTGAAATTGTTTGATAAACTGGATAATGCCGTAAGCACTTAAAATTGAAGCTATTCTTCATCGGGAGCAGCTGATTCAAGAGGCCGCCGCCGGGATCTCCAGGGCGCTTATCGCCGAGGCCGTGGATCTAGTGGTTTATATTGAGCGTTTTGGGACAAGGCGGCGGGTTTATCAGGTGGCGGAAGTGATGGGGGGCGAGGGTGATGGCTATGTTTTAAAAATCAGATTTAGTGTCAATCCTTTGTAATTCTTTGGATGATATCCGGTATTTTGATCCATTTTTCAGGGTCGTTGCAATTTGAATTTGCAGCGGCCCTGTTTTTTTACAAACATAGCTATCTTCTTGATTTAGAATCTGATTACCTCCTTATTGGGCCTGCCGAGCTCGTTAATTTAAGACGAAAATATTGATTATCGCGATAATTATTACTTGACCAAAGTATCAATTGATACCATTTATCGCTTGAGTTGAACGCAGTTCTTGCTGAATTGCTTGAAGAGACGGGGCCCGGCGACTACACCGGATCCAGGCCACCGCAAAGATCTGGAGCTTTTTGCCTTTACCGTGGAAAGCCGGCGCTTTAAATGCCGTGTCTATTTTAAGTTCGCCTTGGAGCAGGGGCTGTTTTGGCTGGTGTCGCTTCACCAGGACCGGCCGTTAAAGGAGGAGACATGAAAACCATCGATTGCCCCAGGGGACACGGTCCCATGGAACGAAAGAGAGTTAAAAAGGAAATTACCTTTAGGGGTGTTGACATAGCTGTTGAAGCCGACGCTTATGTCTGCCGCAAATGCGGACTGGAAGCCGGCACACCGCAGACAGCCGGTGCTTTGCAGCGCGCCATAGCCGACGCATATCGTGCCAGGCAGGGGCTGCTGACCAGCGAAGAGATCAAAGATCTTAGAAAAGCTTGTAAATTGACCCAACAGCAGCTTGCTGAAAAAATGAAAGTCGGCATTGCCAGCATCAAGCGCTGGGAAACCGGTACGGTTCAAAGCGCCTCCATGGACCAAGCCCTTAGAATGCATCTTCAACGCAGCGTCGACGGCAACGATTATTCCGGGAATCGGGAACTTTCGTTACCACGCATAAAATTGGTGGTACGAAGGATTGAAAGCCTGCTAGGAAAAAGATTGCTAAAAAAAGGGGATAAATTTTTATACCTTGCCAAGTATCTTTGGTATGCGGATTTTTTATGCTTCCGGCAGCTTTGCCGAAGCATGACCGGCGCATCCTATGCAGCGCTTCCTTATGGGCCTCAACTCAACAATTACCGGGAGTTGATCGATCCTATTAAAGCCTCGAATGAAGAAGAGGCAGAGCCGCTGTCAGAGGATGAATTGCAAATTTTGCAACAGCTTGTTGCAAGGTTCCCTGAAGAGAAGTCTGTCTATGACGCCGCTCATCGTGAAAGTATATGGCGAGACGCGGAAACAGGCACTCTGATATCATACACCTGCGCCCACGAACTTTCCGAAATTTAAGTCAAAGGCAGCGTTGACGCCGTTTTTATTTTCTCCCTAAATAGCACCGATACCCTGTGATTTTTATTCAACCCGGGTGAAATCTTCAGCAGGATCATTTCTGCTTGAGGTGCCAAATCGGCACCTCAAATTTATAACAGACTAATATATCAAGGTATATATTATTATAGTAACAGGTCTAAGAGAGGGGCCCCTGGACCGTGCAGGCGGATGCGAAGCAAGATCAAGAAGCGCTTCGACAAGAGACTGGACTATGGGGCCGTAACAGCCCGATATTTGTGATATGGTCAGAGGAGAGTATCTGAGAAATGATTCAGAGCCTGGAACGGATCGAGTACCGCAAGGGGCTGCTCGAAAAGGGAATGAAAACCGGCGGTCTGCAGGTGAAAATTTGGCGCAAAGCAGAGATTCCCGAAAACGTAAGGAGGGCGATCAGCGCAGAGAAACTGCGAAATCTCGGTGGTGTTTATGGGGAAAAAACTGGCGGGGACCCTGTGGAATACGACCACCTCAAGATGACCCTTAACGACGACACCATCGAAATTACGGTATTCAACCGGGGGATCATGTTGTTTATGACGGACGACGAGCGGATTCGGCGCATCCATCGGGTTTTATGCAAACTGGATGATTAATGGTGCAGGGAAAGTCCATACCAGAGAAAATCGCCTGGCGCGGAGCGATCAAGGCTGTTCAGCCGCGCATTCGTCTTCTGCGGTCTATCGGTCCCTGTCCCTGATCCGAGGCTCGAAACCGCCGGATTTTATAAGACCAGCTGAATCAAGATAGAAAAGAACACGGTGGATACCTTGCCTGACGGGCCGCCCTTTCCTGGCGTGCCGCCCGATCTGGCGACATACCGGCAACGCGGGCACCGGCGCCTGGCCGTGAGGACATACAAGGCCAAATGTGTGACCTGCATTTGGGCCTGCCGCATGCCGGTGAAATGATCATCGACCACTGGAACCCGTTTATGAAACGGTACCGTTTCGAGACCTTCTGCTACGGACCGAAAAGCTGTTCTTTTTATCGGGCCGGGCCCAAGCGCAAGGTGCCGGGGCGAAAAGGCATGTCCTACACCGAAGAGGACTGGGTCGACGAGGACGCTACCTCGCACCGGGGTCCGGATGATTGAGCGCCCCTGCTGACATTTCCTGGAAATATCGTGGAATTGTCGCGACAATTCCACGATTTGTCTTGGAAAAGTCGGGAAAGCGTGCTATGGGATTGTCATGGATCTGCTGCCGAGAATTTACACGGACTGCCTGACAAACCACTTTCGTGACGGCCGGGAAATGGCTTTCCTGGCCGGTCCCCGCCAGGTGGGCAAGACGACCGTGGCCCGATTCTTCCAGGACAATCCGGTGTACCTGAATTGGGATAACGCAGACCACCGCCAGATGATCCTGTCCGGCCCGGCCAAAGTCACGGAGTATATCGGGCTGCGGCAATCACCGGTTGTTGTTTTTGACGAGATTCACAAGTATCCGCACTGGAAGACGTTTATCAAGGGATTTTACGACACGCATGGTGTCTCTGCCGACATGCGGATCATCCTCACCGGTAGCGCCCGGCTCGACATCTACCGCAAAGGTGGTGATTCCCTGATGGGCCGGTATTTTCTTTACCGGATGCATCCGCTCAGTGTCGCGGAACTGCTCGGTCCGGACACAGGCCCGGCAATCCATCCGCCACGGCAACTGGAAGAGCGGCGATGGCAGAGATTGCTCACCTTTGGCGGTTTTCCCCAGCCCTTTCTCCGGGCAAACCGGCGGTTTTCCAACCGATGGAACAGGACCCGCCTGGCACAGGTTTTCCGGGAAGACATCCACGATATTGCCCGGATCCAGGAGATACGCCAGGTGGAGCTTCTCGCCGAGTATATCCGGCAACAGGCCGGGCAACTCACAAGCTATGCCTCGCTTGCCCGCAAGGTACGGGCGTCGGAAGATTCGATCCGACGATGGGTCTCTATCCTTGAAAGCCTTTATTACTGTTTCTCCGTGCGTCCCTGGCATGCCAACATATCCCGCTCGTTGCGCAAGGAACCAAAGTATTACCTGTGGGACTGGTCCATGATCGACGATCAGAGCGCGCGCAATGAAAACATGGTCGCCTCACACCTGCTCAAGGCGGTGCAATACTGGACAGACACGGGAAGTGGCGATTTCGGACTGTTTTTCTTGCGAACCAGGGAAAAGCGCGAAGTAGATTTCCTGATCGTCCGGGACGGCCGACCGTGGTTCCTGGTGGAGGTTAAAAGCTCGGACAGCCATCTCAGTCCCCACCTTGAATATTTTCAGCAGGCAACCGGCGCCGACCATGCCTTCCAGGTCATTGTCAATGCGCCGTTTGCAAAAGTCGACTGTTTTACCATACCCTATCCGGTCAATGTTCCGGCCCTGACCCTGCTTTCGCAACTGGTGTGATGGCGTTGTGGTAGGGGAAGGTTAGGGGAGGGGAGGCGCTGGTGCTGTTAAAGGCCTGGAACACGGGTCATCCTGGAGGACTGTCCACCGTGCATGCCAACAGGATTTCTCTGCCTAATGTGGCTTTGATCTCTTCAACCGTAAGCAGACTGGATTTCAAGTCATCGGGTAGGGCACGGGTGAGTTCGTATTTAGAAACGCCGACGGGTTTTTGAATGTCGCGCAGGGCGATGTAAAAGTCCCTGAGCAGGATATGGTGTCCTCAGGGAATTTTTACAATAAGGTGCTGCAAATTCTCGCGAGTTTTGCCGGCTGTCAATTTTGCCACAGGCTGTGGCAAAATTACTTTGGGATCAGGATATTCCCGATAAAAGGCGATCATTCGTCCGAGACCTGCGTTTGTCTAATGCGATCCTTGATTTGCACTAATACCTGCAGGGTTTCCAGCTCCCGTAGGATGCGCTGTCAGGGCTTGGCGTAGGTCACCTCGGCGGCGCGTTCGATTAGCAGCGACAGCACGCAGATGCGGATGTGAGTTTCGATACGTCGGGGTTTCCATGGTACATGGGTATTATTCTGAACTGCGCTTTTTTCAGCGAGCGAAACAACGCTTGATCACCATCAATCTCTTGTAGTCGCAAACGGTAAAGTCTATGCAATATCGGAGCCTTTTCCTCTTGAGGTGTCAATTTGGCGCCCCAACTTTTTAAGGGATGGGTATTACCGAAACATTGAATTGTGGGGACACTGCCCCCACAATTGTTCACCGGATGAACAAGAAAAACGAAAATCCCTGGAATTAGAAGGTTGCGCTTGACAAAACGCTTCTGGTTGTACAATAAGTTGTACAGGAGGATTTTTCGATGAAAGCGATAACCTATACGGCGGCCAGGCAAAACCTTGCAAAAACAATGGAACAGGTGTGCAAAGACCGGGATCCGGTGATTGTGACCCGAAAGACCTCGGATTCCGTGGTCATCATGTCGCTCGAGGACTATGAAGCCCTCGAAGAAACGGCGTATCTCTTGCGGTCCCCGAAGAACACCAGGCGGTTGATTGAATCGATCGTTCAGTTGGAAAACGGTAAGGGGACCGAAAGGGCGCTTGTCGAGTGAAGCTCGTCTTTTCTGATCACGCCTGGGAAGACTATCTCTTCTGGCAAAAAACCGACAAAAAGACACTCCGCCGCATCAACACCCTGATCAGAAAAACGAAACGCGACCCTTTCGAGGGTATTGGCAAGCCCGAGCCGCTCAAACACGCCCTTTCCGGTTACTGGTCGAGACGAATCACCGATGAGCACCGGTTCGTCTACAAAGTGTCTGAAGATGCCATTCTCATTGCGCAGTTGCGTTACCACTACTGATTAAGAATGGCATTGGGGGGGCGGTTATTTCAGTAAGCCACCATTACAGTCCCCTTCAAAACCCGATTTTTCGTTTGGGGCCGTCATCACCGGCCAGAAGCCGATCCAGCACTTCGAAAACCACCTGGAAGCGTTCATCCGTTTGTTTTCGCAGCTCCGCGATTTCCTGTTTCAGTTCCTCGCTGACCGAGATCATGTGTCGGATCTTCGTGAAAGTCCGCATGATTTGAATGTTGACTTGGATTGCCCGGTCGCTTCTTAAAATACTGGACAACATGGCCACGCCCTGTTCGGTGAAGGCCATGGGTTTATAGCGAGAGCCGCCCCAACTTGAGGTCACAATTTGTGATCTCAAGTTTGTAAGCTCTTGGTTTGTCAATTCAAACATAAAATCTTCGGGGAACCTGGCAATATTTCGTCTAACCGCTTGTTTCAATACCCGTGTTTCCACCTCGTAGAGTTCCGCCAGGTCTCTGTCTAGCATCACTTTGACTCCGCGGATGAAATGGATTTTGCTGGCGATTTGTTCAATGGGTACGATGTCCGTCATCTCAATTCCTCTTTATGGTAACACGGGGAAGGCTATTCAGCTTATTTTGTCGTCTTCGACCCATATCACAACATTTCTGGCACAACAAAAGCCAATGAGGCGCTTCAGGTCTGGAACATCTGATGACATTTATCTCAGGGCCGGGAGTGCCGTGTATTTAGGATCGGATTGAATTTTGCGAAAGAGTTCCTCCTGGCAAGAAGAAGTGCAATACTGAGGATTCATTTAATTTTTTGCACCTCCAGGTAGAGCAGGCAGTGATCCGAGTATCTCTCGATCCACTGGTCTCGCTCGTCCACGCTCTCCTTATCCACCCATCCCCGCACGGCTACCTCCGCCTTTCCGCCAGCAGGGCGCTGAAACATTTTAAACCGGAGGTGTTTCGAGGCATATACATGGTCCAGGTTGCTGTCCGGAATCGATGAGCCGGAGCCATTGGAGAAGGTGACATCGTGCGTCTTGGACAGCCGCCGCATATCATAATATACCGTCGCCCGGTGGTCCCAGCGTTTGATTTCGGTGGCCGGGTCGATATCGCTTTGATAGGGATAATTCAGGCCCATGGTGTTCAGGTCCCCCAGGAAAATGTAGTTGGCCTGGTCTCCGACCGCTTTGTCCAGGGCTTTTCTGAACTTGATGGCGCGGATGGCCATGTCGTCCCGCAGGCCGAAACCACGGGGGGTATCGCTGCTGGCCAAATGTAAAAAAAGGATGCTGTAGGGCTTTCCTTCGACCATGATCGTTGCAAGAAGGCCCGGCCGCATGTGGGTGGTTCCGGACTTGAATTCGAGCCGCTGGGTGATGAAGACCGACAGGGTCGATTTAAAGCCCACCAGTATTTCCTGGGATTCTCGACCTTCAGTGATCTGGAAGGTGTATTTCGGGAATTTTTCTGTGACTTCGGTGATGACCTTCGATCCTTCAACTTCGTAGATCCCAATAACATCCGGTTTTTGGGCTTTTAAAAAATCGATAACGCAGCTGCTGCGCGTCGGGTCCCCCTTGAAATGCTCGACGTTCCAGGATGCGATTGAAAATGCTTTGGCCATGGTGCTCCCCCCCTTGTGGTTGGAGTACGAACCACGTCTATTGTTTCAATGATGTGGTTTAAAAAAACGGACATCCTGCTAAGAGCCACCTAAACAAAAAGTAGGAGGTCCGATGAGCACAAAACGAACGCGTCAAAATGACACCAAAGAATTCATCCGGGATGCGGTCCAACTGGTGACCGAACAGGGGTACGGCTGCAACGAAGTTGCCCGCCGCCTGGGCATCAACCGGTCCAATATCACCCGCTGGGTGCGGGAATATCGGCAAAATAAAGAGAACGTTGCAAACGGCCGGGAAAACCCAGCGGAACTGAAAGCCGAAATCCGTCGCCTTAAAAAGGAAAACCAGCGGTTGCAGATGGAGCGTGAAATCTTAAAAAAGGCGGCCGCCTTCTTTGCCAAAGAATCCGTTTGAGATACGGCTTCATCCGGCAGCAAATGAAGGCCTATCCCGTCACCATGCTGTGCAGGGTGATGCGGGTGAGCCGGAGCGGATTTTACGATTATCTCCATCGCTGCAAATTGGCACCCAGTATGGATGAACTTTCTTTAACTGCCCAAATAAAAGGTACATTCAGGCAATCCGGTTCAACTTATGGCTCCCGAAGGATGGCCAGGCAACTCCAGGCACAGGGACGTCAGATCGGGCGCTACAAGGTACGCAGGCTGATGCGCGAACTCGGCCTGGAAGCCAGACGGCCAAGGCGTTATAAGATAACCACCGACAGCCGTCATTGCCTGCCGGTAGCCCCGAACATTCTGAATCGGCAGTTTGAGGTGGCCGAACCCAACAGGGTCTGGTGCGCCGATATCACATACGTCTGGACGCTTGCGGGCTGGCTGTACCTGGCGGTGGTCATGGACCTGTTTTCTCGACAGATCATCGGCTGGGCCATGGACAAGAATATGAAAAAGCAGTTGGTCATGGATGCGCTTTCAATGGCCTTGTGGCGACGAAAACCGGCCGCCGGCCTGATGCACCACTCGGATCGCGCCAGCCAGTATGCCTGCCACGACTACCAGAAACTGCTTTATGACTGGCATATCGTGCCGAGCATGAGCCGCAAGGGAGACTGCTGGGATAACGCTCCCATGGAACGTTTCTTTTGCAGCCTCAAATCCGAAAGACTGGACTACTGCCGGTTTGCCGACAGGACGGCAGCCAAAATGGAGATTATGGATTATTACATTGCCTTCTACAATGCCAACCGCCTGCATTCTACCCTGGGTTACAGAAGCCCATGGATTATGAGAAAGAACAGTTGATGAACGTGGCTTAAAATTTGGTGTCCGTTTTTAGTTGACCATCACATAATATCTCAATCCATGACAGAATACCCGTTATTGTGCAGGATCCAGAACTGAATCGCGGGAACAGTGCTGATCACACTTGGTTTTCGTATTGCCTTTCACAAGCCATAGCCTCGGTTCAAAAGATTATGGGCGCAAAACAGGCGGCGTTCTGGAGTGGAAGTCCAAACAATCCACGGCCCAATCATGGATTGTGGCTGCCGCGACCCTGTTTACCACTATCCGAAACGGCCGGTAATGTAATCCTCGGTGAGCTGGTGGCGGGGCTTGGTAAAAATATGCTTGGTTTCACCCACTTCGATGAGGTAGCCCAGGTGAAAGTAAGCCGTACGCTGGGACACACGGGCGGCCTGTTGCATGGAGTGGGTGACAATGACAATGGTGTACTGGGCACGCAACTCATCGATGAGATCCTCGATGCGCGCCGTGGCGATGGGGTCCAGGGCAGAGCAGGGCTCGTCCATAAGGATTACCTCAGGCCTCACCGCAATGGCGCGGGCGATGCACAGGCGCTGTTGCTGGCCTCCGGACAGACCTATGCCGGGCTGGCCCAGACGGTCCCTGACTTCCTCCCATAACCCCGCTTTTTTCAGCGATGTCTCTACGATTTCGTCCAGTTTGACGCGCTTTTCCGCCAAGCCGTGGATCTTGGGGCCGTAAGCAATATTGTCGTAAATGGACTTAGGGAAGGGGTTGGGCTTCTGGAATACCATGCCCACCCGGGACCGCAAGGGGACTACGTCCACGTCCCTACCGTAGATATCGACACCATCCATGGTGATCCGACCGGTTACCCGACAAATGTCGATAGTGTCGTTCATGCGGTTCAGGCACCGCAGGAAAGTGGACTTGCCGCACCCTGAGGGGCCGATCATGGCGATGACTTCGTTTCGCCCGATATCCAGAGACACATCGAAAATGGCCTGTTTGTCGCCGTAGAAGACGTTGACATCACGGCAGCAGATGCGTGCATCGACCACATTAATTTTCCCCACCGTTTCTCGCCGGTCCCGGCTTATCAGGGAACAGGTCTTTCCGGCGGACAATGGTTTTCGGTCACTCATGACTGCTGGTAAGGAAAACATACACTCTTTCTTTCCGGGACTGTTCTGATATGGCTCTCCATCCAGGGCAGGCAGGCGCCGTCCGTTCGTCGAACGGCGCCTGCCTGCCGATACCCCCCGCAACACTGGATGATCCGTTAACGGGTGGCGGTCCCCCCGTGTGCGGCTTTTATGGCGACATGGGTACCAGGTTGCGGGCCCGCGTCCGCATACGGGTACGCTCCCCGTCGGGCAGGGGGATCAGCCCCTTGTCGGAGAGATACCCCTCGGGTCCCCAGGCTTTCTCGCTGGTGAATTCGCGAATGTACTCTTGCATGCCGGGAATCGTTCCCACGTGGGCTTTTTTTACATAGAAAAACAGCGGACGCGATAAGGGATAGCTACCATCGGCGATGGTATCGAAATCCGGCTGGACACCGTCAACATAAAAGCCCTGGATCTTGTCAGTGTTTTGGTCCAGGTAGCTGAAGCCAAAGATGCCCACGGCGCCCGGGTTGGCCTCCAATTTATGCACAATGAGATTATCGTTCTCTCCTGCCTCAATATACGCGCCGTCCTCGCGCAAGGTGTGGCAGATGGTTTTGTAACGTTTCTTGTCGCTTTTCTTCAGTGCCTTTATCCAAGCGAAGGTCTTGCCGCCACCTTCCATGGATAGCTCGACGAAGGCGTCTCGCGTCCCCGAGGTGGGCGGCGGGCCCAGCACCTCGATCTTGACCGGTGGAAGCTCGGGGTTGACGTTTCTCCATGTCCGGTAAGGATTCGCCACCAGTTTCTCTCCACCTCTGGGATCGGGAACATTTTTAGCCAGAGCCAGGAAGATATCCCGGCGAGTCAGCTTGAACGGTGGTGCCTTTTTGGAATTGGCCAGTACGATACCATCGTAACCGATCTTGACTTCCACAATTTCTTTGACGCCGTTTTTGGCACAGGTCTCGACCTCGGATTTCTTGATGGCCCGCGAGGCATTGGTGATGTCCGGCGTATCAATGTCAGCGCCGGCACAAAACAGCTTGAAACCGCCTCCGGAGCCAGTAGACTCGATTTTGGGAGTCTTGAACGCCGTGCTCCTGCCAAACTGCTCGGCCACCACCGTGGCAAAAGGATAGACCGTGGACGAACCCACGATGCTGATGTAATCCCGGGCCGCTGAGGGTTCAGTCAAACCCAGGGACAGGGCCAACAGGAGGGCTGTAGCTAAAACCATCACTTTTCTGATCATGTTGCATCTCCTTTCCAGCTTGCATGAAAAAATGAACCTGAGCCTGTTCCCAAAGGTTCCCCTTTCCCTCCGGACCGACCGCAGTCGATTCAGGCTCGAACTATCTGCCATACTAAGCTGGATTTGTTTCCCGCAAATGAAGTCCCTGTTAAAAAATCGTTAGTGTCCCTGTAGGAAAAACCCAAATAAGTTCGTTCCCGGCTAGGCTCAATCCACTTGTTACCACCTTTTTTCGAAACGCCGGCGCAAATAGATGGCTCCTGCATTCATCAGGATTAGGAAAGCCAGTAGTACCAGAATGGCGGCTGAGGTCCGTTCGACAAAGGCGCGTTCCGGGCTGTCGGCCCATAGGTAGATCTGCACTGGAAGAACAGTGGCCGGATCGGTGAAATTTTTCGGTATGTCGGCTATGAATGCCACCATGCCCACCATCAGCAGGGGGGCTGTTTCCCCCAATGCCCGGGCCATGCCGATAATGGTACCGGTAAGCATACCCGGTAGTGCCAGGGGAAAAACGTGATGCACGACGGTCTGCATCCGGGAGGCGCCTACGCCCAGAGCCGCCTCTCGGATGGAGGGCGGTACGGACTGCAGTGCAGCGCGCGCGGCGATGATAATCGTTGGCAGTGTCATTAAGGTCAACACCAGGGCCCCAACCAGGGAAGATGATCGCGGCAAGCCAAAAAAGTTGATAAACACCCCCAGCCCCAGCAGGCCGAAAACGATGGATGGTACCGCCGCCAGGTTGTTGATGTTGACCTCGATCAAGTCCGTCCAGCGGTTCCGGGGGGCGAACTCCTCTAGATATACGGCGGTGGCCCCGCCGATGGGAAACGACAACAGCAGGGTGAGCAAAAGCGTCAGCCCCGATCCCACCGCGGCCCCAAGGATGCCGGCCAGTTCTGGCTCGCGCGAATCGGCCGCCGTAAAAAATTTACGGTTGAACCTTTTCTCAATTGCCCCGTCCCTCTCCAGCGCTTCGATCCACCGTATCTGGACATCGCTCAGGCGTCGGGCATTTTCAGGCTGATTGCGGTCCACACGGCCCTTGATCAGCATGTCCACATCGTCGTCGGCCGGCACCCAAACCTCAACGGTACGCCCGATTACTTCGGGATGCCGCAGCACCATCTCACGCAGCTGCCAACCCGCGCCCGGGCTAACCAGTTTGTATAACAGACGCCTTGCGCGCCGTTTGCGCACATCGGGGAACCGGTTGCGCAGGGAGGTCTTGACGAACCCAGCATAATCAGCGCCTTCCAGATCTCCCCGGTTGAGCAATTGGGGAGCCAAACAAACCGGCAACCGGATGAAGGTCTGTTCAAAGGCAGTATAGCCGTTCGCAACGATGCTGGCAAAGAGCAGCACCAGGAAAAACAGGCTGATAACAATGGCCACCAAGCCGAAGCGGCGGAAACGACGTTCGGCCCGGTGACGTTTTGCCAGGCTGCGTTGGACGAGCTTGATAGTATCCGATTCTGCCGGGTCGGCAACCGGCAGTGAGGCAAGGCGATTACTCATACTGCTCCTTGTATTTGCGTACGACGTACAGAGCGACGATGTTCAACACCAGTGTGGCCACGAAAAGCACCAAGCCTAGGGCAAAGGCAGCCAAAGTTTTGGGGCTGTCGAACTCCTGATCGCCAACCAGTAGGGTGACGATTTGGACGGTGACAGTCGTCACTGCTTTTAATGGATTAGCGGTCAGGTTTGCCGAAAGCCCTGCAGCCATAACCACGATCATGGTCTCCCCGATGGCCCGGGAAACGGCCAGTAGCACGCTTCCCACGATGCCGGGAAGCGCCGCCGGTAGGATGACCTGGCGGATGGTCTCGGAGTGGGTCGCTCCCAAGCCGTAGCTGCCGTCCCGCATGGCCTGGGGCACGGCGTTTATTACGTCGTCAGAGAGCGAGGAGACAAAAGGGATGATCATCACCCCCATGACCAGGCCGGCAGCGAGGGCGCTTTCCGACGAGACCTGCAGGCCGGCCACTTCCCCCATATGACGAATGAAGGGTGCCACAGTGAGTGACGCGAAAAACCCATACACCACCGTGGGAATGCCGGCCAAGATTTCCAGCAGTGGTTTGGCGACGTCCCGGAAACGGCGATGGGCGTATTCGGAAAGGTAAATAGCCGACATCAGTCCCAGCGGAACGGCCACCATCATGGCAATGGCCGATATCAGCAAGGTACCCGCAAATACAGGGACCATACCGAAGGCCCCGGACGATCCCACCTGGTCGGCCCGGATGGCCATCTGGGGGCTCCACTTCAGGCCGAACAGGAAATTGAAAACAGGTACCGCTTTGAAAAAACGGATGGCCTCGAAAAGCACCGACAACACAATGCCGATGGTGGTGAAGATGGCTACCGTGGAGCAGGCGATCAGTGCTGCGCTGACAAATTTTTCCACATGGTTGCGGGACTGCAGACGGGGAGATATCTTCCGGCGCACCAGCAGCAAACCCGCAATGGCAGCCACAAGGCAAATGACCGTCAACGCGGCCCGGCTAACGATTCTCAGCTCACGGTAGTGCTCGGCCGCCTGTTCCAGCACTGGGTCGACATGCCCGGCACGGCCGCCGGGTAACTTGCCGGATACCAGGTTCCGCATGTCGTTTATCACCAGATCGACACGCGCTTGTGGCATGCTGCGAATCTCCGGCGGCAAGTCTGCGGTGACCAAGTGGGTGACGATAGCCGGTTCGGCCGCCAGCCACAATACGAATATAAGCAGGGCCGGCACCCCACACCACAAGGCCGCCAGCAAGCCATGATATATCAAGCGTGAGTGCGTCCATCGTTTTTTACGATGCTCGGCCGAAACCTCTCTGGCGCGCTTTATTCCGACTCGGTAGGCCACGGCGCTGAAGGTCAGGATAGTGAAAAGCAGTGTCAACGGGGACATTGAGCCCTCCCTTTTGTTCTAAGCTAAGCGTGTTTTGGGAAAATAAGGTTTTTTTGTTAGACTAATGTTAGGATGGCGATAGGCTTTGGTTGGGGAAACGGTTGCCGTCTGCCTGCTACGCCACCTTCTCGGATTCGGGGCTAAATACTACCGCCAGGGTCCGGACGATCCCCAGGGATAGAATCAATGCAGCAAACCCGATAATTTTCCCCCAGCCAACCATTTCATGGGCGTAAAGGATCACGATCAATTCCCGCACCACAAAAATCAGGAGGGGGTCCATCATGCTGTGCAGGCGGAAACGTTGTGCCTTGAAATATTCCACAAAGTTTCGGAACAGTTCCAGGATTACCAAAAACGATAAAATGTCGGCAATAATTTGGCTGAGCCTGTCGGCAAAGTGCCCAGGGAGCCATAAATCCGTGACGGTCCACAGCGTTTTGCCAAGGCCTATCAGCAGAATAAATATGATGTAGACGATCAGGATATTGACAATGAGTTGTAATGACAGTTGGAAAACTTCATCAATTCTCTTTCTCCCAGATAGAATTTTCATTGCGCTGTATTTCTTCCTCCCAACTCCCACGAAATTAAAACCCGTATTCGGCAAACCGGTCCACAGCGATGGCTTGGGATCATCGCATTTGCCAGAATCTCAGAATAAAGTAATTTTGTTAAGACGATTTTAGCGCGGTGGTAGTATTTCGTGTGCTTATGCCTTTCGGTACGCGGTGTCCGACCTGAGCGGCAGGTGAATGGTGAAGGTGCTGCCGCGGCCTAGGGTGCTTTGAACGCTGACGTGCCCGCCATGGGCCTGCACGATGCACTTGACGATGGAAAGGCCCAGCCCGGTACCCCCAGCTTGCGACTGCGTGCCCGGTCAACACGACAAAAACGCTCGAACAGGCGTGGCAGATGCCTGCGAGTGATGCCGCAGCCACGATCACGGCTTGATCCATGAGCGTTTCGTCCATGATGGCCGCCGTGTCTCCGGGGCAATCCAGATCTAGGGATATCCCCTTTTCTTCAGCCCTTTTGTGGCAAACCTGCAGCACAGTCCGTAGTCCGTCCTGTATGCGCAATTCATGAAGATCGGCTGCCGGAATACAATCCCGGTATTCGAGCCGCAACAGTGTCAGCAAATCATTGAGAATGGTGTTCAGACGGTTGATGTGTCGTTTAATGATGCCCAGAAAGCACCGCAGATCCTGGGGAAAATCCACCCTACCGTCATGGATGGTCTCCACGAAGCTCATGATGGCTGTCAGCAGCGTATTGATCTCGTGGGAAACGTTGGCCACAAAATCCTGCCGTACGGTTTATATCCGCCGCAACTCGGTGACGTCGTTCAGGACAATAAGGGCTCCCATGAAAAAGCCGTCTTCCTCGATCAGCAGTGTGCTGCGGGCATTCAAAGTCCATTGACGGGCTTAGCTATCAGGTCCTTTTCCTATAGGCAGTCGGGAGATGCCAATGCACAGTGTATGAAGATCTGCAGGTCTAAGTTGCGGGTGGCCTCCATCACTGATCTGGAGCCCAGCCCGCCGGGGTCGGTATCCAGCACCTCGACGGCCACACGGTTAGCCCTGACGATATGCTCCCGCCGGTTAATGGCCAGAATCCCCTCCCGCAGGATAGTCAAGATGATGGTCAGTTCGTTGCCAGCTGGTAGCGGCAGCCGGCAAGTCAGATCTCCGGTGGCAAAACGCTGCACGCCAGCTTGCATGGCACCAAGGGATGATGGATCTGCCGGGAAACAGCTACGCTAACGGCTACGGCCAGCAGTGCCACCAGCGGACCCCCTATGATGAACTTGGACCGCAGCGTATTCAGTTCCTCATTGGTGAATGTGACGGGAACCGATGCCCGCAGCACAGCCGCAATATTTCCGTCCGGGCCTGTAAGTGGACGGCCGCGTATATCATGCGTCTGCTCAGAGTCTCGTTATAGCGCACGCTGGCAGAGTTCTTCCCGCCTAGGGCCCCCAAAACCTCGGGCCGGGGCTAGCAGTTGACCATACCGACCGGGCCACGCAAAGAATCCCCGACTACCTCACCGGACAGCAGGATCACGGTGATGTGTGTGGTGGTATTACGGCCCATCTTCTTTTAGAAAGGACCCAGGGCCGATCGGCGGGATCCCGCCAGTAGTGACCATACCGGATTTTCCAGCAGCTTCAGGCGGATTTCCAGATCGCTACGGTTCTGGTCAAGCAGGAAATGGCGCAAAGCTGCGGAGGTATAGGTCGTCAGGCCGGCCAGGGACAACAACATGATAACCAGGTAAGGCGGTAGCAGATACGAGATCAGCCTTTTTCTTTTCTTCATGGCTCCTTGAGGCGGTAACCGACCCCACGCACGGTCTCAATGTAAGCGCCGCACTTGCCGAGCTTTTTGCGAAGTCCCACGATCTGCACGTCCACGCTACGATCGGTAACGGGGTAGTCACCACCGCGCACGGCATCCACGATCTGGGAACGGGTGGAAACCCATCCGGGCCGACGGGATAGGTGGACCAGCACCTGGAATTCGGTGAACGTCAGTGCCACGGTTCGTCCTGCGGCCAACACCTCGCGCCTGCCCTCGTGAATCACCAGTTCATTAATCCGGATGATTTCGCACTTGTCCCCCTTCGACAGCCGGTTCCGCCGCAACACAGCCTTGATGCGAGCTATCAGGATACGGGGAGAAAAAGGCTTTACCATATAATCGTCGGCACCCAACTCGAGGCCAGTTACGATGTCGGCCTCTTCGCCCTTGGCCGTGAGCATAACAATGGGAACGCAACGGGTGCGGTAGTCCCACTTGAGCCTGCGGGCCACCTCCAACCCGTCTATGCCGGGTAGCATGAGGTCCAAAAGCATCATGTGAGGTAGCAGGGAAACGGCCTTTTCCAAGGCCTGCTCGCCGGTAACAGCTATTTCTACCTGGAAACCTTCTCGGACCAGATTGTATTTTACCAGCTCGAGGATGTCCTCTTCGTCGTCGACGACCAGAATGGTCTTACGGGCCATCACCAACACTCCTTTCACCCCCGGCCGCCGTGCCGAACGATTTCCCCCTCGATCATGTAGATCACCTCTTCGGCGATGTTGGTGGCGTGATCAGCCATACGTTCCAGGTGCCGTGATATCAGCAGCAGGTTGATCAGGTACCCAAGTTGGTCGGGATGGTCGGCCATGGCCGCCTTGATCTGATCGTAGGCCCTCTCCTTTAGATCGTCCACCTCGTCATCCAGGTGCAACACTGTCATGGCCAGATCGAGGTTCATGTTCACAAGGGAATCCAGGCTCTGTTTCAACATGGTTTGAACGTTTGTTGCCATGGTGGAATAATCGAAGACAAGATGATAGTGTGACTGTTTGGCGATCGTCACTACCCGTTGCGCAATATTGACAGCTTGGTCCCCAATGCGCTCCAGGTCGTTGTTGATCTTGATCACGGCAACCAGAAAGCGCAAATCCACCGCCACAGGCTGGTGAAGAGCCAGCGCCTTGAGGCACTCCTCCTCGACTTCGATTTCCATCTCGTCGATTTCGGGATCCGTCTGGATGATTTTTTCGGCCAGCCGGACATCGGTGGTGTCGATGGCCTTTACGGCCATGTACACCCGGCTTTCTACCAGTGCGCTCAGTGACAGTATCATCTTCTTGATTTTTTCCAATTCACGCAGAAAATGTTTGGCCATTAGGAATAGCTCCTTTTAAAAAACGATAGTTTATAGTCGGGTGGCGGATAACGCCGCTAAACATGCCGTAATTGCCCCCTTGCGGTATAGCGCAGGCCACGTACTGCAGGCGTGGTAAAAATTCCAGTCTTTATTGATATTACCACCCGATTATTAGGAAGGCGCTAAAATACGGTTAGAATCATGTGCCCCACAACTGATCATTCCGTTTTTCCCGGGATTTTGCGCAGCATGGTACTCAAGCTTCCAACAGACCAAAAAAGTTGTCAAGAGGCCGTCGTCTACAAGGCCATGCCTTTTCGCCCCGGCACCTTGTGCTTGAGCCCGGCCCGATAAAATGAACAGCTTTTTGGTCCGTAGCAAAAGGCCTCGTAACGATACCGTTTCATAGACGGGTTCCAGTGGTCGATGATCATCTCCAGCGGCATCCGGCAGGCCCAAATACAGGTCACGCATTTGGGCTTTCATATTTTTAGGGTTAAAAGCTTCCAAAATGAGAATGAACACAATGGTCTTTCCACCACATGCACGGACCCTAACCAAAAACTAGCTGTAAGCTAATAATATTTTAATGTTCTGCTAACAAATAGCTGGTAATTTTTTTATAGAGAGAATTGTTAATCAAATTTTAGCCCTCACCATCGGTGGGGTCATCAAGCTTGGAATGGATCTTGTCAAACTTGTTCCGCTGGTGGAACGCGCCGTGTTTCTTTGGGTATAATTATTGCGTAAAGTGGAAACAAAAATAGCGCCTATCTGCAGGCAGGACAATCAAATCGGGAAGTCGGGGACCCGAGAACCAAGTCGCCACTATGGAAGTGGCAACTAAATCGATTGGCTTGATCGCTTTGGATTACATTAAACTAACTGAAGTAAGAGGAGGCAGAAACAATGAAGAAAATGTTATGGGGAGGCCTTTTTTTAGTGATCTCGATTTTCATGACATCAAATTGCTTTGCGTTAACGGTCACTATTGATGACAATACCCAGTCACAAAGGTGGGTAAATCAAACTTCCGGGGGTTGGTATGATTGCATTGGTTCAGAGGAGTTTAACACCACCAAGGCTGAAGTCACCTTTGAGGGTACCGATTTAACTATCAAGCTATTCACCAATTTTTCTGGATTGGGGGGCTATGGATACGGAAAAAGTAGGGGGTGGGCTGATGACTATTTATATCATGCAGCTGATTTGGCCATTGATTTAGATCAAGACGGGACATTTGAAACGGGTATTGCGCTATCTACTCATTCCGCCCCTCCTAAAGATCCACGACCCTATGGAGATATCCCAGGTTCTGGGATGAAGGCTGACAATTTTGAACGAAATGGTATCTATTCAGTGGATGCTTGGTTTACACCGGACGACCTTCATCGGACGACATCATCCGTGGGTCAGTTGTATGATGAAAACGACCCCAAGACGACCTACATATGGATGCGAAAAGGCTCAAATGTCGGTTCCGCCGTTATTGATTGGGCCTCTATGGGAAATGATATCTACGAAGTGACGATCGCCCTCGGTAACGTCAATACCACCGGAAAATGGAATTCCTTTGATTTTTTGTGGGGAACGGCAACGTGCGGCAACGATGCTATCACAGGCACGGTAGCTGTTCCAGAACCGACCACTTTCATCCTTTCCGGCTTGGGCATGCTTACCGCCGGCATTTTTTTCATGCGCCGAAGGAAATTAAAATTATAGTTATAATGAGGCCGATGCAAAAAACCGCGAGTCCGTGTTGGTAAAAATGCTGGCGCAGAACCTCCCAGATGGCTAATAATACCGATAGGGGATAACCTCTAGCGGTATTATTAGCTTGATAAATCATATCGTTAGTATAGAGGAATACGAATCTTCTGTCCGGGGTCAATCAGGTCGGGATCCTTGATGATTTTGCGGTTGGCTTCAAAGATGCGCGGGTATTCCGAAGCCTTCTTGACTTCCGTAGCGGGCGCTGCCAATCCGTCAGCGCGGACTTCACTGATGCCCTTCACGTTGCCGGCCATCAGAACGGCCTTTTCCATTGCTTCGGCACTCTCAGCTTCTCCGGATAGGAAGGCGACGCCGTCTTTAACAGTCACCTCCAGGTTACTGACACCCGGGTTTGCTTCCTCGATGTGCGCCTTGATTTTCTCTGGCGCCTCGTCTTCACTGCCGAACAGCTTTTTTGCTGATGTTGCGTGCAAAATCAAACAGTCCCATTTCTTCTCCTTCTAAATTCTTGGTTTATGATGTCGTTCAGATCCATATTTTCTGAGAACGGTCGCTTTTCGTCTACTTGTTAGAAAAGATTCGTCATTTGTTAAAATATTCGATAAGTTCAACGATACCATTCATCAGATGCAGATGGATAAAACCATCCAGTATATTCTCGAAGGAGGCCAACTGCCGTAACGTGACAGAGCCCATACGCAAAGATGAGAACAATAGTGAAGCCAGAATGGT
>Ga0256835_1000774_pt1 | contig 21275 bp, 20 predicted proteins | sample PIR30metaG_FD_185972 | JGI IMG/M metagenome (GOLD analysis project Ga0256835, IMG submission 185972) | Hydrothermal vent microbial communities from East Pacific Rise, Pacific Ocean - PIR-30 | ecosystem: Environmental > Aquatic > Marine > Hydrothermal vents | place: Pacific Ocean: East Pacific...
GGCAGGTAAAGTACGACTGGAAGGCAAGGATTATATCGTCCAGGATGGAGATGTCATAAACTTTAGGTTCAATGTATAAAATCTGGGATGGTCAGCGAACCCTGTAAAAAATGGCCTGGCGAAGGACGAAACACAAAGTACTTGTCATCAAAAAATATCCTGCTTCAATTATAGTAGGCCAATCTCTCCAGCCACAGGATTCCTTCCCTAGGTCCTATTTATAGGCTTTTGCAGTATAAGTCCCGTTTACGAAGATATTTGTCAATGGCCTAGACATACAGTGTTATGATCTTTACAGTGATGGCTGCCTGCCAGCCCAGCTTTGACATCTGACATCTATGTCACGGAGAGCCTCTTGACCATCAGAAGGAAGTTTGCATGTATTTTTCGTCTACTATTTAGTTTCGACTTCTGGTGAATAAAAATATGATTAAAAAATAGATAAAATGATACCTGTTGTAAATTTTTTATGTGGGTATCAAAGCTTAAGATCTTGTAGAGTTGATTTTGTAAGTAATTAAGTAATAAGGAACTGGTTGCAATAAAAAAGGGAGGCCGTGCCTCCCTTTTTACTTCTTTACTTCAATTAAAAACTAAAACGTTCAAGGTGGACTGTTGTCCCTCCAGTGATCAGCGTGGCATGATTGGCATCGGTAAATGTAATATTTATGCTGCCACCTTCATTTGGAGTGCGACTGGGGGTTTTATAGTTGCAACCTGGGCACTGTCCATTTTGCCAACCATCCAATGCATCACCGTACGTGATGGCCCCGTCTGCAAAAGAGCCATCAGACGTCCACCATCTAGAGCTTTTGTTTTTCCGGTAGTTGTACCAAACCATGGCCATTTTCCCTCCACGAGCATCCAAGAAGAAGCCCATTCCGTTATAGGAAGGATCCCACCACCAGCCAGTTAGATTTCTAGAGTCTTTATCGCCAGGGGCAAAATCCGCCATAAAGTTGTTCAAATTTCCTGATGTTACGTCGCTGCCTACGCTGGCTGTAAAAATAATATTATCTTGGGTTCCTTTGTTGAATACCACAGTTACTGTACCCACTGGTTCACTAGTTGGAGTTGAATAACTCTCACCCCAAGGCCAGCCCGTCCATTTTCTTAATTCACCAGTATAGGTCGTGTCATTTGCAAGATTACCACCAGAGGCATACCATGTGGATTTTCCGTTTTCATCATATACAAACCATGCCAGAAATATATGGTTGTTCTTGATCTCAATGGCAACACCTGTTCCGGGTTCGTTCTTGTTATACCACCATCCTGTAAATCGATGGGCTGTGTCCTCCATTGGATTATCCACGGCCTGGGTGGTAAAGGTTTTGTCATTACCATTTACGGTACCAGCGGAATTTTGTGCTACCAGTCTAAAATGGTAAGTAGTGTTTGGATTAAGGTTTCCTATATCAACTGCTACATTCAAAGGACCGGAACCATTGCCAGCACTGATCCAACCGGTATTTGATCCGTAATTTGTAGTATTACTTCCATACTCGAAACGATATTCTGTAGCTGTTCCATTTGGAGTAACTGTACCCGTTAATCTCGCGCTATTGTCAGTTATGTTTTCGGCATCTCCAGAGGAAATCACGGGTAGGGATACTGCAACAGACTGGGTGGTAAAGCTCTTGTCAGAACCATGAACCGTTCCAGTAGGATTAGACGCTGTAATCCGGAAATGATAAGTCGTACCTGACGTAAGGCCTGTAAGTCCATCGTAGACATTAACAGACGATGATCCGGCTCCAGCATTTTTGTGAGATGATTCGTGATTATAAGATGTGGTAGTCCCCCATTCAAAGTAATAGGTGGTCTCTTGACCATTTGGATTTACTGCGGCATTGATATTGGCAGTAGTTAGGGTGATAGCACTTGCTGCCAAAGTGGAAACAGTTGGTGCCTTTGGAATATCCACCTCTGCATACTGAATTTCCCAGTCATGGCCATCATAATGCCTCCACAGTATTGCGCCATTGAACAAACTAGGATTTCGGTCATCAACTGTATTGTTGGTAATTTGTTTTACAGAATTCCCGTTCCAATAAAATATTTCCCATCCGTTGGCTGTCTTCCTCTCCCAGGCTATCTTTCCATCATTCAGAGAGGGATGTCCATCACTAGTACCATCATTGTCAGTTGTGATCTGGGTTATGGTTGTTCCATTCCAATAAAATATCTCTGCATCCCCGTCCCACCCAGACCATGCAATGGTTCCATCATAAAGTGAGGGTTCCATGTTTGGCGTGGTGTTGCTGTTACTTATCTGTTTTTTGTTTCGGCCGTCCCAGTACCAGATCTCAGGGGCATGGAGAGAATCATGTACCCAGGCTACTGTTCCATTGTAAAGAGAGGGAGCCACATCCCAAACGCTATCATTTGTAATCTGCTGTTCAACAATTCCTTTTTTGATTTTAATCTCAAAATCGCTTCCATCTGCCTGAGAATATGCCACTGAACCATTGTAAAGCGAGATAACTGCTGCGGTGCTTGTTGCCACTATACCAACAGAGGTTCCATCCCAGTATTTTACGACTAACAAAGGATTAAAAGCGACCTTGTCTCCACAAGAAGAGATATCTGTACATGAGGAAACATCCACCACCTTTGAAGCACTGGATAAAGGCATGCTTGTACGCCACCTATAGATACCTTTGCTTTTGCGATACCAGAAGGCGTATCCATTATTTAGAGAGGGACAACCATCGTCTACGTCGTTATCAGTAACATTTGTAATGGGTATAGTAGCAAAAATCTCCCAAGGTATATCAGACAGTTGCACTATAGGAATCATAGATGCTTGAATTGTAGGGTCTGCAGCAGGTGCTGCCTCCAACATTTCAACCCTGCAAAATATGATAACTAAAATAGACAAGAAAAAAAACACCACTTCCTTTAAAAATTGCATAGGTTTGTCTCCTTAATCGCCTGTAGTTATAAAATAATAAGCCAGAACCAGGCATATCCTAGCCTGTTGTCAATTTCCAGGTTTTGCTCACCGGTAGCGAGATTGGCTGTATTATTTTATGTTCTCTTTTATTGAAAGTCAAATTATTGAAAGACAAAAAATTAGATTTTTTAATATTGATTTTTGGATTTTGTTTTATCGGTTTTGTTAAATGATAAATGAGATTTTTGGATGTTTTGCTATCAGAATGATCATACGTTTATCAAATACAGTTTATAGTTGTCGGCTATATGTTAGAATTGTCGCTCCATATAATTGGAGGATATTAATTGACCTTGATCTATCTGAATCAGACTGGAATTTTAATAATTTCAGCATCTGCCTGACCAACATGGTTATTGGCCATTTTGATATGGCCGATCTCTTGCCATTTTTTTGAAAGTAGCTTGGCACCAAATGCATCAATAGCCACAGGATCTGAACCAGCTAGTATCTTATTGATTGGAGGATTACACGTTGGTCCAGATAGATGGCTCTGGGACAGCCCCACTGTCGCATCCAAAAGACAAAAATCCGGTTTGCGAGCCATGTTGAGGTCAAATATTGCTTCGTGTATTCGGGAATGAAATGCTGATTTTCTCCAGAATCCATCTGATTGATAGAATTTCGGTGGACAGACACCAATCATGTTTTTCATGGATAGGGTAACGCCTGCCAGGGTATGGGCCTTAAGCACGGGAACAGAGATCAAAAAGGCCTCTTGCAGAATGGCAGGAATGTAAAGGGTCTGCCATTTTTTACCCCTTGGCAGGGGCACAGCCACACAGTCTTCCTCATTGAGATCAACAAAGTCAACTCCACGAATGGTTGTATAGCCATGATGTATAAACATCTCCAGGGTGTTTTTTTCAGGTTGACCTGTACCTTCTGCAAGTACAATTTGTATGTTGGAGTTTATGGATCGTATATAGGAGACAAGTTTCCTTACAATCCAATCAGGAGTTGTTACCGGAAAAGGGCTTTCGTTTACAAGGTTTGGTTTTATAAGAACAAAAGTTTTGGACTTGAAATGTCCAGAGGTAAGAAAGGAGGCCAGTCCCGCAGCATCAAGGAGCCTGCCGACCGCCTCCTGTTTGTTATTAAAATGTGACCAAAAGACCTTGGCCTTACAAGCCACTTTACAGGCCAACCGTCTTTTTGAACTCCTCAACTCCCATTTTTTTTATGACCCTATCGAGTCGAGATTTAATCTTTACGTTCTCCCTAAACAGTTTTGCTATTTTCGCTACGAGCTCTACTGCCTGGTCATGGCTGGTTATAAGCCCCATTTTTTCGCCAACCTTTGCCCTTGCCCCTCCGTGACCTCCAATAAAGACCTGAAAGCCACTCTTAACACCTACAAAACCGATATCAAGAACGTTTGCCCATGAACAACAGGCAGGGCATCCTGCGATACCAACTTTTATCTTTCTGGCAATAGGTTCCCTGGCAAGCTTTTCCATCATGGTCTCGGAAAGGGGAAAGGTCTCCTGAAGGGCAAGTTTGCAGTAAGGTTTACCAACACACACCCTTGGTTGGGAAAGATCTAGGGCGGTCTTGGCATAAAGGTTGGTTTCTGCAAGGTACTCCAATGCCTTTTTGCCTCGTTCTTCGTCAAGATCCAGTATCATAAGTTTCTGGGCCGTGGTGATATGAACCTTGCATTTGAGTTCATTCATCATCTGAGCCAGGCTCTGAAAATCCTTGGCAGTGGGACAGGCACCTTTGGGGACTTCAACATATATGGCAAAGGAGCCATCTTTTTGAGGAACAAGACCAGGAACTGTAACCTGTGACATGGGAAAATCCTCCTTAAAATATGCAATTCCTAAAATAGAATATACATGTTTTTCTAATCATAGCCTTGACTAATATCAATAACCCCAGGGTTAATATGTTAAAGCTTGGGGCGGAATAAAATATTTTTGCAACAGTCAGGGTGATTGATTAAGTTTGCTGCCATGATGAAAAGATATTCATGGCCTTGTGCCCTGTTTTTGGCAACAATATTTTTGGGTTCTTGTGCTCTATTTCCACGCAACCAGTTTCGTCCGGTTGAAAAGGGAGATAAGTGGAGAGTCCGTCTGGTCAAGTATGAATCTGGCTCAGACATTGTGACTAAGGGTGGTTTTGACCATCCTTATTATTTTTCTCTCTTAAAACTTAATCGGATACTTGGGGCCATTTATTACGAAGATAAGGATGTGCTTGGTAAACAAAAGAGATATCCTGTTTTCACGAGTTCTGTCCGAGCGAAACTGCTTAGACCCCTAAAAAAAGCCTTTGAGATGGCAAGACCAGATGAGGTTGTGGATTTTTCATTTATGTTAAGGGAACAGGTGCTGATGTTTTTTTCAAATGAATTTTTTACAAGCGGCATCATGTTTGTGAAGGATGGAAAGCTAAACGTTGTCTTTAGGACAATAAATTTTAAAGGTATCAATTATTCAGAGGCAGTGCGACAGTTTGTAGGTGATCCAACGAACAGACCCATTGCAAATCCCTGGAGGCTGGTGGCCGGTCCTGGAATGTCTTTGAAAAAGGCTCCCAAGGCCGCCTTTTCTTTTTTCCAACAACCCTATTATACCAACTGGTTAGTTATTGATCTTGATTACGATTTCAAACCGGCTCCTCTCAGGAAAAGGGGCAAGATCAAGCGGCAGCCGGTAGAAGAACTTAAGCCGCAAGGTGAAGCTCCCAGGATCAGGTACGAACGGTCAGGCCCTCCCAGGGGACATGTTATGCAAAACCGGATATGGAATCGTATTGATGATCCGGAGGTGAGAAAAAAGTTGGAGATTTTAAGACAGCTCTACAACAGTGGACAGATCAGCAGGACTACCTACGAAAGAAAAAAAGAAGAGCTGCTGTCACCATAGAACGAGTTATTCTAGAACTCTAATATGTGACTCTGAGAATTTCTTCCATTGTGGTTGTTCCCTGAAGCATCTTTGTGCACGCGTCAAACTTGAGGGTTTTCATTCCTTCTTTGAGGGCCATCCTTTTTATATCAGACTCTGAGCGTCCCTGGTGAATCATTTCCTTGATGGAAGATGAAACAGATAACACCTCGTATATTCCAATACGTCCATAATAGCCCGTTTTTCTGCACGTATTGCATCCGCCACCATGGTATACCTTTGCCTTTTCTTGCTTTAATTTGCAGCCAAAGGCCTCAAGTTCCTTGGATGAAATCCATGTCTGGCGCTTGCATTCTGGACAGATGGTGCGGACAAGCCTCTGGGCAACAACTCCAAGAAGGGTCGAGGCAATGAGATAGGGTTCAAGGCCAAGGTCCAAGAGCCTTGTTACAGCTCCAGCAGCATCATTGGTATGAAGGGTTGAAAAGACAAGATGGCCGGTAAGGGATGCCTGGACAGCATAGCGTGCCGTTTCTGCATCCCTTATTTCTCCTATCATGACTATGTCAGGATCCTGCCTAAGTATGTTTCGTAGGATCGTAGAGAAGGTGACTTCTATCTGGGGCTGTACGGCAATTTGATTAAAGTCTTCATAGACCATCTCTATAGGGTCTTCTATGGTGACAATGTTTACTTCGGGGCTGCTAAGATATCTGAGGGTTGAATAGAGGGTGGTGGATTTTCCAGAGCCGGTTGGCCCAGTCATGAGGATCATTCCGTTGGTGTTTTGTAAAAACTGTCTGTAGACTTGGAAATCCCGTTTTGAAAAACCCAGACTGTCCAGGTCACTCATAAGTATCTGGGCACTCTGCAGACGAAGCACCACCTTTTCTCCAAATGCAACTGGTATGGTCGAAACCCTGACTTCGGCATCCTCTCCCTTCCAGGACAGTTTGATTCTTCCGTCCTGAGGCCTTCTTTTCTCTGCAATGTCCAGTCTGGAAAGGGCCTTTATGCGGGTACAAAGGGCTTCATGCACAATTCGTGGCAGTCTGTATATTGTGTGCAGCACTCCGTCAATCCGGAACCTTACCACCGATTCCTTTCTCTTTGGTTCTATATGTATGTCGCTTGCCCTTTCGTTCAAGGCATACTGGAAAAGATGGTCCACTGCCTTGTTTATGTGTTTGTCATTGGCTTGGACATCCTTGCCAGAAAGCTTTACGTATTGTTCCAGGTTTGAGATGTCAACCTCGGGGGCGGTCAGAAAGTCCTGGGCTGCTGCAATAGAGCTTCTAAAATCAAAAAATTCACGGATGACCCGTTCGATGTCTGATTTGGGAGAAATTATAAAAGATACAGATGTCTTGCATACCCTTTGTATATCTTCCTTTATATCTTCCTGTTCCGGGTAGTAGGAGGCCACTTCAAGGACGTTGCCATGCCATTCCAGGGGCAGGACTAGTCTTGTTTTGGCAAAAGAAGAGGGGAGGGTTCTGGTAACAACCTCCATGTCTAGGTTCAAAGGGTCCAGTCTTTTAAATCTCCACCCTTTTTTGCGGCATAAAAGTTCAAGTATGTCCGCCTCGGTAATAAACCGTTCAGGCTTATCAGCCCTCTTTAATCTGAGAGAGTCGATCCACTGGATAAGATCTATCCCCTTTCGAAAGGCAATATGGTGTTTTTCTTCCAGATATTTTAGATCTTTTCCAGAGAGCCACCCCTTTTCTTTGAGTAAGGAGAATATGTAATCCTTGTCTGAATAGATGTCGTTCATGAACTGCCGGTTGTAATATCTTTTTTTAAAGAATAACTTGTAGTTAAAATGAAAATTCAGTTAATGTGCTTCATTCACTGTTATCGGAATATGGCTAGCCTATGATAAGTATCAAAAAAGATAAAAGACTCTGGATAGAGCTTTGCATAAAGTGCACTCGAGACCTTGAGGATGTGCTGGGAGACTTTATCGTCTCTGAACTTGGAAGAGGCGTTGTGATTGAGGATGTCCCCAATAAAGAAGATCTGATCTGCATAAAGGCGTATCTTAGCAGAGAGGACCTGGAATCAGGGGCTCTTAAGGTCATAGAAACCTATATTGAAGAACTAACTGCCATCCATCCTGATGCCCAGATTAAGATCGAAGAAGAAAAAGTAATTGAGGAAGACTGGCATGACAAGTGGAAGGAATATTTCAAGCCCTTAAAGATTGGCAGACGTATTGTGGTCAAACCCACATGGGAGCAGTATGTTCCCCAACTTGACGAAATAGTTATAGAAATAGATCCAGGACGTGCCTTTGGAGTTGGAAGCCATCCATCAACAAGGCTGGTGCTTGAAAGGTTGGAAGAGTTGGAGCATGAGGAGTTTCTTGATTCCGCATCAGTGCTCGATGTGGGCACGGGATCTGGTATACTGGCTATCTGTGCAGCCAAGCTTGGTGCCAAGAATGTCATAGCTATAGACAACGATCCGGATGCGGTTGAAACAGCAAGGGCAAATGTTAGTCTTAATCATGTTCAGGGCAGGGTCTGGGCGAGCACTACACCTGTATGGAAAGTTGAGGGTCCCTTTGATATCGTGCTTGCCAACATGGAAAGGGATACGCTTCTTCTTTTAAGCAAGGACATAAGTAAACAGGTGGCCAGAAAAGGCAGGCTGGTTCTGAGTGGCATATTGGATAGCCAGACAGCTTCAGTCTGTGAGGCTTACTGCAGCCTTGGTATGAAAATGGTGTGTAAAAGGCCTGATAGGAAAGACAGTCAATGGGTGTTGTTGGAGTTTCAGACCAACTCCTAGGTCTACCCCAGTTCCTGATCCCAAAGGACCAGCTTCTTGTTGGTGGAAATGTTGTTGTCTCTGGAAAGGAAGCTCTCCACCTTGGCGGGGCAAGAAGGCTTAGGAAGGGTCATCGGGTCCGTCTTGCAGACGGCAGGGGAAGGGTGGCAGTTGCAGAGATAACAAGGGTGGGAAAGACAGAGGTTATCCTGAGCATTTTGGAGGTGCTTGCTGTCAGAAGTGATGTAATACCACTTACCATCCTTCTTTCTGTGATTCGTTTTGAACGTTTTGATCTTGCCATATCAAAGCTGTCAGAGATCGGTGTTGCTGACATTCAACCTGTCGTTACTGAAAGAAGCAGGTTAAGCGGATCTGATATCAAAAGATTGGATGTGAGGGTTCAGAGGTGGCAGGGGCTCTGTTTTGAAAGTTTGAAACAGTCAAAGGGGTTTGTGGCTACCATGATTCGCAGGCCCCGTTGCCTTAAAGAGGCTATTGGAACGGTCACGGATGCCAGTTGCAAGGTGGCCCTTTTGGCAGAAAAAGGGGGAGGTGGTCTTTTCCATACGTTGAAGAAAGGCAAGGCCGTGTTTCCAGCTGCTCTTGTAATAGGTCCAGAGGGAGGATTTAGTGGAAAGGAAAAAGATCTCTTGAAGGAGGCTGGTTTTATATCAGCAGGCCTTGGCAGTCGGATACTTAGAAGCGAGACGGCTGCCATATATGGCGCTGCCGTATTTTCTGAACTGTTTGCATGCAAAGGCGAGGATTCATGAAGGCACAAGAACATGCCCTTATACTTGCAGGGGGAATAGGTGCAAGGCTTTGGCCCAAAAGCAGGCTTCACAGGCCAAAACAGTTTTTGCGGGTTGAAAGAGGGCATACTCTGCTTGGAAAGACCATGACTAGGGCGCAGGCTGTTTTTGAAAAGGGAAACATATGGGTTGTTTGTAAACCCTATCAGGTGGAGGAAGTTAAGCGTCAGCTGCCAGAGCTTGATAAGTCAAGGCTCATAGTGGAGCCAGTGCCCAGGGGCACAGCCGGAGCAGTGATACTGGGAGCCATGACTATCTGTCGTGAGTGTCCCGAGGCGGTTATTTCTGTATTTCCTTCGGATCATTCCATCAAACCTACCGACAGGTTTGCCAATATAATCAGAGCAGGTATGGAATGGGCCTCTTCCAACCCGTCTATTGTGATCTATGGCATAAGGCCGGACAGCCCTGAGACTTCGTACGGCTATATTGAGACAGGTGGCACAGTGGGGCAGTGTAGCAGCTGGAATTGCATGGAGGTTACAAATTTTCATGAAAAGCCAGATCCTAAGACGGCAAGGGCGTACTTTCGATCGAATCGTTTTTTATGGAATAGTGGAATGCTTTCTTTTTCAGTAAACATCTTGAGAACAATATTGGAGGATGAGGCTTTTGGCGTATGGGCACCGCTTACCAAGTTTTGTGAAAGCGGAATCAAAATATCCCGCAAAGAGGTTTGTCAGATCTACGAATTGCTCCCAGATGACTCTTTTGATACGGCTATTTTAGAAAAACTTGCCAGATGTCACAGCATTGGCCCGTCTGGCCTGGAGGTGAATCTTGTTGTTTTTCCCTGTGATTTCGAGTGGTATGATCTTGGGATCTGGGAGAGCTTTTACAGGTTGCTTCCAAAGGATGGGGCAGGAAATGCCTTGTCAGGCAAAGTGGCCGCTGTGGATTGTCGAGGTAGCCTCCTTTTTTCCGAAGGTGACACTCTTGTTGGGGCTATAGGCCTGCAAGATATGGTTGTTGTCTGCGTGGATAATGCTGTACTGGTTTGTCCTAGAAGAGAACTTGATAGAGTGAGAGAGCTTGTTGAGCTCTTGAGCGAAGGAGATTACAAGGATTATGTATAAGTCTGTTTTTTTATGTTGAGTTTAGATTTTTATAAGGTGTAATAGTTTATGGCTATAATAGGTTTTGATACCACGGTATTTCCAAAACTTGATTACAAGAACCCTAGAAAATTCTGGAAACAGATAAAAGAACTTGAAAGGTTTTTCTCGAACCATAAAGAGGACCTTAGCCAAGTTATAGAAAATGTGCCTGCCCTAAGAGCAGCTTTTGATAAGCTTGATCCCCTTATTCAGTCATACACGGCGAAGGTGTGTCCCTATTGCGGTACGGTCTGTTGCGCCAACAAGTTTGGATTTCCCGAATTTGCAGATGTGGTTTGTTTTCTTGCCATGGATCTTGATATCCCTAGGTACGACCTCGATGTTGATGAAGAGGCAATTTGTCAATTCATTGGGGAAAAGGGGTGCGTGCTCCCGCGCATCCAGCGCCCTTATAGATGTACCTGGTACTTTTGTGATCCGCTTCTTGTTCAGCTTGAGATTGGGCCTGCTCGTCATTACAGAAGCTTTGTTGCAGATTTGCAGGAACTTAGCATGGCCCGTGGGAAGTTGTTAGAGGCCTTTTATACGATTTGGACCAAGGGGAATAACAGCAAGCAATGAGAATCACTGCCAATCAGATAACCGCACTGAGAATAGTGCTTCTGCCCCTTCCCCTTTTTCTTATTTATGGAGGTGCGGCTTCCCGTGTGGCAGCACTCTTGATTTTGTCTGTTCTTGGTCTCACGGATTACCTTGATGGTTTTTTGGCCAGAAAGTATGGAGTGACGTCTTTGGGAAGGCTACTTGATCCTATAGCAGACAAGATTTTTGTGGCGGTGACACTTGTTCCCTTGGCAGATCTTGGGATTTTACCCATGTGGATAGTGTGGCCCATATTTTTTAGGGAGTTTCTTGTTACTGAAATGAGAAGATTTATGACTCCCGAGAAAAAGGGGCTGAGGGTGACAGAACTTGCAAAGATCAAGACAACCCTTCAGATGACAGGTGTTGGCCTCATACTTTTGACCAACACGTTTCCTGATAAGATAGTAACCATTTCATTTCTTGCAGGGCTCTTTCTGGCGACAGTTTTTCTGGCCGTGGCCATCTATTCAAAGGGTGGAAAGATCACATCAAGGTTGAAAACGGCATTGTTGCTTGAAGCCATGGGTTTTTTTATAGCAATAGTCTTGCCAGCAAGGCAAGTGGAGCTTACCTATGGCTTAATTGTCCTGTTAGTAACCTTTGCCTCTGGTGCCCAATACGTGTCTGCATGTCTTCCTGGCTTACTGCGCAGGGGCCCTAGTGCTTTTTTTGACCTGGTAATTTCCTTGGTAAATCCATTACTTGGGCTTTCTCTTTTACCCTTGGCGCCAGATAATGCACACCTTCTGGTAGTGCTGATACTTGCAGTTGAATTTGCAGCTCAGGGTATTGACATGTGGGCTGTGCAAGAGAACAGGGTGGATCTTTCCTTTTATAAAAAGAGGTTTTTTGTCCCGTTTGTCGTAATGGTGTTCCTGGGAATGCTCGCTGCAGGACAGGGGCCAAAGGCAGCAGCTACTGCTTATCTGGTTCTATGTGCTGCGGGTTCTACTGTCTATCTCGTCATAGATCTTTTTATTCACAGGGACCTTTTCAAAAAAGGAGAATTTTTTCAATAATTTTTTAGACTATTGATTGCAACTTTTATTAAAGTTATAACAATCAACATGTATATTGACTCTGGAACAGGTTTAAAGGTCAACGGGACCCTTACGGTAAGGGACGAGCTTGAGCTTAGGGAAAAACAGATATTAAGTCCTCACGCATGTCTTAGTAGCGAGACCAGAGGTAGACGGTTTAGGACAAGCCCTTGTTCCATCAGAACGGCATTTCAAAGGGATAGAGACCGGATAGTCTATTCTAAGGCATTTAGAAGGCTTAAGCATAAGACCCAGGTCTTTTTGGCTCCCATGGGAGATCATTATCGGACAAGGCTGACTCACACTCTAGAGGTTGCCGAGATTTCGAGAACGATTGCCAGGGCCTTGCGTCTTAATGAAGATTTAACCGAAGCAATAGCACTCGGTCATGATCTTGGTCACACTCCTTTTGGTCACGCCGGTGAAACCGTTTTAAACGAGATTGTTCCAGGGGGGTTTAGTCATTGCCGTCAGAGTCTTAGGGTGGTTGATGTGTTGGAAAACGGTGGTAGAGGCCTGAATCTGACCTATGAAGTCAGAGACGGCATATTAAAACATTCAAAGGGGTTTGGAAATATAATCCCAAAGCAGCCGGGAGAGTTTGCCCAGACAGCTGAAGGCAGAATAGTACGTATTGCAGATGTCATAGCCTATCTCAGTCATGACCTGGACGATGCCATAAGAAGCGGCGTTATAAAGCAGTCCTTGGTTCCTGAAGGTGTAACAAGGGTCCTTGGGGAGACCCATAGTAGCAGGATTTCTTCCATGATAAGGGATGTGATCATGACAACCAAGGTTACTAGTAAAGGGATAGAGCTTGACATAAGTCCTGAAATGTTGAAGACCATGCTTGATCTGAGGGCTTTTCTTTACGACAATGTCTATCGTGCTCCACAAGTTCATGGAGAATTTGAAAAGGCCAGGAAAATTTTGTTCGAGCTTTACGGATACTTTATCAAGAACAAGGATGCCTTTCTTAGCGAACGAAAGAGGCTTTTTGAAGAGGAAAGAGTAATAGAAGATGGAGGAACACCCTATGAAAGACATGTAAGCGATTTTATTGCAGGCATGACAGATAGATACGCCCTGAATCTTTATACTAAGATATTCATGCCTTCGTCAGTGGTGTGAATATGCTGAATATGTTTATTGGCAGAAAGGATCATGGCTGCCGGAGTTTTTGTGGATTCTGCATGGCCGTGGTAGTGCTTCTTCTGTCTTCTTATGCTCATGCCAGGGTGAAAGAGGGGGGAGAGCCTTGGGACATCAAGGCACAAAAGTTGGTCTTTTTCCATAACTCTAGAGCGGTAATTGCACAGGGTTCGGTAGAGATTAAAAGAGGTAAGTTAAAGGTCTATGCGGACAAGATTATTTATGACCAGGCCACTGGAAAAATCTATGCAAGTGGTCATGTGGTGATCCATTTAGGTCAGGATATACTTAAGGGAGCCAAAGGAACCTTGGATCTAAAGACCTCTACAGGTGAGATGGAAAACGCCTTTTTGTACCTGAAGCGTAACAATATCCATCTTACTGCCAAGAAATTGGAAAAGACAGGACCTGAAGAATATCATGCACAAGATGCCACTGTCAGCACCTGTCCAATGCCGGATCAGGATTGGAGGTTCAAGTGCAAGGATCTTACCCTAACAGTTGATGGTGAGGCCGAGGCAAAGAATACCTTTTTTGAGATCAAAGACATTCCAGTCCTTTATACACCATGGCTTTATGTGCCCATAAACCGTTATCGAAAAACGGGTTTTCTTATTCCTGAATATACGTCTTCTAAAAGAAATGGCATCGGCATAAACCTTCCTTTTTTCCTAGCCCTGAATGACAGCATGGATTTCACCTTTTATCAGCATCCAATGTCGAGTCGTGGCTGGATGGAAGGTATAGAATACAGGCATGTCTTTTCTCAGATAGATAGGGCGATCGTTAGATACAATTTTTTGAGCGACAAGAAAGACGATAATGATTTTAATGGAGATGGGCACAACAGGGGAAACGATTTCAGATGGTGGGTTCGGGGAAAATTGAACCAGGTGTTGCCCTTTGGGTTCATGGGTAAGCTGGACGTAGATCTTATGAGTGATATGGACTATCTGCAGGAATTTGATACAGGCCTTATGGGCTTTACAAAGAGTGACGAGGCCTTTAGAAAATGGTTTCATCGCAATCTTGCAGAAGATACGGACAAGATACGTCCTTCTGTTGCCCAGGTCACAAAAGAGACCCAGGAGATGTTTTTGGGATTTCATGGCAGATATAATGACAATCATTTTTTTGGCCAAAGGGGTTTTACCGTTCAGACACTGCCAAGTGCCTTTCTGCACTCTTTTAAACAGCCGTTATGGGGGCGCTATCTCTACTACGCCTTTGATTTTGATTATACCGATTACTGGCGTGAACAGGGAACAAAGGAACATAGAATAAAACTGAATCCGTCTTTGTCTGTACCTTTTGATCTTTTTAATTGGGCAGATCTTGTAATTACAGGTGCAGTTGAAGATGCGGTGTACGTTGCATATGGTCGGGAAGATAACCAGAATGATCCGGATAGCACTGCGAACAAGTTCCGGTATTCCATAATCGCTGACATGACCAAGACCTTTGCCAGAAATTATTCACGTAGTAGTAGCCTTTGGCGTCATTATATCACTCCCCGTATCAGATATATCTATACTCCCTACAGAAGTAGTCGTGATATTCCAACTATTGACAGGCAAGATTACTATGAGGAGCATAATAAGATAATTTTTACCCTGTTGTCCTTTGTGAGCAGTAAAAAACGGCTTGGACGTGAAAGATATTCATATTCTGACCTTTTCAGGATAAAACTTGAGCAGTCCTACAACTTTCATAAAGAACCCACTGTTATTTCTGCTCAGGTTTTTGAAAGAAAGAGGCTCTCAGATCTCTATGGAGAATTTGATTTTACCCCCTTTTCCAAATTCTGGATTCGCTACGATACCAAGTACAATTTTTATGGAGACGGCTTTAGGACCCACAATGTCAGATGGCGCTACGTTGGTTATAAAGGAAGTACCTTTGATTTGGATTACAGATATCATAAGCTTGAGGATATAAATGAGTTAAATTTCGATATGAATGCGATTCTTACAAAGGCCTGGTCTTTCAGATTTCATATAAAACAGGACTTTGAAAGGAGCAAGCAGATAGAATCCAAATATGTACTTCGCTATACCTCGAGTTGCTGGGCCATAGAAGGTAAGATAAAGACGGATTCCGATGATACATCTATCCTTGTGAATTTAGAGCTTCTTGGAATAGGAGGATGGACTCCAAGATAGAAGAAGGAGGAACAGATGCGTCTTGATGATGAGCGTGAAAGTCAAAATGTAGAGGATCGCCGTTTTAGATCCGGTGGTTCAGGAGCTTCTCTTAGAGGACTTTTCATGTTATGGCCGCTTATTAGGATGCTCCTGCAAACAAAGTTTGGTTGGGCGATCATTGCAATCGGTGTTGGAGCCTATCTTATGGGATTTGATCCTCTGGCACTTTTGCAGCAGGGGCCTTCCCAATCTAAAATTCCACAGGTGAGCGATGAAAGTCAGGCGGTTTTTATAAAAAAAGTCCTGGCCACTACTGAGGATGTATGGACACAGGTACTTCCTAAATACGGGAAGCAGTACCGGCCTCCGGTTTTGGTACTTTACAGAGGCGCTACCCATAGCGGGTGTGGCTATGCAAATGCGCAGGTGGGACCTTTTTATTGCCCTGTAGATCAGAAGATATATCTTGATCTGGGTTTTTTTGACAGTCTTGCACGTAGGTTTCAGGCTCCAGGTGATTTTGCCCAGGCCTATGTCTTGGCTCACGAGGTGGGTCATCATGTGCAGAATCTGATGGGAATTCTGCAAAAGGTTCACTCTCTTCAGCAGCAGGCTTTGAGAAGAGGAGATAAGATTAAGGCCAACCATCTTCAGATACCTGTTGAGCTCCAGGCAGACTGTTTTGCCGGGATATGGGGCCATTATACCAGAAGTCATCTTGAACCAGGAGATATAGAAGAAGCCCTTAACGCAGCCAGTCGAATAGGAGATGATACCCTGCAAAAACAGACCCAAGGATACGTTGTTCCAGACAGTTTTACCCATGGAACATCCAAGCAGCGTATGAAGTGGTTTATGAGAGGGTTTAATTCTGGAGACCTGAACCAGTGCAACACCTTTTCGGAAATGGATTTGTAGATACAAATAGAATCTAGCTGGATTCACAGATTTAAAGGCAGAACCTGTATGTCAACAATATTTGTTTTATTTTTCTTTGGTATTGCCGGACTAATAGGACTTTGGGCCTTGGCCTGTCTTATTTCTGCTCTTATAAAAAAAGGTCCCATTGACCTTTTAAAAAGCTATTTTTCAGCACTTTCTGGTGGAGATAAACCTAATGAGAAAGAGTGAATTTTAACCGCAGTTGAGTGAAATTAGAGTGAGATTGCCAATAGTTTTGTTCTCGAACTGAAAATTTGATATTGACTGCATCAAAATGGTGGTCTAACTTCCATTTTTGTTAGCAGGGAGAGGAAATAGTGAAAAATGTCATAAAGTTAGGTAGTTTCTACCTCATATGTAACTATTCATTTTAAGGAGGGAAAATGGCTATTGTTCTTGCATTTTTGGCAATTGGTCTGAGCATTTTCGGTATTCTTGCATATCGAAGATTAACAGCATTGCAAAAAGACATTGCAGAGATTAAGCAGGCTCTAGAAAGCGGTAGCCTGAGGGGGCCAAAGGGAGATCCTGGACCGCAAGGCCCGCCAGGTCCGCAAGGTCCACAGGGGCCTCCAGGTCCAGAAGGTCCACAGGGACCTCCAGGTCCAGAGGGTCCGCAGGGTCCACCAGGGCCTAAGGGAGAAAAGGGTGAGCCAGGTCCACAGGGGCCACCGGGTCCAAAAGGCCCACAGGGACCTCCAGGGCCAGAAGGTCCGCAGGGACCGCCAGGGCCAGAGGGGCCAAGAGGGCCAAGAGGGCCAAGGGGACCAAAAGGTACATCAGGAACCAAGACCTCTAAGTCCAAAAAGAAAAAGGAATAGATAAGACCTCGTCTTCATAAAGGCAGGCAGCAGATAAAAGCTAAGATGCTGTCTGCCTTTTTCTTTTTAGATTTCTATACTTACGCCAACGCAGGCGTGAAAGAAGCGTTCTTCCAGGTGGCAGAATAGACGGGCAGAGTTTGTTAGACCCGTGCAGTGTGAGGCCCCGACTCTTTCAATACCAAATTCATCAATTGCTTCTAGGGTGCGTTCAAACTGTTCATCTGTCGCAAATCCCAGGTGTGTACCGCCTATTACTGTATGAATCCTTTTATTCGGAAGGTGTGAACGGACATGATGTAGTATATTTACAAGTCCTGCATGTGCACAGCCCAGCACAACAACTAAACCAGAAGGGGTATCTACAATTAAAGAAAGGTCATCCTTTAGGGGATCTTGTTTTGCTATTTTTTTACCATTCTCTTCTATTTCTATTTCCATATGAGGGTCTGGTGGTTCAAAATCTGTTACTCGAGGCACCTCACCAGTAACAAAGATGCCCGGTAATATCTCAGAAAACGTGGTATGAAAGTGAAATTTACAGCCTAGGGATTCAAGATATTCCCTGGCATGAATCATTCCAATAAATCTCCTGGCTCCATCCTTTGACCAGTATCTGGAAAGAAAGATGTCAGGATGACAGACAATCGGCAGATGCTGTTTTAGGGAGGCAACCTGCGGAATACCTGATGCATGGTCGTAATGCCCGTGGCTCAAGACGAGCATGTCTATCTTGGACAGATCCTTGTTGAGTCTCATGCTGTTGTTTATGATTCCAAGCCCCTGGCCAGTATCGAACAAAATGGTTCGTCCCCTGACCTCCAGGAGCGCTGACCATCCGTGTTCTCCTATAAGGCCGAAAGGGCCAGCAACTGAGTTTTCGCAAAGGACAGTGATACCAAGACTAGCTTTATCCATTTTTATGCTCCTTAGCGTGTCGCGTTTCAAAGCCTTTAACCAGTACAAAGGCTATAAGGGCAAAGATAAATACGAGGAGATACATCCAAGCCAAGCTTTGAAGTGTTTCTATTACGGTTCTGTATACTTCAAGGGTCCATCTCTCGGTATTTAGTAAAAGTACATCATGTCCTTTTTGAACCGAGTCAATATATCGTTCAAGCTGATGGATCCTTACTCCACCTGAAATGCCTACAACATAGGCAGCAAAGGTGATATACCTTTCCCATACCGAGCTCACCTCGTCCTTTATTATTCTTTGAAATATTGCCTCGATCGGCCTTTTGAATGCACGTACAACAATAAACGAGACCGTTGCGGATAATAAAAAGGTGACTGTCAGAAGGGCAAAAAACATGGTGAGGTTGTTAAACTAGAGTTAGGTTTTGTAATCATTTTTTTCTTTGCGGGCCTGCTTTTTTTTGCGTTCCTCTTCCTTTTGCATAAAATAGATTATGCATGCGGTCCTGTGACTGCAGAAGTCGTTTGGATGCAGGCACCCTTTACTTGCATCTGTTTGGCGGTTATCTTTCGCACAGAAGTAATCCATTTTGACTGACCTCACAGTCCAATTTTGATTCCATTTAGTATTGTGAATACAATATTGTCAAGGAGGAATAAGTGAAACCAAAGGAGAGAATGGCAATCCCCAGGCAAAGGCCCAGGGAACTTTCAGTTGCTGAAAGAATAGACAATTTTAAAGAGATTGTGTTTGGGTTTGATCACGACACTGCGAAACTGGAGGCAGAAAGATGTCTGCAGTGTAAAAAACCTGGATGTATTAAGGGCTGCCCCCTTCACAACGATATCCCTTCATTTATCCGGCTATTAAGGGAAGGCGAGATAGAAGATGCCTATTGGACAATCAGGAAGACAAGCTCCATGCCAGCGATATGCTCAAGGGTCTGTCCCCAAGAATTCCAGTGTGAAGGCAGCTGCATAAGGGCAAAGAAAGGAGAGGCGGTAGCCATTGGAATGCTCGAGCGCTATATAGTGGACTGGATGGTGGAACAGGGCAAGGATCTTATGGAGCCATGTGCCCTTCCTACTGGTCAAAAGGTTGCAATTGTAGGTTCTGGACCAGCAGGCATGACGGTAGCCTACAATCTTGCCCACAAGGGTATAAAGTGCACAATTTATGACAGCCTGCCAATACCAGGAGGAATGTTATCAGTAGGCATCCCACCATTCAGACTTCCAAGAGACATAATTAAGGCGGAGTTTGATGCCCTCAAAAGTTGTGGTGTTGAGATTATAGACGGCGTTACCATTGGCAAGGACAAGACCCTGCAAGAGGTCAAGGAAGAAGGCTTCGATGCAGTATTTGTGGGAGTTGGGGCCCATGAGAGCAGGAAGCTTGGTATTCCTGGTGAAGATCTTGAAGGCGTACTGCATGGTGTGGATTATCTTAGGGACGTGAATTTGGGAAAGGATGTGGACCTGGGCCAAAGGGTTGTGGTGGTTGGCGGAGGTAATGTTGCAATAGATGTTGCCCGCACGGCCTTGAGGTTGGGTTCAAGGGATGTGTTTATCTTGTATCGCCGAACAAGAAAGGAGATGCCTGCCTCCGAAACCGAAATTCATCACATGGAAGAAGAGGGAGTGCGGGTAGAGTTTCTTGCAGCTCCCATAGCAATACACGGGAAAGGTGGAAGGCTTGAGAAGATAGAATGCATAAGAATGGAACTTGGTGAGCCTGACGAGTCTGGAAGGCGCAGGCCAGTACCCATAGAGGGGTCTAATTTTTTTATAGAGGCAGATGCTGTAGTGGCTGCAATAAGCCAAAGGGTGGATCCCACAGTGGTAAATGGTGTTGAGATCAAGAGAACGTCATGGGGCACGTTTGAGGTGAATCCTGATACCCTGCAGACCTCTGTTCCTTGGATTTTTGCAGGAGGAGACGATGTCCTTGGCCCCCAGACAGTGGCTAAGGCTGCCTATCATGGAAGGATTGCGGCAGATTCTATAGAAAAGTTTCTTAACGGGCAGCTTTAATGTATCTGGTGACGGGGTGATCATATAAATCCTTTGTCTATTCACTGGTCGCCCCTTATCCTTTTCATGCATAAGGCCGGTTAAACCTGGCATTCAAAAAATCAAATTGTCACAAAATCAGAGGCTGGTAGACATTCTGGATCAGTTAGACAAAGAAAAGGCTAGAATCTACAGTTTGGTACTTACTGCCAGAAACATTCCCCATTTAATAGAGGTCTCTTCTCACAAAACCCTTTTTAAGGTCAAGGTTGAAAAGGATTTTGAGCAAATTGCCCTGAATGAAATTCGTCTCTATTGTCAAGAAAACTATACCTGTTTAAGCAAAGCGCCAAGAAAACCCACCCGTTTTAAAAACCTCAAAGGTTCTGTAATAAGCATTTTGATATTGGCCTGTGTTGCATCTGTTACCTTCAGATCCGAGGTGAGAGACCTTCTCATGAATAGATGGGCAGCTGATTCGTCAAGGATTATAGAGGGAGAGACCTATAGAACCGTAACAAGCCTGTTTCTTCATGCAGATCCCGCCCATTTTTTTAGCAATTTGTTTATGGCAGGCCTGTTTTTTACGATCCTGTTCGAGGAAACAGGGATTGGTGCTGGCTGGTTTCTCATATTTTGCGGAGCCGCTGCCGGTAATTATCTGAATGCCCTGATGTTCGGATACGGTCACGTTTCCATCGGTCTGTCAACTGCCATCTTCTCATGTATTGGAGCCTACAGTGCACTAAGGGCAGTGGTATATAAAGCCGAAGGAGCAAAGGATGCATTCAAGGTTGTTTTGTCGGGTCTTGCCCTCCTTGGACTTCTCGGAACGGGAGAGGGTAGGGTGGACATCTCCGCCCATTTTTATGGTTTTGTAAGCGGCTTTACCTTGGGTGTGGTTGCAGGGTTTTTGTCAAGGTTTGTTCCTGTCTGGGACAGATTTATGAATTTTGTTTTGGGAGTTGCTGCAGTGACTGTCGTCCTGCTTTCCATGGTTGCTTCGTTATTGTAATAAGCTTGAAAAAAGGAAAGAATCTGTCTTCTGTCCTGCCGAGCCCTGTTTCCTAAGGTGGCTATTTTACAGACGGAACCGTCAGATGGCATGATTTTACCATTTAGCGAGCGTTTCGTG
>Ga0256835_1000775_pt1 | contig 21255 bp, 18 predicted proteins | sample PIR30metaG_FD_185972 | JGI IMG/M metagenome (GOLD analysis project Ga0256835, IMG submission 185972) | Hydrothermal vent microbial communities from East Pacific Rise, Pacific Ocean - PIR-30 | ecosystem: Environmental > Aquatic > Marine > Hydrothermal vents | place: Pacific Ocean: East Pacific...
TATTGAAAATCATATCCCCACACAAGATCAAGAAAATACTCCCATGCCCAATCCTGTTATTCCTACTGACAAAGGAAACAAAGTACCGGCTAAAAAAGGAGAATAATTAATACAACTCTCAACAGAACTAATTTAAAAGGTGTTTATCTGACAGATTGACACCTTTTTTATTTAAAAACACAGCCAAATTTCATTGGCATAATTTCTGTAAAAAAAGACATTGGAAAATAAAATTAAAAAAAATAAAAACTATGGCAAAAAATATTCAATTTGATATCGAAGCAAGAGACGGATTAAAAAAAGGCGTTGATGCCTTGGCAAACGCAGTTAAGGTAACCTTAGGCCCCAAAGGACGTAATGTTATTATAGAAAAATCCTTTGGTGGTCCGCAAGTCACAAAAGACGGCGTAACGGTTGCCAAAGAAATTGAGTTAGAAGATGCCCTTGAAAATATGGGTGCTCAAATGGTAAAAGAAGTAGCTTCCAAAACCAATGATTTGGCAGGTGACGGAACCACTACCGCTACTGTTTTGGCACAAGCAATGGTAAAAGAAGGTTTAAAAAACGTAGCAGCAGGAGCCAATCCGTTAGACCTCAAAAACGGAATGGACAAAGCTACCAAAGCTATTGTAAATGAATTAGAAAAACAAGCAGTAGCTGTAGGTGAAGATTTAGAAAAAATCAAACAAGTAGCCTCTATTTCTGCCAATAATGATCAAACCATCGGAGAAATGATAGCCAATGCTTTTGGAAAAGTAGGCAAAGACGGTGTTATTACGGTAGAAGAAGCCAAAGGAATGGATACTTACGTTGATGTGGTAGAAGGTATGCAGTTTGATCGGGGATATCTTTCTCCCTATTTTGTCACCAATCACGAAAAAATGGAAGTAGAATTAGAAAAACCATTGATTTTATTGGTAGACAAAAAAATCTCTACCATGAAAGATTTATTACCTGTTTTGGAAAAAGCAGCCCAAACAGGACGTCCCTTATTAATCGTTGCCGAAGATGTTGACGGCGAAGCCTTAGCTACATTAGTGGTTAACAAACTCAGAGGTACATTAAAAGTAGCAGCTGTTAAAGCTCCCGGATTCGGTGACAGACGCAAAGCCATGTTAGACGATATTGCCGTTTTAACAGGAGGAACTGTTATTTCCGAAGAAAGAGGTTACACCTTGGAAAACGCCGGATTAGAAATGTTGGGACAAGCCGACCGCATTACAATCGACAAAGACAATACTACCATTGTTGGCGGTGCCGGTAAAAAAGAAGAGGTAGAAGCCCGCGTTAAACAAATCAAAGCACAAATTGAAACCACCACATCTGACTACGACAAAGAAAAATTACAAGAACGATTAGCTAAACTAGCCGGTGGAGTCGCTGTTCTTTATGTAGGTGCGCCTTCCGAAGTAGAACTCAAAGAAAAGAAAGACCGCGTTGAAGATGCCTTAAATGCCACCAGAGCTGCCGTTGAAGAAGGTATTATTGCCGGAGGAGGTGTTGCTTTGGTAAGAGCACAAAAAGTACTGAAAAAATTAAAAGCAGAAAATAAAGATGAAGAAACCGGTATCAAAATTATCGAAAGAGCCGTTGAAGCTCCCTTGCGTCAAATCGTTAATAATGCAGGTAAAGAAGGAGCTGTGGTTGTCGGAAAAGTACAAGAAGGCAAAGGCGACTTCGGTTATGATGCCAAAAATGACGAATATGTCAATATGATGAAAGCAGGTATTATCGATCCCAAAAAAGTAACCCGTGTGGCTTTGGAAAATGCCAATTCGGTATCGGGAATGATTTTAACCACCGAAGCGGCCATCACCGACATCAAAGAAGAAAATGCCGGTGCAGGTATGCCTCCAATGGGTGGCGGAATGCCCATGATGTAAACAAATTTTTCATATAAAACAAAAAGAGACTGCCTGATAATGACAGTCTCTTTTTTTATTAAATTATGGGGGTGTATATTATTCTTTTACAATATGATAAACTCCGGTTTGATTATCGGTAGAAACCTTCACTATATAAGAACCTTTACGCCATACTTGTGTATTCAATTGCACTTGTTCCGATTCGGGCTGGAAATGTCCTATAAGTTGTCCGGTGAGATTGTAAATATTGATTTCATCTATTGCTGAAAGAGCTTTCACTTGCAAAATATTTTTTACCGGATTAGGATATATATCGAGTCCGCTGATTACTTGATCGGAAATACCGGCGGTTGAATTTACAGAGATATTAAATGTCCCTTCAACATTATCATATGTATAACTATAAAATCCTACATTGATATAATATTTATTTCCACTGGTTATATCAACCGTAAGGGTTTCAGTAGTACCGTCTCCACCATCGTCGATAGTTCCGACACATGTTAAATTGGCACAACTCGTCCCTTGGAAAACCGCCACTTGCGGATCATAATCAGGATCCGGCTGAACACTAACTGTTATAGTTCCGGTAAAATTAGCATTAAAGGAATACCAAACTCCGTCATTCATACCATTGTCAATTCCATCCGGACAAGTAGCGATAAAACCTCCGTTATTAGTCGCACCACGCGCATCTACATTATTGGCCGTATATACATTGGTACTGGAAAGCTGACCGGTGATATCCGTAGCATTACTACAACTGTCATTAGCCGGGGGCAAATAAGCTTCAACTTTTACATTATCTACACCGGCACCCCAAGCCCATGCTGCGTTTCCATCGTCATATATAAAACCGAAAGAAACATTGGAACGATCAATACCGTGACCAGCTGCTATCAAATAATCCACTATATAGCGTAAATTAACTTCTTCATGAGTAATTGTAGCATTTGCATTGTAAGTAAATACAGGTACCCAAACAGAATTGGAAGTACCTGAAGAATTATCATATATAGCCAATGTTAAAGTAGAATTATGAGAACCAACGTATATGGCATAATCATAAGACAAAGTTACCAAACCTTGGTAAGTAGTTAAATCAATGCCGTTACCGGAACCGATGATACCGTAATATAAAATAGACTTATTGTGGTTTCCCGTATTGCCATAAGCATCGTCGTTAAATATAGCTGCATTGGTAGAAAAATCATAACCGCTGCTTGCTGAAGGCACATGTGAGTCTCCAAAAGTCCAATTTTGCCCGTTACAGGCAGTATCACCCATATTATAAGTATACCAATTGGCTGGTAAACTGGAAGCGTTAAAATTCTCATTAACCAGTAGCGTGGTTTGAGCATTTATCTCTGCACTTAAAAAAACAAAAAGTGCAATCCATAAAAATAATGTTTTGTTCATAATAATATAATTTTGATTAACATACCGCAAAATTATCTCAAGAAAACATTAAATTTATTCAAAATATATAAATACACTCGGTTTATTCATAAACGGATATTTTTTATCTATAAAAGACAAACAGCCGGTTATCAATCCCGATTCAAAAAAATTAAGAAGAATACAATGCTTTTTCAAATTTTAAACTAAAAACATTCAACAGCTTACAAAAAAAGAGGCCCATAAAAAACTATGAGCCTCCGTTCAATTTTATTATCGATAAATAGCTTTAAAACTCCATATCCAATAATTTATTGAGTTTTTTTAATTCCATTCCAAAAAATATGGCGAGTAATCCAATCAAAAAGAAAGAAAAACTCACTAAATAAACAGCACTAAACATACCGAAAACGGGATTTAAAATAATAAAAAAGGCTAATAAAAGCGTGATAAAACCTCCTATTAATGACCACCACCAGTTACGGATTCCCATATCTTTCATAATAAAAGCAAAACTAATCCTGGAAATCCCCAAATAAGTAATCCAAAATCCCAGATATAAAACCAAAGCTTGTGCCGCCAAAGCAGGTTGAAACAACAGATAAGCACCAAGCATCATTTCAAAAAGTCCAAACATTAAATACCACGTCCAGCCTTTAAAAGCGTGACGGCTTCTGATGGCAAAAACCAAATTGAATCCTCCATGGGCAAAAATTCCCCATCCGAAAAGAACCGTTAAACCTGCAAACGAAGGTACAGGAAAAAATATCATCGATAAAGCTGCCAATATCAATAATATGCCTGTTAAAACCGGAATCCACCAGTCATTAACACGGGCTTGTAATTTGTAAAATACTTCCATTTTTCTATGTTTTTGAGTTACAATTATTATACTTCAATATATATTCCTTATTAAAAATTAAGTCATATTGTCCTATGTAAATGTCTTTTTGTCTAAATTTGCGTAAATTTGGCACTGATATAATATATACATCATGAGATTTTTTACAAATTGCATATTTTACAATATTATCGTCCAAGTTACGAATAAAATTTAAAAAATTAAATACTTTTTTAACTTTTAACATTTTAGACTTTCATGAAGTTAACATTACAATTGATATTAATACTGATTTTTTTAACCGGTTGTCAAAATTCTTGCATTGAAAAAAAACAGTATTTTGAAGGAAATGCCTTGGGAACCACGTACCATATCACCGCTTTTGCTGAAAAAAACAGTCAAACACTAAGCAAAAAAGATATTGACAGTGTAATTAGAGCTGTAAACCACTCCCTTTCAACCTATCAACCCAATTCTTTGATTTCGCAAATCAATAAAGGAAAAGTGCTCAAATTGGATCAGCAATTCATCGATGTGTACAATGCCGCTAAAAAAATATATGTAGAAACCGGCGGATTATACGATCCCACCATAGGAATACTGGTTAATGCATGGGGATTTGGACCCCAAAAAAAAATACCGGATATAGCCGAAAACTCCACTATTGTAGATTCACTCAAACATTATGTAGGATATGACTATCTTTCTATTGACGAACACGGATTTTTACAAAAAAAATATCCGCAAGTTTATATCGATTACAATTCCATTGCCAAAGGTTATGCCATCGACCGCGTTGGAGAAATGCTGAGCGATAAAGGATATCAAAATTATTTGGTAGAAATTGGCGGAGAAGTATTAGCCCGCGGAAAAAACAAAGCCAAAAACAGAGATTGGTTGGTAGCAATCGACAATCCTAACCGGCAAAAAGGCAATAAATTCATCTCTAAAATTGCTTTATCTAATCAAGCCATGGCTACTTCCGGGAATTATCGCAAATATTATATCGATAAAAAAACCGGCAAAAAATATGTCCATACCATTGATCCCAAGACCGGTTATCCGGCTATTCGGCATCTGCTTAGTGCTTCAATAATAGCTAATAACTGCACTATGGCTGACGGCTATGCCACTGCTTGTATGGTGATGGGCTTGCAAGCCAGCAAAAAATTCCTGCAAAAACATCCCGAATTACAAGCTTTTTTGGTATATAGCGACGACCATGGCAATATCCAAACCTATCAAACCAAAGGGATACGAATAGTTAAATAGTAGTTAGTAGTTAGTGGTTAGTAGGTCTTTTGAGAATTCCACTATTATATCCGCTGCTTGGGCAGAAGCCGGATTTGTCCCTAAAACTTCTTGCAATTCTTTATAATCCCCGAGCATTTTAGTTCGTTTTTCTCCTTCATTGATTTCATGTAATTCCGCTTTTAAAACTTGCGGGTTAAAATCGTATTGCAAAAGTTCTCTGACAATTTCACGGTGCATAATCAAATTAGGTAAAGAAAAATATTTAATTTTTACCAAATGCTTTCCTATTTCATATTGCCATTTATGCGTTTGATACACTACCACCTGCGGCACTTTAAACAAGGCGGTTTCCAAGGCTGCCGTTCCGGAAGTGACAATAGCGGTATGAGCATTTTGCAGTAAGTCATAGGTATGCCCAAAAACTACAGGCAAATTTTTGCCTTGCAAAAACTCAGCATAATCATCTCGGGTAAAACCGGGAGCACCCGAAATCACAAATTGATATTGTGGAAACTCTTCTACAATCGATAGCATTGTAGGCAGCATCATTTTGAGTTCTTGCCGGCGACTGCCGGGTAAGAGAGCTATAATGGGACGATTATCCAGTCTAAATTCCGTAAGAAATTCATTCCGGCTCAATCCTTTGTGTTGTTGTACGGCATCTACCACCGGATTTCCCACATATTCAGCTTTAATACCGTGCTTATTATAAAAAGCGATTTCAAAAGGTAAAATTATCAAAAGTTTATCGACATATTTTTTTATTTTTTTTACCCGTCCTTCCTTCCATGCCCACAATTTGGGAGCGATATAATATATGGTTTTAAAACCTTTCTTTTTGGCAAATTCGGCAATTTTCAAATTAAAACCCGGATAATCAATCAGAATTACCACATCGGGATTATATTGCAAAATTGCCATTTTGGTCATCTTGATATTTCTTAAAATCGTACGCAAATTTTTTATCACATCTACTACACCCATAAATGCCATATCCTTATAGTGTATCAAAGGCGGACGCTTGATTACCGCTTGCATCAAATCACCACCGAGATATTGAAATTCGGCCTGAGAATCCTTTTGAAGGATTTCTTTCATCAAATTAGAAGCGTGCAAATCTCCGGAAGCTTCACCGGCTATAAGAAAATATTTCATAACATCGGGTTAAATTATTCTACATTCAAATTGCGATAGCGTGAATATTTTACTTGATATCGCAATATAAATTCTTTCTTTTTACCGGGTGCCAAACGGAATTTCCAAACCACTTCGCCGGTATCTTCATCGAGTTTTCCTCCTGACAAATCATCTATTTCCACTTCTATATCACTGGTTGACGAAACCGGAACTTGATCGAGCAATTTGACTTGTACCGGTTGATTCTTATTATTTTTTACCGTTATTTTCCATTCACGGGTATCGGTTTTTTTGGTACCGATGAGTTTTTTTCCGGTATATTCTTTACCTAACTCGCGTTTTACTACAATACCTTTATCTACCCCCAAAGATACTTGCAAGGTATCATTGGCATAACCGGTATCCAACAAAGTTTTACCAATAGCCGTACCTTCCATAAATACATTGGCTTCACCCGACAATAAATTATATTTTTCCCAATCTTTGATATAACTGATTAAATACGCATTAGGGGTTACTTTGGGGACGATTAGATATTCGTAATCCGCAGGAATAAAATATTGGGTAAGTTCAACCGTGTTTACTTTGCTTCCCGACTTAATAGTGTAAGGTTTTTTAATATTAAAGTTAACAGCTGTTTGTTTTTCAATTCTATCCATTGGAATAGCTATACTTTTGGAAACTGCTTTTTGATTTCTTCTTTTAACCTTTACCCCGGAAGCGACACTAATAGTTTTTGTTTCTGATTTTGAAAATTTGATTCCATCACCTTCATCATCCAATGAGTCTTCATCGGAAACACCCAAAGCATTGATGGTAACCGCCTCGAGCATATCTCCACTTTCATTTAAAGACACATTTAGCACATTATTTCCCCGTAGCTGAATTTCTTTGGTTTCATAACCCAAATAAGAAAACACCAACGTTCCTTCAAAATCGGGTACCATAAGGGTATATTTTCCGTCAAAATCAGTAGCGGCACCTATTGAAGTCCCTTTTAAAATTACATTCACGCCGGGCAAAGGCTCACCATTAGTTGCATCTGTAACGATACCGGTTACCTCTTTGCTTTGCGGATTATATTTGGGGGCTTCGGTATAATATCCCAAACGATAGGGCAACAAAACAGGTACTTCACCGGCAATATCCGGATTGGAAGATGAAAAACTCAATTTTACTTTATTCCAATCTACTTGTGTATTTTGGGTAACATTGGCTTTGTACAGCAATTGTAAATCATCGTTTATGCTCGTAGCCCGAATATCGTAAGTTGGAAACCATCGCGCATTTTTCACGTTATAAATCAAGCTAAATTTGGCAGTTGTAGGCTGTTTTGCTGAAACCTTTACATTGATTTCGCCCGTGGGATATTCTTTGATTCCTGATATTTTTTGGGCTTGTAATTGTATGGTATCCTGTTGGGTTCGCAATTTTTTTAATTTCTTTTTCCTTTGCAAACGTTTGATTTTTAAATCTGTCATTTTTTGGGCATAATAATCGGCTACGGCGCGCAAGTCACTTACCGTTAAACCCTTGTTGTCACCACCTACCTTTTTATTCTTGTTCAACAAATCGATTTCTTCGTCGATGATACTCAAGCGAGCTTTTTCTTCGTCAATTTGATCTTGTAAAGCCAAAAAACGATTTTTCAGCTGTTGAAGTTTTTCCGGTTTTTTTGATTTATTCAAATAATTCTGTTGATGATTTACTGATAGCACCATTACATTTCCATCAGCTTTTACTTGAATACTCTTGGGATTGATAAAAGGTGATAATCCTGTAAATTTTAAAATGCCGGTTCCTTTGGGCACTTGAACACTTTTGGTCCGGGTGATTTGGGCACCATCCAAAAAAACGGTGACTTCATTAACTTTTGAAGTTATTTTTTTTTCGGGAATTTCTTGTGCTGTAACTGAAAAAATCAAAAAAAGTACAAAAGATGTGAGTAGTTGTTTCATGTGTTTTTATTTTTCAGCCCCTTAAAGATCTGTCTCTAAGGGGGTTTATTTATTTAATACAATCCGGAAAGTGGTACCTTCACCGGGTTTAGATTTTAGGACAAATATTTTTCCATTATGATATTGTTCAATAATTCGTTTTGCCAAGGATAAACCCAGTCCCCAACCACGTTTTTTAGTGGTATAACCGGGGATAAATATTTTCTTTTGTTTAGAAGGCGAAATTCCTTTACCCGTATCGGAAACATCGATATAAACTTGCTTGTGAGCGGGGGTAATATTTATTATTATTTTTCCTTTTCCGTCCATGGCATCGATGGCATTTTTAATCAAATTTTCAATGACCCATGAGTAGAGTTGCGGATTAAGCATCGCTTCTACATTTTCCGGTGCATGTACTTTTATTTCCACCAATTTTGAAGTACGATCACGCATATAATTAATTGTTCGACGGGTAATTTCAGCCACATTAAATTTTTCCAAAGCCGGTGTAGAACCTATTTTGGAAAAACGTTGAGAAATCATATTCAAACGCTGGACATCTTTTTCAATTTCTTCAACGGGAATATCCGGATTATTTTGGGCTTTTAAAATTTCCACCCACCCCATCAGCGAACTCAAAGGGGTTCCTATTTGATGCGCCGTTTCTTTAGCCAAGCCAGTCCATAAACGATTCTCATCCGACACTTTTCCGGTGTGATAATACAGGTAGGCAATCGCTACAAACAACATAAATATTCCTACCAAAACTAATGGATAATAGGTTAATTTATTGAGCAATGAAGAATTTCCATAATATAAGTATTGAAAATTTCCATCTTGTAAATCCAAACGTATGGGTACATTGTACGAAGCATACTCGTGAATTTTTTTCTCGATATGCAGACTATCTCTTTTAGAAAGATTTCTTTGAAAAACCACTGTGCTATCTTTGTCAATAATGATAATGGGAATAGTGTGATTTTTATTCAATATATTAGTAGACAAAGTCAACAAATTACTGTCTTGGGGGTCGGCTTCCAGCAATTTTTGATAAGCCAAAGCCAAAATTTGCATTTTATCGCTTTCTTCTTGTTTGAATTCCTGCAAAAACCGGTTGGTTTCCAATAAGGTAAGCGTCAAAGCAATCAAAGCCGCTATACTGAAAATCAATCTTTTATGTTCGGACAGGAATTGACGCATTATTCTACGGTTACCGATTTGGCCAAATTACGCGGTTGATCGACATTACATCCTCGTTTAACAGCAATATGATATGACAAGAGTTGCAAGGGAATGGTAGCCAACAGCGGAGTAAAAGCTTCCAAGGTTTCAGGAATTTCAATCACGTGATCGGCTAAATTTTTCACTTGTTCATCTCCTTTAGTAACAATAGCGATAATTTTTCCTTTTCGCGATTTGATTTCCTGTATATTACTGACTACTTTTTCATATTGTCCTTTTTTAGTAGCTATTACTACCACCGGCATATTTTCATCGATTAAAGCGATAGGACCGTGTTTCATTTCGGCAGCCGGATATCCTTCGGCATGTATATAAGAAATCTCTTTGAGTTTTAAAGCCCCTTCCAAAGCTACCGGAAAATTAAATCCACGTCCTAAATACAAAGCATTGGAGGCATCTTTATAATGATGTGCTATTTGTTGAACATACAAATCGGTGTCCAAAGTTTCTTCTATTTTTTCAGGAATCCGTTCTAACTCAGACAAATACATATTGTATTCACTCATTGAAATAGTACCTTTTTCTTTAGCTAATTTAAGCGCCATCATGGCCATAACCATCACTTGTGTGGTAAAAGCTTTGGTAGAAGCTACCCCAATTTCAGGGCCGGCATGCGTATAGGTTCCCGAATCCGATTCACGGGGAATTGAAGAGCCCACTACATTACAAATGGCATAGATAAAAGCATTTTTTTGTTTGGCTAATTTAATAGCAGCCAAAGTATCTGCCGTTTCACCCGATTGAGAAACAGGGATAACGATATCATTGGGTTTGATAATGGGGTTGCGATAACGAAATTCGGAACTGTATTCCACTTCTACCGGTATACGAGCTAATTCTTCAAAGAGATATTCTCCTACCAATCCGGCATGCCACGAAGTCCCGGCTCCTATCATAATCATTCTGTCGGCATTCAAAAATTTATGTAAATAATTATCAATTCCCGAAAGTTTAATCATATTTTTTTCGGCTGATACTCTGCCTCGCATGGTATCGCGCAACACATCGGGTTGTTCGTAAATCTCTTTCAACATAAAATGATCGTAACCTCCTTTTTCTATCTGATCCAAACTCAATTGTAATTCTTGAATATAAGGCGTAATCAGGCTGTCATCTTTTATGTTTCGAATCTGGGGTTTTTTATTTTTCCGGATAATAGCCATTTGCTCATCTTCCAAGTACAAGGCATTTTTGGTAAATTCAATAAATGGTGTTGCATCGGAAGCGATAAAATATTCATCTTCACCAATTCCTATAGCTAAAGGACTTCCTAGACGAGCCATTACAATTTCATTGGGTTTTTTTTTATTAAAAACAACAATGGCATAAGCGCCTACTACTTGATTTAAAGCAATTTGAACAGCTTTACCCAAACCTACATTTTCTCTTTTCATCACATCTTCAATCAAATTGACCAAGACTTCAGTATCGGTATCACTTTCAAAATGATAACCTCTATCGAGTAAAGTTTGTTTGATGGCATCATAATTTTCAATGATTCCGTTATGAACAATGACCAGATTTCCTGAATTGGAAACCTGTGGATGAGCATTGATATCATTAGGTTCGCCGTGGGTTGCCCAACGGGTGTGTCCCAAACCTATTCCTCCGGATTTGGGTACTTCATCGGTAAATAAATTTTCTAAATCTTTTACTTTTCCTTTGGTTTTACGGTAAATCAATTCTTTATCATACAAAGCCAATCCGGCACTGTCATATCCCCGATATTCTAATCTTTTCAATCCATTGATAATAATAGGAAAAGCATCTCTATGTCCGATATATCCAACAATTCCACACATATAATATTAGTTTTCTTTTAGGTTAATGAGTTTATATATTTCTTCAAATAATTTTAATTCCACTTGATCAAAATCTATTTTTCGTCGGTTCATAACTGCTGTAGCTGCTTCTATAGCTTTATCAAAACGATAATCTACATATTTTTGTCCGCCCCATTTAAAAGAAGGAAAAAATTTCGGTTGGTAATCGCCACCGAAAATATTACTGCTTACACCTACTACGGTTCCGGTATTGAACATGGTGGCAATGCCCGACTTACTGTGGTCTGCCATAATCAAACCGCAAAATTGCAACCCGGTATCAACAAAATCCCGTTGCGGGTAATTCCATATCTTTACTTTGGAATAATTGTTTTTTAAATTGGAATTGTTGGTATCGGCTCCCAAATTACACCATTCGGCTATGACGGAATTACCCAAATATCCGTCATGTCCTTTTGGCTCCCATTTTTATAACGGCATGGTCTAAAATTGCTAAAGGACCACGCATCATAGTGCCTTCCAAAATTACAACATTTTTTCCAAAATACACAGGGCCTTCTTCTGCATTGATAATACAAGCTTCCATCTTTACTCCTTTTTCCAAAAAAACAGGATAATCTCCTATCACTGTATTGGTAGGAGATATAGACTCACCGGTTCTATTTTGGGTAATCCATTGGAAATCTTTTTGAATTTGTTCCTTATTTTTTTGAAAAATATCATAGGGAGCAAAAATTCCATCTACTTGTCCGGTATATTCTACAGGTTTTGCTTTATATTCTTGTGCTTGTTGCCAATTTAAAACTTCCGCTTTAAAAGCAATAACCGATTCGTCTTTCTTTAAAACTTCACCGGTTTTCAAATTATCAATGGCTTGAAGTAATTTTTCATCGGCAAAAACAGCTGCATTTATATAGGTATTTACAGATTCATAATGAACCGGAAATTTTTCTTGCAAATAGTTTTCCGTCAAACAAGAAACAGGCTGTTGTAACAGGTATTCCCATTTTTCTTGTAACGTAAAAATACCACAACGAATACCGGCAACCGGCCGGAAATAAGTCAAGGGTAACAGGTTATTTTTTATGTTTACAAAATCGACTAAAATAAAATTCATCAATATTATTTAGGCTTAATAGAAAATCAATATTTTAACTATAAAACATTTCTTTTGCAAAAATAAGCAAAAATCATTCCCAATTATTGTTTAAAATTGTTTAATTTCGTATTTTATGAAATAAAGTATTTGAGAAATTATCCTAAACTCAAATACTTTTGATAAAAAATTGATTAAAAACAGCTTTAAAAAACAAAACAAATGAATAAACCTATCATAGCGCCTTCCATTTTATCAGCCGATTTCACCCATTTGGAAAATACTTTTAAGATGCTCAATCAAAGTGAAGCAGATTGGATTCATCTGGATGTAATGGATGGAAATTTTGTACCGAATATCAGTTTTGGGATGCCGGTAATCAAAAGTTTGCGCAAACTCACCCATAAAGTTTTTGATGCACATTTAATGATTGAAAAACCCGAACGCTATTTACACAACTTCAAGCTGATAGGAGTAGATATGCTTACGGTTCATTATGAAACACAAGTTCATTTGAACAGAACAATAGATTTGACCCAAAAAATAGGAATGAAAGCAGGGGTGGCTCTCAACCCGCATACACCCGTTAGTTTACTGAAAGATGTTATTGCTGATTTGGATTTGGTATTGATTATGTCGGTTAATCCCGGATTTAGCGGACAAAAATTTATCGAGAATTCCTATCAAAAAATTGCCGAAGCCAAGGAGTTGATACTTCAAACCGGATCTAAGGCATTGATACAAGTTGACGGTGGAGTTACTGCTGATAATGCATCAAAAATTGTAGCTGCCGGCGCCGACGTGTTAGTTGCAGCCAGTTATATTTTTCATCATGAAAATCCATTGGAAGCTATCAAAAATTTACGGAACATTTAAACGATATCCGGCTTAATACTCATAGGTAATATAGCCTTTTTGTATCTCGGGAGCAGTAGCTGATGCATTAAAAATACTGTTGTAGGCGGCTTGCATTGAATTTTCGATTAAACAACCGGATGATGAAGTAGACTTATTTTTATTGTAATGTGCATTGACTACATTACCGTTTTTATCCACTTGAATATCAATCACAATTAATCCGTGCATATTTTCCGGGCAAGTATATAAAGGATTTTTTACCAATATATCATAACGGTTTTTGATGAAATAGCGAATGTTACTATTACCGGTAAAACGGATTTCTTTTTTGGTTTCCTTTTGTTTTTGAGGTGTTTGTTCTGCTACGGCAACATCAGCTTTATCTTTTTGTCTGTTTTGGTAAAATTCTTTAATGGCATTTTCGTGATGTTGACGAAATTCTTCAAAAGATTTATCTTCTTGCAAAGCATTAGAAGCCCGGTTGGTGCTATACTTTTTGCCGATAAATTTAGAGATATCCGGTAATTCAATCTTTTCTTCGGGTTTGAGTTGGTCAAAATCAAAATCATCATCGACAAATTCCACGGCATAAGTTTCCTCTTTTGGTTTTTCGGGAAAACCGATATGAAAAAGCATAAAAATAATTACCAACTCAATCAATAAACTGATAAGCAAAGCTTTTTCGGTATGTGTGAAATTCAATTTCATTCAATTTTAATTAGAGTTGTTCAATCCAATCTTGGACATCTTTGGCATTATCAACGGAAAAATCACCTATTTTAGTACGCCGAAGTGCCGATAAATAGGCTCCTGACTGTAAAGATTTGCCAAAATCATAAGCCAGCGAACGGATATAAGTTCCTTTACTGACCTTTACCCGGAATAAAACTTCGGGCAAATTTACCGATAATATTTCAAATTCTTTAATTTCAATTTCCCGTGCTTTAATATCTACCTTTTGCCCTTTACGGGCATGTTCATAAAGTTTTTTTCCGTCTTTTTTAATCGCCGAAAAAATAGGGGGTATCTGTAATGATTTCCCTACAAAAGATTCAGCCGTTTTACAAATCAATTCCTCCGTAATATGTTCAGTTTCAAAATATTGATTCACACCGGTTTCTAAATCATATGAAGGCGTTGTGGCTCCCAAATAAAAGGTACCGGTATATTCTTTGTCCAAATTTTGAAATTGTTGAATAGTTTTAGTGGCTTTACCCACACAAACTATCAATAAGCCGGTAGCCAGTGGATCCAAGGTTCCGGCATGTCCTACCTTAAATTTTTTAAGGTTGTATTTTTTAAGAATAGCATACCGTAATTTGTTCACCACATCAAATGAGGTCCAATCCAAAGCCTTATCTATCAATAAAACTTTTCCGGCACGCAGGCTTTCTATGTCCATAAATTATATTTTTGCAAAGATATATTATTTTCTTAGTACCGACTATTCTACTTCGTTGCTCAGGGTTTCCATTTCCAATTGTTGATTTTCCCAGTCTGACATCAGCTCGTTTAAATAATTTTTGGCTTCGTTGTATTCTTCAAAAAAAGAAGGCTCCGAAGGAGGCTCCGGTGAAGCAAGTTTTTGTTCCATACCGGTGATTTTCCGTTCTATTTCTTCAATTTGCGTTTCGGTTTTTTGCAATTGATTTTTGAGTTGTTTTAAACGTTTTCGTTTAGCCTTTCTTTCTTCGTAAGTATCCGTTTTTTGTTTTTTATCACGAGGTCTATACTCATTTTTCTTTTGTTCAATTTCTCTAAAATTCTCTACCTGACGTGCTTGTAAAAAATAATCGATGTCTCCCAAATAAACTTTTATTTGACGGTGTTTGAATTCGACTGTTTTGGCGGTTAAACCTTTCAAAAAATACCGGTCGTGAGAAACCACAATAAGGGTTCCGTCAAAAGATTTCAGGGCTTGTTGCAATACGTGCTTGGAATGGATATCCAAGTGATTGGTAGGCTCATCCATAATCAAAACATTGACCGGTTGTAACATCATCACAGCCAAAGCCAAGCGGTTGCGTTCTCCTCCCGATAGCACTTTTACTTTTTTGTGAACTTCATCACCCGAAAACAAAAAAGCACCGAGTATATCCCGAATACGGTTACGGTTGGTATCATCGGATGCCGCTTCAATGGTTTCCAACACCGTTAAATCCGGTTGTAAATATTCAGATTGATTTTGGGCAAAATATCCGATTTTGACGTTGTGTCCTTGTTTAACTATTCCTTGAGTTGCTTCTATTTCCCCTACCAATATTTTAGCCAAAGTGGTTTTACCGGTACCATTTTGTCCCACAAAAGCGATGCTTTCACCTTTGGCAATAATCATATTTACATCTTGAAGAACTTTATTGTCAGCGTAATTTTTGTAGAGATGTTCTATTTCAAAAACAATTTTTCCGGAAGGATTGGCTACCGGAAAACGAATATTCATCACTTTGTTATCCACTTCATCCACTTCAATACGCTCCATTTTTTCCAACTTCTTTATCAAGGATTGGGCAAAACTGGCCTTGGTGGCTTTATAGCGAAATTTTTCAATTAATTTTTCGGTTTCTTTAATTTCTTTTTCCTGATTTTTAGCGGCTTGTTGTTGTTTTTCTATCAATTCGGTTTTGATTTGCATAAACTGTGTGTAAGCCTTTGGAAAATCATAAATTTTATTACGGGTAAGCTCAATGGTTCTGTTGGTAACATTATCCAAAAACATTTGATCGTGAGACACCAAAAGCAAGATACCCTTGTAATTTTTTAAAAAATTTTCAAACCATAAAATACTTTCGATATCCAAATGATTGGTAGGCTCATCCAGCAATAAAATATCATTGTCTTGCAACAGAATTTTTGCCAATTCAATCCGCATGCGCCATCCACCGGAAAAGGTATCAACCGGTTGGTCAAAATCTTCATTTTCAAAACCCAATCCTTTTAGTATTTTTTCGGTTTTACCTTTGTATTGATATCCGCCTCCTATACGATATTTTTCTTGTAATTGATGATATCGTTCCAGCAATTCGGTATAACTTCGGGATTCATAATCCGTACGTTTTTCCAATTCTTTTTCAATTTGTTCGAGTTGTTTTTCAATATCTAAAATTTCACTAAAAGCTTTGTAAGTTTCCGTTAAAACTGTCGTTCCGCTTTCAAAATCGATATCTTGTTTGAGAAAACCTATCTTATTACCTTTGAGAATGGAAATCTGTCCGGTTGCCGGCTCTATTTCACCCGAAATGGCTTTGAGCAAAGTAGTTTTTCCTACTCCGTTACGTCCGATTAAAGCGGTTTTATCGCCCGGATTGAGCTGAAAACTCACATTGCGAATAATATCATTGCCGCCTAATCGAATGCTAACACCGGATAAATTGAGCATAAGTTCTTTTTTTTAGCATCCAAAAATAAGGTTTTTTTCGGAAAAGAATGATTTTATTATCTTGCGTTAAAAATGAAAATAATTAGCAATATTTTTATATATTTGCAAAAATTATCGATTTTTATAAAAAATTTAGCTATGAAAAAAATATTTGTTTTTGCTTTAATTCTACTTCTTTCGATTACGGGCTGTAAAAAAGATGAAGATGAAAAATTACCCATCGAAGGAAAATGGACATTGATATCCTTTACCCAAGGAGATTACGCAGAAATATATGATGAAGGAGAAATTATTTGGAAATTCAATAAGTATAAAGAAATAATCGTAGAAATCAATACCGATTTAACCGATTCGGAATTACCGATTACCGAAGCGGGTGTATACAAATATGTAGCTGCTGAAAAAGCTGTTAGTATTGAAGATGTACAATACGCTGTAAGTGTTGAAAACGGTTTTTTAACCCTGGATCACAATTCAGCCAGCGGAGGTACACAAATAAAGTTTGTAAGTATTGATAATGACAAGTAATTTTTTTATCGTATCAAAACAAATCTTCCAATATTTTATCATCTACCAATTGTGGTACGGTAACTTTTAAATCCGGATTTTCATCCATTGCTCGTTGTATGGTAAACATGGCGTTATTGTTTCTTGCCCAACTGCGACGGCTTATTCCGTTATTAACATCCCAATATAACATTTGTTTGAGGCGTCTGTCGGCATCAGCGGAACCATCGAGTAACATTCCGAAACCTCCGTTGATAACTTCACCCCAACCGACACCTCCACCATTGTGAATCGACACCCAGGTAGCACCGCGAAAACTATCACCAATTACATTTTGAATAGCCATATCGGCTGTAAACATAGAACCGTCATATATATTGGAAGTTTCACGGAAAGGAGAATCCGTGCCGGAAACATCATGATGGTCACGTCCCAATACCACAGGTGCCGATATTTCTCCCGCAGCTATTGCTTTGTTAAAGGCTTCGGCAATTTTGATACGTCCCCAGGCATCGGCGTATAAAATACGTGCTTGGCTACCCACGACGAGTTTATTTTCTTGTGCTCCACGAATCCATTGGATATTATCCGCCATCTGTTGTTGGATGCGCTTGGGAGCCGTTTGCATCAATTCTTCTAATACCTGTGTGGCAATTATATCGGTTTTTTGTAAATCCTCCGGCTTACCGCTGGTACATACCCAACGAAACGGACCAAATCCGTAATCAAAACAAAAAGGGCCCATAATATCTTCAACATATGACGGATATTTAAACTTATTACCATCCATAATATCTGCTCCGGCTCTACTCGATTCTAATAAAAAAGCATTACCGTAATCAAAGAAATAAGTTCCTTTGGCCGTATGTTTATTGATAGATTTTACTTGGCGTCGCAATGAACTGTATACATATTCTTTGAACTTGGCAGAATTGGCAGCCATCATTTCATTAGCCTGTTCAAAAGTTAATCCTACAGGATAATATCCCCCATTAAAGGGATTATGCAGAGAAGTTTGATCACTTCCCAAATCGATTTGGATATTTTCCACATCAAATTTTTCCCATACATCAATCACGTTACCGATATAGCCAAAAGAAATCACTTGATGGTTTTTTATGGCATTTTTTACTTCTTTGGCCAATTTATCTATATCGTCAACCAATACATCTACCCATCCTTGTTTATAGCGCTTGGCAGCAGCTTTCGGATTGACTTCGGCTACTACCGAAACTACACCTGCTATATTTCCCGCTTTGGGTTGAGCTCCACTCATACCTCCTAAGCCCGAAGAAACAAATAAAACAGGTTCATCTTTTTTCTTAGCAAATCGTTCAACAATAATACGCTTGGCATTGAGTATGGTAATCGTTGTCCCGTGCACAATCCCTTGCGGTCCGATATACATATAACTACCGGCTGTCATCTGCCCGTATTGTGTATTTCCCAAGGCATTGTGGCGGTCATAATCGTCGAGTGACGAATAGTTGGGGATCATCATTCCGTTGGTTACCACTACCCGAGGTGCGTCTTTATGCGAAGGAAATAAGCCCATGGGATGACCGGAATACATGGCTAATGTTTGCTTATCAGTCATTTCCGAAAGATATTTCATCGTAAGCAGATATTGTGCCCAATTTTGGAAGACAGCTCCATTTCCCCCGTAAGTGATAAGTTCATGTGGATGTTGTGCCACCTTGGGATCCAAATTATTTTGTATCATCAACATAATAGCCGCTGCTTGCCGGGTTTTTGCCGGATATTCATCAATACTACGGGCATACATTTCATAATCCGGACGGAAACGATACATATAAATACGTCCATAGCGTTTGAGTTCCTCGGCAAATTCTGGAGCCAATATTTTATGCCATTTTTGAGGAAAATAACGCAAGGCATTACGTACTGCCAATTTTTTTTCTTCATCAGTCAATATTTGTCTTCGTGGAGGTGCATGATTGACATCTTTATCATAGGCTTTGGCCTGAGGTAATTCAGTAGGAATGCCTTGTTGTAGGACTTGTTGAAAACTTTTCATTTGTCTGTTTTTTTAAGTAGTCTAAAAATAATATATTTTTTTTAATTCCATGGAATAATTTATCCTCAACTCAAAAAATTTATTCATAATTTATCTATAAGCAAGAATTCTGTCAATAAAATATTTATTACTTTTAATGATTTTCATTAACTTTGTATTCATAATTGACATTATGAAAAATAACCTTGAAAATTCTTACAAAAAGAAACTCAATCATATTACAACTTTTATTTTTGATATTGATGGTGTATTAACTAATGGGAAGGTATATATTCCCGATACGGGAAATTTGATGCGTTCCATGCACACCAAAGACGGATTTGCCATCAAAACAGCTTTAAAAAAAGGATATAAAGTAGCTATTATCTCCGGAGCCCAAGATGAAAATGTTATTCGGAGATTGAAATATCTAAATATTGAGGATGTTTATATCAAAATAGAAGATAAACTATCAGTGTATAACAAATATTTGGAAGAAAACAATTTACAACAAAATGAAGTCTTATATATGGGAGATGACATTCCGGATATCCCTGTATTACGCAATGTAGGTTTATCAGCTGCTCCTCGTGATGCCGTGCAAGAGGTTTTAGATACGGTAGATTATATTTCTCATAAAAACGGAGGAGAAACTTGTGTGCGAGATGTGATTGAACAAGTCTTGCGAGTACAAGGAAATTGGACATTTAATTTAAATAAAAATGAAACAGCAGCTAATTAAATTTTTTAAAATTATACGTTGGAAAAATGTAGTCGTATATTTACTACTACAAGTTTTGCTGTATTTTGCATTTTTTGATAAACATTTTTCTATCACAGATGCTTGGTTATTTTTAACACTGTCCATAACATTTTTTGGCATATTTGGAAACATTCATAATAATATTATTGATTATGAATTAGATCAAAAGAAGAAAAATTTCATTGCTTTTGATAAAACATCCTATCTGATTTTGGCTATTATTTTTGTTATTTTAGGATTGCTCTTTGGTTTTGCCGCTTTTTATTTCAGCTTCTCCCCTACCTTATTATACGCCATTTTAATATTCCCTATAGGTTTAGGAGTTTATAATATGTATTTAAAACAGCTACCTTTGATTGGTAACCTGCTGGTCGCCGCTCTTACATCCCTTTCCATATATGTTCCCTTTGCCAATGCCAAAAATATAGATTATCACGATGAAAAATTTTATTTTTTAATCGCCATGGCATTTATACTCACTTTAATGCGTGAAATTATTAAGGATATTGAAGATATGGAAGTCGACAAACAATTTAATTTTAAAACATTACCCATTATTAGTCGAAAATCTGCTTTTTCTTTGTATGGCATTCTCAATATTTTATACTTTGTATTTTTATTTATGCATAAATCAACTTTAAAATCTTTGTGTTTTTACACCTTGTTGATTACCGGTCTTATCTCTTGGGGAATAGCCACAAAATTGTTAAAGAAAAAGAAATATCATCAAATATCATTGATGATAAAATTTGTAATGCTTATAGGCTTTATGGCGGTTACTTTATTATCATAATAATCCAACTAATCCATTTAACTTCCGGTAAACCCTTTATGATTGGACAAATGGCGTCTCAAGCGACCTTCTAAATCCGAAGTATGACCGACATAATATTTATCTATTGTTTCCGAATATAAAATATCCAGGTAATACATAAGTACTTAAAATAAAAAACCGAAGCCTTACGACTTCGGTTTATAAAAGGTGGGCGATACTGAGCCTGTCCCGATTACATCGGGAATGAGAACCAGTGACCCTCCCGATGTAGTCGGGATGCTCTGAACCAGCTGTACTAATTATTTTGAATCTATTAATTCTTTTATTTTGATTCTGCTTTTCCATGATTTTATCTGACGTTCTCTTTGATAAGCCTTCGATTTTTCTTTATATGTCTCTATT
>Ga0256835_1000776_pt1 | contig 21235 bp, 18 predicted proteins | sample PIR30metaG_FD_185972 | JGI IMG/M metagenome (GOLD analysis project Ga0256835, IMG submission 185972) | Hydrothermal vent microbial communities from East Pacific Rise, Pacific Ocean - PIR-30 | ecosystem: Environmental > Aquatic > Marine > Hydrothermal vents | place: Pacific Ocean: East Pacific...
AAGACGCCTGCAACGCGCCCCGCGACGAGATGCACACCGGCTGCCTGGACCTCTACCGCAAGAGCCCCCTGCGCCCCATCCTCACGGTGCAGAACGTGGACCAGCTCCTGGCCGAGTAGCCGCGCCTGGCCCCGACGCCGGGCGGTTTTGCTCCCCCAACATCCGGCCCTGGCGAGCTCACACCAGGCTCACCGGGTCCACGTCGATGACCAGGCGCACCCCCGCCGGCATGGCTCCCAGGCGGTGGGTGGCCAGGCGCAGCACGGCCGCGGCCTGGCTGTGGCTGGGGGACTTGATCAGCAGCAGGAAGCGGTAGCGGCCGCGCACCCGGGGAATGGGCGCGGGCGAAGGTCCCAACACCTGCACCGCCGGGGCCAGTTGCCGCCGGGCTTGGTCCAGGTGCTCGGCCAGGCGTGCGGCCGCGGCGGCCGCGGCGGCCTCGCCGGCGCCCTCCACCCGCAGCCCCACCAGGCGGCGGAAGGGGGGATAGCCCAGGGCCCGCCGGTCTTCTAATTCTTGATCATGGAAAATCTCGGGTCGATGGGCGGCGGCGGCGCGCACCGCCAGGTGCTCGGGGTCAAAGGTCTGCACGATCACCCGGCCGGGGCCGCCCTCGCGCCCGGCCCGCCCGGCCACCTGGGTGAGCAGGGCGTAGGCCCGCTCGGCCGAGCGGTAGTCGGGGATGGCGGTGGTCTGGTCCATGAGCAACACCCCCACCAGGGCGATGAGCGGGAAGTGGTGTCCCTTGGTGATCATCTGGGTGCCCACCACCACGTCCACCTGGTGGTCGGCCACCTGCTTGAGCAGCTTGCCCATTTTGGCCGGCCGGCCGGCGGTGTCGGAGTCGAAACGGGCGATGCGCCAGCTAGGATACAGCTCGGTGAGCTGCTCCACCACCTGCTCGGTGCCCAGTCCCAGGGGACGCATCTGCCCGCCCTCGGCCCCGCAGTTAGGGCAGGTCTTGGGCAGGGGCCGCTGGTGGCCGCAGGTGTGGCAGACCAGGGCGCGGCGGGACTTGTGCAGGGTGAGGCTCAGGGCGCAGGCCGGGCACCCGGCACTGCGGCCGCAGGCGGGGCAGATCAAGGCCGGGGCAAAGCCGCGCCGGTTGAGAAAGACGATGGCCTGGTGCTGCCGGGCCACCGTCTGCTCCAGGGCCCGGGCCAGGCGCCGGCTGAGGAAGCCGCCGGCCAGGGGACCGGCGGTGCGCAGGTCCACGATCTCCAACTGCGGCAGCTCGGCCTGCTTGACCCGCTGGGGCAGGGACAGGGTTTTTATCTCGCCGCGCTGGGCCCGGAAGTAGGTGGTCACCGCCGGGGTGGCCGTACCCAGCACCACCGGGCAGGCTTGCTCCTGGCCGCGCAGCAGGGCCAGGTCGCGGGCGTGGTAACGTAGGCGCTCGGATTGCTTGTAGGCCTCGTCCTGCTCCTCGTCCACGCAGATGATGCCGGGGTTGGCCAGGGGTGCGAAGACGGCCGAGCGGGCCCCCACCACCACCGGCCGCCGGCCGTCGGCAATGGCTTGCCACTGGCCGCGCCGGGCCGCCGGGCTAAGGCCCGAGTGCAGCACCGCTACCTTGTCCTGGCCCAGGCGGTCGCGCAGGGCCCCTTCCAGGCGCAGGCACAACGATATCTCCGGGGCCAGGACCAGGGCCCCGCGGCCGGCGGCCACCGCGGCCTCGGCTGCCTGCAGGTACACTTCGGTCTTGCCGCTGCCGGTTACGCCGTAGAGCAAAAAGGGCTCAAAGGTCCGGCGCTCCATGGCCGCGGTGACCGCTTCCAGGGCCTGTTGCTGGTGGGGGCTGAGCCTCTCGGGGCGCGGCTCGGGTACGATGGGCCGGCCCAGCAGGTCGCGCACCAGGGGCTGGTGGGTGATCTTGAGCCAGCCGGCCAGCTCCAGCTTGTTGGCCATGGCGGTAACCCGGGGGAAGTCGCGGCGCAGCCAGTCCAGGGGGCAGGGGCCCTCAGCGGCCAGCCGGTCCAGCAGCTCGGCCGCCTTGGTGCCCGGCCGGGGGCGGGTTTCGGCCGGGCCGGGTCGGAAATGGGCCACCGGCGCGGTGCGCTGCCGCCGCTCGGCCCGGCTACCGGCGCTGGCCAGGCTGCCCAGCCCGGCCGGCAGGGACCAGGCCAGGGCCTGGCCCAGGGGGACCTGGTAGTAGGCGGCGGCCCGCTCGAAAAAGCGCAGCATGTTTGCCGGCCACAGGGTGGGACTGGTGGGATCGTCGAGTACGTCGTGGATGGCCTTGAGCCCGGCGGTGTCGCCCGGCCGGGGTTGGTCCAGGGCGAAACCCAGGGCGCGCCGCCCCCGCAGGGGGACCACCACCCGGGCCAGGGGCCGCACCATGCCGGCCAGCTCGGCCGGCGCGCTATAGCTAAGGGGCCGCCACAGGGGCGCGGCCACCGCCACCTCGACGCGCAGCGCCACCGCCTAGAGCGCCTGCCCGGTGAGCGAGCGGGCCCAATCCAAGAAGCCGGGGCGGGCGTCCTGGGCGGCCATGGCCTCCAGGGCCAGGGGGGTGTGCACCCCGGATTTCCAGGCCCGGATGGGACGCAGTTGGCTGCGTCGCACAAAGGCGGTGTCCACCAGGAAGTTGACGTCGCCCTGGATCGGCTGGAAGTAGAGGAAACCATTCTTCACCGCGATGGGCATGGCCAGGCCGCGCTCCCGCACCGCGCTCACCGCCACCACCGGCTTGGGGTAGTGGTTGATGTTCTTGTTGAGGTGGGTGATGCGGCTGTTGGGCAAGCCGGCCAGTTGGAACGACTCGATCATCACGTTGCGTCCCAGCTCCGGGTCCCAGGCGCAGGAGCCGCCCTTCTGCGGGTTGTCGGGATTGTTGGCCACCACCTCCATCACCATGCGATACCCTTGGCCGCCGAGCTTGAGGGCCACGGCCAGCCCCGGCAGGTCCAGGGCCATGGCCAGGTAGTCCAGGTCCTCGATGTTGAACGATATCTTGTCGTCCATGCGGGCCAGGATGTCGCGGTAGTCCGACCAGGGCAGGCTGGCGCGGCCGCCGCTGTCGTCGATGACGAACAACTGGTGGTCCATGGTGGTTTGCATGAGCATCTGGCCGTGGTTGTGCAGCCGCTTGGGCGAGTCCTGGTCGTAAAACCAGTCCTCGGCCTTGCTGATGCCGTGGAAGGCCTCCTGCACCATGAACATTACCTTTTGGCGGGCAAAGCCGTAAAAGCCGCTCTGGCGGAAGTCCTGCACCACCTGCTCGGCGGTGGCCTGGTTGACGATCACCAGCAGGTGCTGGGTGGCCAGCACCTCGGCCGGGTCCCGGCCCATCTCGCGGGCCAGGTGCGACAGGTCCCAGGCCAACTGCAGCATGTGCCGCTGTCCCAGGCTCAGGGGGCGCAGTTCCTGGGGGGAGAGCTGGCAATGAGCCCCGCCCAGCAGGCGCTCCATCACCTCGGGGGTGAGGTCGCGCGGCGGGTTGATGAGATACTTGGTGCCCAGGCCCAGGCGGGTGGCCTCGCCGGCGCAGGTGTGCTCCAGGAGCACCTTGCCCCGGGCCAGGGCCTGGCGGGCGGCCGCGATCTCGGCTTCGCCGAGGGTTTCGGGGCCGAAGACGTGGATATCGCGGGGATCGCCGAGGCCCTCCAGGCGGGGGTACTGGTTTATACGGTCCTCGTCGGCGGCCACCGCCTCGGGTCCGCTGTAGTCCCCCAGTCGCTGTCGGGCCAGCTCCAGGCAGGAGGCGATGTAAGTGCTAAAGTCGGTGAGATCCAGTGGTGTGCTCTGGGCCGGGTCAAGCATGCCGGACTCCTTGGGTTGACGGTCATCCTTGGCGGAAGGTTGGTTTCAGCGCTGATAGTTTACCGCATCGGCCGGCGAGGACAAAACGCCCGCCGCCGCGGGCAGGCCCAGGGCGGCGCGCATGAGCCGGTGCAGGCCGGCCAGGTGCGCCGGCGGTCGGCCCGGCGGCCGGCCGGGGGCCCACAGGGCCAGGGCGCCGAAGCGGCGGTGGGTGCCGCTGAGATGGCTGCGGCCAAACACGTCGGAGCGCCCCAGCCCGGCGCGCAGGCTGAAACCCTCGGTTGCCTCGGCCACCAGGTCCGGGGCCGCCTCGGCCGCCGGGCCGTGGTAGAGGTCCCGGCCCCGGTGCACCCGGGCGATGGGGCGCACCGGCTCCAGGCGCAGGCCGCCCGGCTCCTGGCGAAGTTGCTGGAAGGTGAGCCGGACCAGGGCCTCGGCCATGGTGTTCATGAGCGATTCGGCCTCGGGCCCCGGCTGCAGGCGGCCCTGGGGGAAGCGGCCGCGCCAGTGGAGATAGATGCGCCCCGGGTCCAGGGCCAGGGCGCGGGTGGCCGGGGCGATGCGCTCGGCCCCGGGCGGACCCTGGACCTTCAACAGCCCCTCCCGCTGCAGCCAGGGGTTTAGGTAGACCTCGCTGCGGATGGGGCCAAAGGAATGATCGGCCACCACCATGAAGGCCAGGCGGCCGGCCCGGACCTCGGGGGCCAGCCGGTCCCACAGCCGGCCGATGAAGGCGTCGGCCCGGCGGTAGACGGCCAGGGCGGCCTCGGCCAGGGGATGGTCGGGTCGCTGCAGGGCCGGCCAGGCGAAGTGGTTGACCCGGTCGGTGTCGGTGATCACCGCGGCTAGCAGGTCCCAGTCACCGGCGGCCAGTTCCTCGAACAGCTCCAGGCGCACCTTGAGGGCGCGGTCCAGGTCGGCCAGCAGGGCCGCCGGGTCCTCGCGCCCGGCCTCCAGCTCGGCCTCGGGCCGGTAGCCGATCGCTTGCAGGCGCGGCAGGAGCCCGGGAGGGTGCACCGCCCGCGTAAGCTCCGGGGCCACGAACCCGCTGAGCATGACCCCCTCGATGGCCGCGGCGGGGTAGGTGAGCGGCACCCCCAGCACCACCGAGCGCCGGCCCCGCGCGCTGAGCTCGTCCCACAGCCGGGGAACCCGCACCTCGCCGGCGTCCACCGGCATCACCTGGTAGGTCCCCGGCCGGTGCCGGCCAAAGCCGAAGACGCCGTGCTCCCCCGGGTCCGCGCCGCTGAACATGGTGGTCCAGCACACCGGCGAGACCTCGGGCAGGGGCGCGGTGGTGGGCCAGGCGGTGCCCAGCTCCAGCAAGCGGCCCAGGTGGGGCATCACCCCGCGGGCGGCCAGGGAGCGGGCCAGCTCCAGCCCCACCCCGTCGAGCCCCACCAGGGCCAGCCGGCGGGTTTTATACGGGTTGCTTGGCATACGGCGTCCCTGCCGGTGGGACTCAGGCCTCCGGGCCCCAGTCCCGGGAGGCCTGGTCCATGATGGCCGCGCCGGCGCTGGTGCCCAGCCGGTCGGCGCCGGCGGCCACCAGCTCCAGGGCCTGCTCCAGGCTGCGGATGCCGCCGGCCGCCTTGATCCCCAGACCGGCGGAGCCCTGGTCCAGGAGCCGGCGCAGCACCTTTACCTGTTCCACCTCGGCCGGGCCGAAGTAGCCGCTGCCGGTCTTGAGGTAGTCGGCCCCGGCCGCGGCGCACAGGGCCACGGTCCGCTCCAGGACGGCCTGTGGTAACTGGCTCATCTCCAGGATAACTTTTAGCACCGCTTGCGGCGCGGCGGCGCGCACCGCGGCCACCTCGGCCCGGGCCTGGTCCCAGCTCCCCTCCAGCAGCAGGCTGCGGTTGATCACCAGGTCCAGCTCGGCCGCCCCGGCCCGGTGCAGCTCGGCCGCCTCGGCCGCTTTGGTGGCCGCGCTCTGGGTGCCCAGGGGAAAGCCCACCACCGTGCACAGGGCCACCGGGCCGCCGGCCAGGCGCTCGGCGGACGCAGCGACCATCCAGGGCGAGACGCAGGCGGCGGCCATCCCCCATTGCAGGCACTGGTCCAGGTGACGCTGCAGGTCGGCCGCGCCGGCGGTGGGCTCCAGTAGGGTATGCTCCAGGCGGGTGGCCAGCTCCCCCGGTAAAAGCCCCCGCGTCTGGGCCACTTGGGACAGCTCGGCGTCGACGCGCCGGGCGGCCTGGAGCCACTTTTCATCCACGTGGATATCGCCGTAGCCCCGCTGGGTGACGAACAGGCCGTCGTAGGCGCTGTCTTCAAAAGTGCGAAAGCGGTAGGGGATGCCCTGCTGGTCCAGGGCGTGGCACCACAGGTCGGCTTCGAAACGATTGTCGAGCTTGCGCAACAGCACCATGCTCATGGACGACTCCTCGGATGGCGGGCGGCGGGACGCCCGGGGTTAGAAGGTGCAATCGGTGGGGCACTTGAAGGCGGCGTAGGCCAGGTAGACCCGCAGGGCCTTCTCGGTCTCGGCCGGGGTGGGGCGGCGCGGCGGCCGGTCGGCCAGGGCCGCGTCCAGCTCCTCCGGGCCGGGGATGGCCTGCAGGCCCTTGGCCAGGGTGCGGCCGTCGGCCACCTCGATGAGCCGGGCGTCCACCCCATTGGTGCTCACCGCCAGGGGCGCCCACGGCTCGGCGATGAGCCGGGCGCGGGCGATGGTCTCCTGGATGCGGCTGGCCAGGGACCCCGGCGCACAACGCACCACCAGGGCCGGGCGGCCCCGGCGGCTCACCAGCAGGTCGACCTTGACGGTCACCGCCTCGTCGCCCAGATGGAGATGGCGGGTGGGCTCCACCGCTATATCGGCGGCGGTGAAACCCCGCTTGAGCAGCAGGCCCTCGATCACCACGCGCACCGGTTCGTCCTCGTGGCCGGTGAGCGGCGAGCCGGTGATGGGGTCGTTGTCAGGCGGGTGGGGCAGATAACCCAAGCGGCTAGCTCCCCACCAATTGCATGATCTCGTAGGCGATGCGGTCCAGGGGGACTTCCTTTTCCGAGGCGCCCAGCTTGACCGCCGCCTTGGGCATGCCATAGACCACGCAGGAGGCTTCATCCTGGGTGAGAGTGCGCGCGCCGGCCTCGCGCATCAGCTTGAGACCTTCGGCGCCGTCGGCGCCCATGCCGGTGAGCACCACCCCCACCGCGTTGCGGCCCATGGACTTGGCCACGGAGCGAAACAGCACGTCCACCGCCGGCCGTTGGTGGTGCACCATGGGCCCGGTCTTGACGTTGACATAGGTGCGGGACCCCGAACGCCGCAGCAGCATGTGGTAGTTGCCCGGCGCGATGAGGCAACGGCCCGGGAAGACGCTGTCGCCGTCGGCCGCCTCGCGCACCTCGAAGGCGCAGATGCCGTTGAGGCGGGAGGCGAAGGCAGAGGTGAAACGCGGCGGCATGTGCTGCACGATAACAATACCCGGCACCGCCGCCGGCAGGCGGGTGAGCACTTCCTTGATGGCCTCGGTGCCGCCGGTGGAGGCCCCGATGGCGATGATCTTGTTGGTTAGGTCTATCTCGGTGGCCGCCGGCCGCACCTGCTGGACCTTCTTGGGCGTCGCGGTGGCGGTGCGGAAGCGGGCCCGGGCGGCGGCCCGAATCTTGTCGGCCAACTGGTCGGCCATCTCACCCACCGAGAAGGAACCGCCCGGCTTGCTCAACACCTCCACCGCCCCGGACTCGATGGCCTCCAGGGCCAGGCGCCCCGACTTGGCCGTGAGCGAGGAGAGGATGATCACCGGCATGGGCTTGTGTTGCATCAGCTTGCGCAGGAAGGTGATCCCGTCCATGCGCGGCATCTCGATGTCCAGGGTGAGGACATCGGGCTCCAGCTCGATTATCTTGTCGCGAGCCACAAAAGGATCGGTGGCGGTGCCCACTACCTCGATGTCGGGTACCTTGGCCAGGCTCCGGCTGAGAACCTGGCGAACCACCGCCGAGTCGTCGACTATCAGTACGCGTATGGGACGGTTGAGATCAAGCGCCATTAAACAAGTCCGGATAAGTTATGGTTAGGATTGGGACCTGGTGCAGGCTATAGCACTCACCGGGACCGGTCAACTGTTTTGGATGCTCAGGCCCAGCAGCACCGGCCGGTCCTCGGCGTCGTAGGAGAAGCACTGGTCGGCTTGATCCAGGTAGGCCTGCAGGCCGCCGGCCGGCAACACCCGCGCCTGGGGTAGCCCCATCTTCCAGGAGCCCTGGTTGTCCACCGTGGTGAGCAACTTGCCGGCCACCATGTTGAGCGCCTCGCGATAGGCGTCGAGCAGGGCTTCCTGGTCCAACTCCGACGGGTCCAGGGACATGAAGTTAGAGGCCAACTCGCCAACCACGCCCGGCGGCGTCCAGGTCCATACCTTGGCGGTGGTGGGGGGCAGGCTCATCTCCAGCCAGCCCTCGTACCAGCCCTCGGCGTCCAGGTCGCCGGCCTCGTCCAAGATCGACTGATCCTCCATCAGCACGATAAAAAACATGGTCGAGAAGACCTCAGAAATCGCGTCCTTCAGGGCCTTCGTCCATTCCTGCTCCATCTGGTTCTCCCAACAGTAGAGTCAATATCTTGCGTAGCCCCTCGGGCTGGAACGGCTTGGTGATATACCCCCTGGCCCCCAGGCCGAGACATTCCTTGAGCCGTTCCTTGCGGCCCTCGGTGGTCACCAGGATGAAGCATTCGGGAACCCGGTCCTGGGCCTGCAACTCGGCCAGGAACTCCAGGCCGTTCATCACCGGCATGTGCAGGTCGCTGAGCACCACGTCCACTTCATGCTGGTCCATTATCTCCAGGGCTTCTTTGCCGTTTTCGGCCTCGTAGGTCTCATCCGGGTAGAACCCGGCCGCCTTGAGGGTCTTCTTGATAACCGCCCGCATGGACTTGGAATCGTCTACTATCAATACCCGAAAGGCCATGGTATTTACCTGTCTCCCCGCGACCTAGTTGGAGATATCCAGCAGGTCGTTGGCTTGGTCCAGTATATCTTTTAACTCCAGCGAGAGGCGGTCCAGGTCCCGCGGCTTGAGCCCCACCTCCTTGATCAAGCCAGGGGGCACCGGCGTGGCCAACCCGTCGGCCCCCACCCCCACCCCCATGGTCACCACCAAGAGGTTGGCCAGGGCCACCAGGGCCACCAGGGGGCGGTACTTGCCGGACTTCGCCAGGTCGTGGTGGCAGGCGATAGCCACCGTGATGGGGTCGGGGAAGTTCCACTTGCGGGCCACGGCGGCGCCCAACGTGGCGTGGTCGATGCCCAACACCCGGCGCTCCGCCTCCACGAAGCTCAAGTGCTCGTCTTCCACCAGGGCCGATATCTCCTCGCACTGCTCTCCCACGAACTGGCTCAGCACCAGCTTGCCCACGTCGTGCAGCAGGGCCGCGGTGAACAGGGTGGCCGAATCCTGGAACTTTACCTGGATGCCGATGCGCTGGGCCAGCAGGGCGGTGGCCATGCAGTGCCGCCACAGTTCCCCCCGCTTCAGGCGATAGCCATCCTGGTTGGCCCGGAAGTGGCCCACCAACTCGCTGGACAGGATTATCTGGACCAGGCTGTTGGTCCCCAGGTAGGTTAGGGCCTCCTCCAGCGAAGACACCTTGCGAACCAGGCCGTAGTAGGGAGAGTTGCACATGCGTAGCACGTGGGCGGTGATGCCGGGGTCCAGGCGCACGGTTTCCATCAGGTCCCGGAAGGAGAAGTTGGGGTCCTCCACCTGGGCCAGGACCTTTTGCACCACGCTGGGCACCCCCGGCAGGTGGTCAACTTGACTCAGAATCTGATCGATCAACTTCACAGGTATTTTGCCTCCTGTCCGTTGACTTTCATCCAGACCCGGCCGTCGCTAACAACCAGTCCCACGGTCCGGTTTACCCGCCCGCCAACATCTTCCTTGTCGATGAGCACGTTGTTGCGCCAGAAAATTTTGCGCACCGCCGCGTAGTTTCTCTTGCCGATATTGAAGTGGCCGCCTTCGTCCATGACCTGGCTGCCTCCTACCACGTAGGTCCGGATGCGGCCCTTCTTGGCGCCCATCTGGTAGGCGGTGCGGAACAGGCGGGGGATGCCGGTGTCGGCGAAAACCCCGGGTTGGCGGCGGGCCCGGTCCTTGTTGAGGTTGGAGTCCGGCAGCATCAAGTGCAGGAGACCGCCCACCGCGGCCACGCGATCGTAAATCAGCACCCCGATGCATGAGCCCAGGGAATGGGTAACTATCTCCATCTCCGGCTTGTCGCTAAGCGCCAAGTCACCCACGCCTACGTTGATTCGCTGCATCTACTCAGGACCTTTTGATATAAGTGGCCGGTTGCACAAATTTAAAGTCATGGGATATCCCTGCCAAGCTCTCCGAATGCCCCACGAAGAGAAACCCCCCCGGCACCAGGCAACGGTAGAATTTACCCACTAGTTGCTCTACCGTATTTTTATCAAAGTATATCATTACATTGCGGCAAAAGATAAAATGGAATGGCTTGCTGAAGTTAAAGGGGTCCATCAGGTTGATACGGGCAAAATTCACCATGGCCCGCAGCGGCGCTTTTACTCGTACGTGGCCCTCCCACTGGCCCGAGCCCCGCTGGAAATAGCGCATCATCAACTGGCGCGGAATACCGGCCACCCGTTCCTTGGCGTAGATGCCGCGCTGGGCCCGCTGCAACACCTGGGTGGAGAGGTCAGAGGCCAGGATGGAGACATCGCGCCTGCCCAGGGCGGCGCGGTTCTCCTGGACCACGATGGCGATGGTGTAGGGTTCTTCTCCGCTGGAGCAGGCCGCCGACCAGATACGCACCGTCTCGTTGGGCCCGCACATCTTGTCCAGGTTGGGCAGGGCCTCGCGGGCCAGGAAGTCGAAATGCTGGGGCTCGCGGAAGAAGTCGGTCTTGTTGGTGGTGATGACGTCCAGGAAGTTCACCAGCTCTTGGCCGGTCTTGTCGTTTTGCAGGATTTGGATGTATTGCTGTACGCTGTTGATGTTCAGGGCGCGGAAGCGCTTGGCCAGGCGGGCCCGCAGCAGCTCGCGTTTTTGATCGCCCAGGTATATCCCGCTGAGCTGGTAGACCAGGTTGCCCAGTTTTTTGTACTGGGCGGCGGTGATCTGGATGGAATCGGTAGCCAGGCTCCCCGGGGATGCGCCGGACGGCGCCCTCCTGCGGTTTTGCCGCCAGGTTGTTTCTGATGTCTTGACCAAAGGCTTCTGCCCTTTTGCTCGGCGGTCCCGGCCGCCGGCTGCTATCACTCCGGGGTTGCTGGCCTGCCGCTCGCCCTATCGTGTCCGCCGGTACTTGGTTGTTGTCACCCCGGGGTTATGCGCCATTTGCTTTGCCGTGTCCGACGGTCCCGGCCGCTGCCACCCCCTAACTGGCCCGCCGTTTGCTTTGCCGTGTCTGCCGCCCCGGTCATGTCTGCCAGCCCCGGCCGCTGCCACCCCCTAACTGGCCCGCCGCTTGCTTTGCCGTATCTGCCCCCCCGGTCGTGTCTGCCGCTCCGGCCGACTCTCGGCCCGGGGAATTTTAGTCGCCCAGCACCAACTGGCTGTCCCTTAGGATGCGGTCGATGTCCAAGAGAATCTTGACGCTACCGCCGACCTTGGCCATGCCCAGGATGTAGTCGGTCTGCATGTCCCCGCCGAAGCTGGGGGTGGGGTCGATCTCCTCGGCGGCCACGTTGGCCACTTCGTTCACCGCGTCCACCACCAGCCCCATCAGGGTGGGCTGCCCGCTGCCGGACACCGACTCCACCACCACGATGGAGGTGCGGTCGTCGGGTTCGCGGTAGGGCAGGCCGAAGCGCAGCCGCAGGTCCAGCACCGGGATCACCTTGCCGCGCAGGTTGATGACCCCCTGCATGAACTCAGGGGTTTGGGGCACCGTGGTGATCTCCAGCATCCCGATGATCTCGCGGACCTTGAGTATCTCCAGCCCGTACTCCTCACCGGCCAGGTGAAAGGTGAGATACTTCCCGGCCAAGTCGTTGGTGCTGGATTGCTTGCCCGTTGGCTGCTCGCTGATTTGAGCCATGCCCAGTCTCTCCACCAAAGAAAAACCCCGCTCTCACACACCCGGGTTGGAACCACGGTCCGGCCGTCCCGGCCCGCCGGCCCCCCGGGATATACCCTGTTTATACCGGCTCGCCCCCTGTCCATCCACGGTAAACCGGCTCTTCGCTTGGTCTCCTTGGGTCAAGTAATTGTTTTCCAGGGCCGCCCGGTTTTGCCTGGGCCGCCCGGTTTTACTCGCCTCCGCCGGGCCGGGGCCGCGCCCCGGCTAGCGCCCCTCCAGCGCCTTGAAGATGCCGTCGATGTCTAATATCAGCCCCACCCGGCCGTCTCCCATGATGGCGCCGCCGGCCACCACCTTGACCATCTTGAGGTGTTCGCCCAGGGACTTGATCACCACTTCCTGACGTCCGATGAGATGGTCCACCATCAGGCAGCGCCGGGAGCCGTGGTGTTCCACCACTACCACTAATCCTTCCCAGGGGTCTTTGTGTTCGGCTTGGACGTTGACGATCTCGTCGAGCCGTATCAGGGGCAGCAGGTTGCCCCGGATCATGATCATCTCACCGCGGCCCTTGACCGTGGAGTAGTCCTCCTTGGTGGGGCGCAGCGACTCCAGCACGCTCACGGTGGGTAGGATGAACCGTTCGTTGCCCACCTGGACCACCATGCCGTCGATGATGGCCAGGGTCAGCGGCAGGGCGATGGTGAGGGTGGTGCCCTGGCCCCGGCTGGACTTTACGCTCACCTTGCCGCGCAGGCTGTCGATGGTCTTTTGCACCACGTCCATGCCCACCCCGCGGCCGGAGATGTCGGTAACCTGGTCGGCGGTGGAAAAGCCGGGGTGGAAGATGAAGCTGAAGATTTCCTCGTCGCTCAAGGAATCGCTTTCATCGGCCAGGCCGCGTTCGATGGCCTTGCTCAGAATCTTGTCCCGGTCCAGCCCCTTGCCGTCGTCGCGAATCTCGATACAGACGTTGCCGCCCTGGTGATAGGCGGCCAGCACCACCAGGCCCTCGGGGGGCTTGCCTATCTCCCGGCGCTCGTCGGGGGGCTCTATGCCGTGGTCCACCGAGTTACGCACCATGTGCACCAGGGGATCGTAGAATTTCTCCACCATGTTGCGGTCGATCTCGGTGCCTTCGCCCTCCAGCTCCAGGCGCACCTTTTTGCCCTGCTTCTTGGCGGTGTCGCGCACCACGCGCACCATGCGCTGGAAGGTCTGCTTGATGGGCACCATGCGCATGCTCATGGTGCTTTTCTGCAGTTCGCTGGTGATGCGGGCCAACTGTCCCATGTCCGAGGCCAACTTGCGGTCGTTGATGGCCTGCACCTTGGGGTTGGCCTGCACCATGGACTGGGCGATGACCAGCTCGCCCACCATGTCCAGGAGGTTGTCGAGCTTGGCGGTGTCGATCTTTACTTCCTGGACGGCCACCCCGGCCGATGGTCCGGCTATGGTCTTTTGTTTCTTGACCGCGTCGGCCACCTCGCCCGGCCCGGCGGCGCCGGTATGGACCAGCAGCTCGCCCAGCGGCTTTTCGGGGCGCTCTTTTTGTTTGTCCAGGGCCTTTGCCACCTGCTCGGGTTCCACCACCCCGTCTTCCACCAGCACCTCGCCCAGGGGCGGCACCCGCTTTTCTTCCTGGGCCGGGGGCGCCTCGGCGCTGGAGTCGCTCAGCACCCGCCCGATGCGGTCGATCAAGTCCTGCATGGCAAAGGGCCGGCGGGGGCGGTTTTCGTTGATGGCGTTTTGGGACTCGGTGATCATCTGGGTCAGCAGGTCCACCCCGGCCAGGATCACGTCGGTAGCCATGCCGCCGATGACGATCTCCCCGGAGCGGGCCTTGTCCAGCAGGTTTTCCAGTTGGTGGGAGAGGTGATTGATGTCCTTGAGGTTCAAGAAGCCGCTCACGCCCTTGATGGTGTGGAAGGGCCTGAACACGGCGTTGAGGGTGTCTAGGTTCTGGGGGTCGTCTTCCAAAAGCAGGGTGTTGATCTCGATGGATTCCAGGTGCTCCAGGGCCTCGGCCACGAAGCTCAGCAACAGCTCCTTGTCCTCTTCGTCGGTCACCTCCACCGTGCCCATGTCGAACTCTTCCGGCTCCGGCTCGGCCTCCTCCGCAGTGGGCTCGGGCTCCGGCTCGGGCGGGGCTTCTTCGGCGGCGGCCTGGGGTTCGGGCTCGGGCTCGGCCTGGGGCTCGGGCGGGGCTTCTTCGGCGGCGGTCTGGGGTTCGGGCTCTGGCTCGGGCGCGGCGGGCTCCGGCTCCGGCTCGGGCGCTGGCTCCTGGGCCGGCGGCTCGCCACCGCCCTCAAAGCCGTGGGCGGCGAGGAACTCGTTGATCTGCTCGGGCCCGGAATCGCCCCGCAGGACGGCCTGGACGATCTGCACCCCCTGGCCCAGGATGTCCACGCCGGCTTCCTGGTCCTCCACTTGGCCCAGGATCATGCCTTCCAGGTATGATTTGAGCGCCTCAGACAGGTTGGCGATGGCCGGGTCTCCGCCGCCTTCGGCGATGACTACCAGTTGTTCCAACTGGGTGAGCACGTCCCCGTAGGCCATCAGGTCCCCGGGTTCCAGTACCACTACATGGGCAGCCAAGTCCTCTACCAGGGCTGTGATCATTTCATCGTGGTCAGCCATATATGCCCGTCTCCACGTGGGGTGACATCAAGAGGTGTTTATTGTGACACCAACGACAATCCTGCAGTTGACGTTACGCATCATTGCCACATGTGCTTAGTCTACAATAATTTACTATTATGGAGCCATAGATAATAGCATAATCATAAACTTTGATCAGTTTAAGACCAGCCCGGTTAGGTAAGGTGCGGATAATTTGGGGCCGGGAAAGCCGGCCGGCAATGGGGGGCGGGGCATTGTTCAGTTTATAGCGGTTAAGCGGGGCGTGGTGATTTGATGCATGGCTCTCGGCCGGGCACAACTAGCCCCCCGCCTCCCTGGAATATTTTAGGAGGTCGTAATGATAATCGAATCCCGGAAATGCCGGGTCCGGTCGAATGCAATACCTGGATGAGTGGCAAGGCTCCGCACCGTCATGGGGCGGTGCGGAGCACACACTCGGGATCAGTTGAGCAGGTCCTTGACCTGGGAACTCATCTTAAAGGCCATGCGCTTCTTGGCCTTGATCTTGATCGGCTCGCCGGTGGCGGGATTGACGCCCTTGCGAGCTTTGGATTTTTTCAGCGAGAAGGTTCCGAGACCCGCCACGCGGAAAGGACGGCCGACCTTGACCTCCTTACGGCAGGCGGTTACAAAAGCCTCCAGCGCCGCCTTGGCCGCCGCCTTGGAAATGTCGGCGGCCTTGGCCATATGAGCAATCATGTCCGCCTTGGTCATGGGTTTCTTTGCCATGCCTACTCCTTGCTCTCAATGATATCTGTAATCAAGTGCCTTGCCCCTGGTTAGGCCAGGCCCCTCCCTCCTTAATCAACCGCCCGTGGCTCTCTCCCCGGCCGGGGCCGGGTCGAAGACAGGAGTTTTTCTGGCTGGCGGCGCTGCCCGCCGTACTCCCAATAACGCGACCGCCACGAGTGAGCTGACGAATTACAGGGCAGAATAGCACCCCCGGGGGGCTCGCGTCAACCGGCCCAAAGGCGGTTTTCCTCGCAGTAATGCTTAGTTGGCCCGTGACGCATGGAAAAAATCGACGACCTCCCAAACCCCCGATGTATGCTGGTCTCTCGAGGTGCCCGTTATTTCAACCAGTTGGCATGGGGTCATCGGGACGCTACGCGGCAATCCTTTGTGCAGACGAATTTTCCGCGCGGCAGGGGCGTCGATTGCGCCGCATGAATATTGGGTTTGCTGGCGGCTACGTCGGATGGTTTGTATCCATGCGGGTATCCGTTGGGGCTAGTCACGCCGCCTTGCGACCCCTGCCACGGCCCTGGTCCCCACGAATCGCCACCTACTCCAGAGACTACGTAAAATTAAGCTGCCGGCATGCCAGACGTATAGATTTGCGTCCCTCGTGATAATAGCAGTTATAACAACATATTAAATGAAAATGCCCCTTTGGGGTGGATATCTGGTCCCTAATCTCCCGTCGGGGTGGGGACAGGCCGGGGCCTTTGGGGGCAAAAGGTTATTTTTGTGCGTTTTATCCTTGACATACCTCCTGGGACCCCAGTAAAGTGGGGTCTAGTGGTGGAAGGTGGGGAATAATCCCATCGAGGCCCGGAAAGTACCGGTTCTCCGATCCAGCGAACCCAGGAGGGAGGGTTCCATGTTCACCGGGTGGACGGTACATAACCTGGACGCCAAGGGGCGGCTGGCCATACCGGTCGCCTTCCGCGACCAGCTAAAGGCCATGGGCGATCAGCGGTTGGTGATCACCACCGCCGAGGCATGCCTGGTGGCCTACCCCTACCCGGAGTGGCAGAAGCTGGCCGAATGGGTGGCCAGTCTGCCGGCCCTGCACACCGACGCCCAGCGTTTCCGCCGGTTCTACATCAGCGGCGCGGCCGAATGCACCTGTGACAAGCAAGGGCGCATCCTCATCCCGCAGGCCCTGCGTGACTTCGCGGGCCTGTCCGGCCCGGTGCTGGTGGCCGGCATGCAGAGCAACTTCGAACTCTGGGACAAGGACCGGTTCTACCAGGAGCGGGAGAAGATTCAGCGTGACTTCAGCCAGCTCAGCTCGGCGGTGGCCGAGATGGGCGGGTAAGCCAGTTGGACTGGCCCCATCGGCCGGTGATGCCGGCCGAGGTGATCGCAGCTTTGGCTCCCCGGGCCGGCGGTCTTTATGTCGACGGCACCCTGGGGGCCGGCGGCCACGCCGAGGCCGTTTTGCAAGCCAGCGCACCCGACGGCCGCCTGTTGGGGCTGGACCGCGACCCAGAGGCCCTGCGCACGGCAACCCGGCGGCTGGCGCGCTTTGGCGACCGGGTTCGCCTGGTGCAAGCCTCCTTTGACCGCCTGGGCCGGGAGCTAAGGGCCTGGGACGCCCCTGCCGCCCACGGAATCCTGCTGGATTTGGGGGTGAGTTCCATGCAACTGGATCGAGCCGGGCGAGGTTTCTCCTTTCGCGCCGATGGCCCCCTGGATATGCGCATGTCCGTTTCCGGTCCCAGCGCCGCCGAGTTGGTGGCCACCGCCGGCCGGGCCGAGTTGCGGCGCATTTTCAGGGAATATGGCGAGGAGCCCCTGGCCGACCGGGTGGCCCGGGCCATCGTGGAGGCCAGGCGGAAGCGTCCCCTGCGCACCACCGCCCAACTGGCCGAGGTGGTGCAGGCGGCCATGCCGGCGGCCGAGCGCCGCCGTCGCCGCAGGCATCCGGCCACCAAGGTATTCATGGCCCTGCGCCTGGCGGTCAATGACGAGTTGGGCCGCCTGCGACGTTTTTTGGACTCGGTGGTCTCCTGGCTGCGGCCCGGGGGCGCCCTGGTGGTAATCAGCTATCACTCCCTGGAGGACCGCCTGGTGAAGCAATGGATACGCACCATGGCCGACCCTTGCGTCTGTCCTCCGGAGATGGCGGTGTGCGGCTGCGGCCGCCGGCCGCAGGTGGAGCCCCTGGGGCGCGGGGTTCGCAAGCCCTCGCCGTCGGAGGTGGCGGCCAACCCGCGGGCCCGCTCGGCCCGGTTGCGTGCCGCCCGGCGCTTGGGAGAGGCGTCATGACGGTTCACTTGCGCTCCGGCAACCAGCGCCGCCGTCCGCCGGCGGCCGCCGGCGGGCCCGGCCTGGCCCTGGGCCTGTGGCTCCTGGTGCTGGTCACCGCCACCGCGCTGTTTTACGCCTACACCAGCACCCGCGCCCTGGAGGTCTCCTACCAGGCCAGCCGGGAGTTGCAGCTCAAGCGGCAATTGATGGAGACCGGCCGCCGCCTGCGGGTGGAGCTCAACAGCCTGCGCAGCCCCGCCCGCCTGGAGCGGGCCGCCCTGAAGCGGGGTCTGGCCGTGCCCGGGCCGGGACAGGTGAGGAGGCTGCCGTGAGCCGCCCCGGGGTTGATAGCAAGCGCTGGCTGCGCCTGCGCCTGTGGCTGGTGGGGCTGATCTTCGTGCTGGCCTTCGTGGTGCTGGTGGGCCGTTCGGTGGACCTGCAGGTCTTTGAGCGCCAGCGCCTGGCGACCATCGCCCAGAAGGAGTTCCTGCGCCGGGTGCGCCTCTCCCCCCGCCGGGGCATCATCTTCGACCGCAACCAGGAGGAGTTGGCCATCAGCCTGGAGTCCCACTCGGTGTTCGCCCACCCCCTGGGCGTCACCACCCCGCGGGGCACCGGGCGCAAGCTGGCCCGGGCCCTGGGTCTGGACGCCCGCCGGGTAATCAAAAAGCTCAGGAGCGAGCGCCGCTTCACCTGGATCGCCCGGCGGGTACTGCCCCAGCGGGCCGAGGCGGTGCGCCGTCTCAAGCTAAAGGGCGTGGGCCTGGTGGCCGAACCGCGGCGCTTCTACCCCTACACCACCCTGGCCAGCCACGTGTTGGGCTACGCCGGGGCCGACGCCCGGGGCCTGGAGGGCCTGGAGCTGCGTTACGACAAGGTGCTCAAAGGCCAGACGGCCACGGCCACCCGACTGCGCGACGCCCTGGGGCGCACCATCCACCTCACCCCCGAGGCCTTCGCCCACCTGCCCGAGGGACGCCACCTCATCCTCACCCTGGACAAGTCGGTGCAATACCACACCGAGAAGATCCTGGCCCAGACGGTGGCCGCCCACCGGGCCAAGGGGGGCATGGCGGTGGTGATGATCCCTCAGACCGGCGAGGTCCTGGCCATGGCCGTGGCCCCGGGTTTCAATCCCAACGTGTTCAACACCTACCGCCGCAGCCGGGTGCGCAACCGGGTGATCACCGACGTCTTCGAGCCCGGCAGCACCTTCAAGACGTTCATGGCCGCCGCCGCCCTGGCCAGCAACAAGATATCCCTGGACCAGAGCTTTGACTGCGAACAGGGCCAGTGGAAGATCGGCGGGCGCACCATCCACGACACCCACAAGTACGGCCGGCTCAACCTGGCCGATATCGTCAAGTTCTCCTCCAACATCGGCGCGGCCAAGGTGGGCCTGGCCCTGGGGTCTCGGGCTCTGTACCGCACCCTGCGGGCCTTTGGCTTTGGCCAACCCACCGGGGTGGACCTGCCCGGCGAGGCCAGCGGCATCCTGCGCCCCTACCAGCGCTGGCGCCCGGTGGAGGCGGCCACCGTGTGCTACGGCCACGGGGTGGCGGTCACCGCCCTGCAACTCACCCAGGCCATGGCGGCCATCGCCAACAACGGGGTGCTGATGCGCCCCTACCTGGTGCGGGCGGTGGTGGACCACGAGGCCCGGCTGGTCAAGGAAAACCAGCCCCAGGTGGTGCGGCGGGTGCTGGGGGTGCGCGAGGCCCGTCTGCTCACCGCCATGCTGGTACGGGTCACCGAGCCCGGCGGCACCGGCGAGCTGGCCCGCATGAAGCCCTTCGTGGTGGCCGGCAAGACCGGCACCGCCCACAAGGTCAAGCCCGGCGGCGGCTATGCCAAGAACGACTACATATCCAGTTTCATCGGTTTCGTGCCGGCCGACGACCCCCGGGTGGTGGTCCTGGTGGTGATCGACACCCCGCGCGGCAAGCACTACGGCGGCCAGGTGGCCGCCCCGGCCTGGGCGGCCATCGCCCGGGCGGCCCTGGACGCCCTGGGGGTGCACTCCCTGCAGGAGGCGGCCCGGGAACCGCGCCCGGCGGTGGGCCGCACCCCGGCCCCGCCCCCGCCGGCCGACACCGCCCAGGTGGCCCGGGCCGCGGCCCGGGAACTGGCCGCCGGCCGTCTGCCCGACCTGCGGGGACTCACCCTGCGCCAGGTCTATGCGGTGGCCGGCCGGCTCAAGTTGCAGGTGCGCACCCGGGGATGGGGCCGGGTGGTGCGCCAGCGCCCCCGGCCGGGCGGCCCGGCCAAGGGCCGCTCCCTGCGCCTCACCCTGTCCCCGGTCCACGGAGGAGCCTGATGATGTTGGCCCAGCTCCTCGAAGGCGTGGAGATACGAGCGCTCTACGGCCCGGACCCGGCCCAGGTGGAGATCACCGGCCTGGCCCACGATTCGCGTCGGGTGGCGGCGGGGGCGCTCTTCGCCGCCTTGCCCGGGGTGGCGGCCGACGGCCACGACTTTGCGGTGGCCGCCCAGCAGGCCGGGGCGGTGGCCCTGCTGCTGGAGCGTCCCGAGCCCGAGGCGGCCGGGACCACCCAGGTGATCACCCCCAACAGCCGCCGGGCCCTGGCCCGCGTGGCCGAGGTGTTCTACGGCCGTCCCAGCCGGGAACTGACCCTGGTGGGGGTGACCGGCACCAACGGCAAGACCACCATTACCTACCTGGTGGAGGCCATGCTGGCCGCCGACGATCCCGACCGGCCGGTGGGGGTGATCGGCACGGTGGAGACCCGCTTCGGCCGCACCCGGCGCCCGGCGGAGATGACCACGCCGGAGAGCCTGGAGCTCTCGCGCCTGCTGGCCGAGATGCGCGACGCGTCGGTGCGGCGGGTGGTGATGGAGGTGTCCAGCCACGCCCTGGCCCAGCACCGGGCCGACGACCTGGCCTTTGACCTGGGCCTGTTCACCAACCTGAGCCGGGACCACCTGGACTACCACCACGACCTGGACGACTATTTCGCGGCCAAGCGACGCCTGTTCACCGAGCTGCTGCCGGCCGCCTCCGGCCAGGGCAAATCCCCCTGGGCGGTGGTCTGCGTCGACGACCCCTGGGGCCGCCGGCTCTGCCAAGACCTGGCCGCCGCCGACTTGCCGATGATCACCTACGGCCTGGAGCCCGGGGCCCAGGTGCGGGGCCGGGCCGACCAACAGGACTTGGGCGGGGCGCGCTGCCGCATCAGCTTCCGTGACGCGGGCCCGGCGGCCGACGGCGAGATCATCCTCAAGACCACCCTGGTGGGGCGCTACAACCTGCAGAACTTAACCGGCGCGGTGGCCGCCGGACTGGCCCTGGGGCTGGAGCCGCGGGTGATGGCCCGCGGCCTGGCGGCGCTGGCCGGGGTGCCCGGCCGCTTGCAGCGGGTGGGCGGCCCTGACACCCGGCCGGCGGTATTCGTGGACTACTGCCACACCGACCAGGCCCTGGCCGGGGCCCTGGCCGTGCTGCGTCCCCTAACCCGGGGCCGGCTCATCTGCGTCTTCGGCGCCGGCGGCGACCGCGACCAGGGCAAGCGGCCGCTCATGGGACGGGCGGTGGCCCAGGGGGCCGACCTGGCGGTGCTCACCAGCGACAACCCGCGCACCGAGGACCCCCTGGCCATCATGGCCATGGTGGAGCAGGGGCTGCGCCAGGGCGGGGCCAAGCTGGTGGAGAGCCCGCAGGACGCCGCCGGGCCGGCCTATCTCAAGCAGCCGGACCGGGCGGCGGCCATCGCCTTGGCCATCGCCGGCGCCGGGGACCAGGACGTGGTGCTCATCGCCGGCAAGGGGCACGAGGACTACCAGATCGTGGGCACCACCAAGCGGCACTTCGACGACGCCGAGCAGGCCGCCGCC